>JGI12635J15846_10003226_pt1 | contig 14226 bp, 16 predicted proteins | sample BlaSpr_A8_OM2_M2_FD_15846 | JGI IMG/M metagenome (IMG submission 15846) | reverse complement strand
AGAGCCGCTCGCGATGCCACGCCGGATCCCCGAAGAGGAACGCCTCTGTCGTCAGCCGCCGGAGGTAGAGGTGCTGGTCGTGCTCCCACGTGAAGCCGATGCCGCCGAAGACCTGGAAGCAGCTCTGGGCCAGGTCGATCCCCGAGTCGCCGACGAAGGCCTTGGCGATGCTCGCCATCTCCGTGCCACCTTCCGCCTCGGAACCCACCGCGGTTGCCGCCGCGAACGTCACTGCCTTGCTCATCTCCAACAGCAGGCTCGTGTCGGCGAGGAGGTGCTTGATCGCTTGGAACGAACCGATCGGGCGACCGAAGGCGGTTCGGTCCTTCGCGTACTGCACAGCGAGCGCGAGGTCGCGGTCCATGGCGCCGACCGACTCGGCAGCAGAAAGGACGCAAGTGACCGCGAGCTGTCGATCGATCGTGGCCGTCGCCGCACCCGGCCGCCCAACCAGGGCGGACGACGGCAGCTCGACCTCGTCGAAGACGACATCAAAGAACGAACGGGTCAGATCGAGCCCGTCGCGCCCGATCACCGCCATGCCTGGCGTCTCCGCCGGCACGAGGAACTGGGTGGGCCCCTCCTCCGCGAGCGTGGTGACCAGCAACCATCCGGCACTGCTGGCATCCTGGACCAGGCTCTTCGATCCCAGGAGGACGTAGCCGTTCCGGCGGCGGTCCGCCCGGACACCGGCAGTCGGCTCGCCCACACCAGTCGGCCCGGTCGCCGCCCATGTCGCCGATGCCCGACCCTCGAGCAAGCTGGGGAGCACGGCGCCCTGCTGGTCCGGGCTGCCCTCCAAGGCGAGCGTCATGGCTAAGACGTTGGTGCCGATGAAGGACCCGGGCTGCAGCTTCGCCCCCCGGGCGTAGGCGATGACCGCTGCGTCGAGCACACCGTTTCCGGAGACGTTCCCCCCGCCAAGCTCCTCGGGCACCAGCATGGCGAACCAGCCGAGGGCGGCCGCCTGACGCAGGTAGTTGCTGTCAAGCTGGCCCTTGCCGTCGGCCAGCTCCTTGACCGTGGCCAGCGGGCAGGTCATCTCGATGAAACGGGTCGTCGTGTCACGCAGCAGGATCTGGTCGTCGATCAGGTCAACGTCCACGGTCGCCGCCCGCTCGGGGTCCGAGTGTCCAGGAACAGCCGCTCATCGGAGGAACTTCCGGGCCAGCGGCTCGGGCGACAGGCACACCATCTCCCCGTCCTTGATCATGAAGGAGTCACCCAGGAAGCCGACGTCGCCGGTGGCCGGATCGACGAGGGCGGCATGGACCTCGACGAGGTGCCCTTCACACGCAACGCCCATGCTCCCAGGCGATACCGAGAACGGCCGAGCCCGCTCCACGGTGTGCGCGAACTGCGTGTACCAGACGATGTCTTCCGCTTCGACCATGGCATTGACCACCTCGAACACCTCATGGCCGGCCTTGCCGACCTCGATCGTCTCCACCGTGAGCTCGACGGCCCGTTCCATGACGTCGTGTAGGTGCTGCTGCGCCTTGGTCGGCGAGCCCATGGCGAGCGTCCGTCCCGACTGGGTGCCGTAGCCATCCACCTGGCTCAGAGACGCCTCGAAGCAGTACAAGTGACCGGGCTCGAAACCGAGCCCGGTCGGTGCGTGCTCGAGGTAGGCGAACGCCGTGGGATCGACCGACGCCGCGCCGAGCGCGCTGAAGACGTCAGCGCCGGCCCGGTACGCCGCGATCCTGGCTTCGTTCGCTGCTTCTCGGATCGTGCTGCCGGCATAGGCGGCGGCGGCATAGGCGATGACAGCCCGGTCGGCCGCGGCATGGGCCCGATTGAGCCGTTCGACCTCCCACGGCGTGAAGCTGACCCGCAGGGCGCCGAGCAGATCACGTTGCTGCCCACCGTCATTGGTCACCAACGTCGGTTCGAAGGTGGCGCGAGAGCACGCGGCCTTGAGCTGATCGAGGCCGGGCCAGACCCCGATCACACCGATCCGGGCATCGTCCAAACCCGACGTCCGCACGACGTCGGAGACGTCGCGAGCGAGGGCCTCCGGGTGGGGCCCGAACATCCGGGCCTCCACTATCGTCTGTGGTGCGGCGACCTCGGTCGTGTACGNCAGTCCCTCGGGCACCGTGAGCGGCACCACGTTGCGGATCCACGATCGCTGCTCCGCCAGTCGGAAGAAGCCATCATAGTAGCCGGCGGCCACCAGCAACGTCGGTTCCCCGGCCCGTGGCACCACGGCGATCACGTGTCCGGGCCGCCCGATCGTGAAGTTCGAGAGGTACCGCGCGTAGGCGGGATACGCCCCGGGGGCGCCGACGTCGTTGGCGATCACGGCATCGAAGCCGTGTTCGTCCATGAGCGCACGTAGTCGGCCGATGCGGTCCTCGTGCTCGGCGACGTCTTCAGGCGAGAAGGCGGGCGGCGTGCCGGCAACGGAATGGGACGTCACGAATGCCCGGCTCATTCCGCTGACGACAGCGTCTTGGCCTGGAAAAGCACCATCGCCGAACCGCATCAGCACGACGGCTCTCCCTCGCCCCCCTTGATCACGAGGCCCACGAGGCCGCTCGACTCACAGTGGTAACGCTTTCCGACCTGACCCATCTCGTTCGACCCTTCGTTGCATCTGGCGTGCCAATGTCGTCTGTGTCTCGCCGAGCTACAGCCCGTAAAGGCTCGCTGCGTTGTCATGCAGGATCCGCCGGAGCGTGACCTCCGGGAAGGTCGGAAAACTCCTTCTCCAGGAAATCACGGGCGGCCAACCCAGTTCCCAGGCCCAGCACCCGACTGGTGGGGTGCGGGAAGTCCGTCTCGAACAGGACCCGCTCGTCGCCCAAGCACTCGATGGCAGACCGAGCCCCGGCGGTCTCGAACCAGTGTCGTCCGGCTCCACACCAGCATCGAGTGCGAACCGGACGTAGAAACCATCACCTCCTCCCACCCCTTCATGGTGAGGAAGGGCGATGAGGAGCAGATCCCGGACCCGCACGTCGAGGCCAGCGCTCTCCATCATCGAGGCAATGTACGGGCTCGCCGTGTCTGTTCACATTTCCGTGAAGTGGCTGACCAAGGCGACCATGTCCGGGTCCTTGGACGCCGCGAGGTGCTCGATGGATGTTGTCTTCCCGGCATCGCTCACGTCGTCTCCCACCGCGATCCTAGATTCCGTATCAAGTGTTATGCTACCGGTGATGCCGTGGCAGTGTCAAGGCGACCCGGGCCATGAGACGACAGAGAGCGGGGACCCCGTGGAGTTTGTCAAAGTCGAGATAACCAACCACGTGGCCCTTGTCACCTTGGACCGACCACCGGTCAACGCGATTCACCCGACCATGCTGAATGGACTCGAACGCGCCTTCCGATCCTTCGCCGACAACCGGGAAGTGCGGGCCGTGATCCTCACCGCATCGGGAAGGGTGTTCTCCGCGGGCGCCGATCTGAAGGCCGACCGGGACACTGACGCCGAGGACGTCGCCCCGACTGACCTTCTCGATCGAGGCCGGCGCATCCGCGAGACCATGTGGTCGATTTACGACTGCCCCGTCCCGGTCATCGGCGCGATCAACGGCCCGGCCATCGGCGCCGGCTGCGGCCTGGTCGCCATGTGCGACATCATCGTCGCCTCCGAGGCGGCGCAGTTCGGCATGACCGAGGTCAAGGTCGGACTGCTCGGCGGAGCGTCCCACCTGGTGCTCCTCGTGGGACCCCGGAAGGCGCGTGAGATGTTCTTCACGGGTGAGCCGATCGGCGCCCGGGAGCTCGAGCGGCTTGGTTCGGTGCGAGCCGTCGTACCGCCAGAGGAACTCGTGTCCACGGCCGGAGAGCTGGCCGAGAGGTTCGCCGCGATGAGCCCGATAGCCTTGCGCCTCGCCAAGGAGTCGTTCAACCGAGTCGAGCACCTGCCACTCAAGGAGGGGTATCGAATCGAACAGGAGTACACCGCACGCCTGCGCACCTTCGACGACGCCCGGGAGGCGACTCTGGCGTGGGTCGAGCGGCGCGACCCCCGATGGCAGTGGCGTTGACCGCGACCGGCGCGAGGGTCAGGACCCATTGAACCACTGTGCCCCACGTGCGAGGAAGGCGTCCCGACCTTCCGCGAAGTCGCCGCTCGCGAACAGTTCCATCTGCTCCTCGATCTCCTGCCGCAGGAAGTCCTCGAGCGCCTAGGCCGAACCGGCGAGCAGCCGCTTCGTCACCGCCAGGACGAGTGGGGCGCGAGCGGCGAGGTCCATCGCCCGCTCGCACGCACCACCACTCGCTACCACCGAGTCGACCAAGCCGACCCCCAACGCGGTATCGGCACCGACAACGGCGCTCCGAAGCACGAGGCCCTTGGTGGCACCGAGACCGACCCGCCGGGGCAAGGTCCAGAGCAATGCGCAATCAGGCGCCAGGCCCACACGTCCGAACGCCGAGCCGAACTGCGCATCGCCCACCTATACATGAACCCACCCGGCGGTGCCATCGTTCTCACATTCAATCAAAAATCCCAGATCTAAGCCCACGGCCACACCCAGAGAAACCTACCCATGAAACAAAGCCACCCCGAGACATATCCATGTCATCTTAGATCACTACGGCACGCACAACCACCTTGATGTCGTGGCCTGAACAGAGAACAAACGTTTCCCATTCCACGACTCGGCGCGATTACGACCTCAGACAACCAAACACCCCATCACCAAAGTCCGACGCAGACGCGTGGCACTCGAGACCCTGCATTAATCGCGCCACATTTGAATTGTCACCACACTAGGAGACATCGAATTAGCACGATTGTTCAAGACAGCATCGAATGCATCATCCGAACCCGCAGAAGTATCGCAATTCACTTCGGCTCGAACGCCAAGCATAGCGACTGAACCCTATACCACCTCTCGCAAACGGGCATCGGTTTCGGGACCAAGAACACTCAGCATTCGACCAGGGGTTACCCCAGTAGACTTACCGTTCTCGTGGATCACTTTACCATTCACGATGACCCATCGGATACCTTCGGCTGGCGTGGCCCGCCTGAACGCTCCCCCATCTCCCGGCACATCACGGATAACCAGTGTCTTATCCGGCCCGCCAATAGTGTCGTAATCGTAGACCATCAGATCCGCAGCGTAGCCTTGCCGCAGTAAGCCTCGACGGTCTAGGCCGATAACCTCAGCCTGGTACCCACTCATGCGGTGATGGAGCTCCTCAAGAGTAAGTAACCCCTCATCGCGAACCAACCAGGAGATGAACTGTGTGCTCCACGACCCCCCCATAAAAGTCAAGTGAGCTCCTCCGTCCGAACCACCAACCAGCATGTGGGGATGTCGGATTACCTCCGCATAGGTGGCCGCGTCTGAAATCGCAGGGAAACTCTTCCACTCGGCTTGCATTCGGCTCTTAGCGAGGATGTCGAAGAGAACATCAAGCATATGGCGACCCTCAGCCTCGGTTATTTCACCAAGACTAGTGCCTTCATACTTCTCGTACTCAGTGGCGCCATGAGCTGTGATCAACACATACGTCTCCCACGGGCCGCCAGCCCCGCCCAATATAAGAGGATTATAGGCACGCTTCGCATCTTCGATAAACTGTGGATCAGAGGCAAACCTGATCTTCTCTTCGACGCTTGCGTGGACGAATTCCACGAAAAAAGGCAGCCGCTCCCAGCTATTGAAATACTCCAAAGAAAACTCCAGCCAATACGGTTCCATCGGCTGCGAGTAGATTTGGAGGCCTTCTTCAGCGCATCGGGTCATCCACGCCAAGATGTCCCCATGGTGATCGGGCGCGGATGGCCACGGGCCGGCAAGATTGTGAATCACGGGCCGACCGCTGGCCCGAGCCACCCCCTCGGCCACCTCACGAAAGTCGACTCCGGGCGCATTGGTGAACGCCTCTATGAATCCTTGCCCGCGGTCACGAAGCACCCCAGCAAGTTCATAGAGGTCTTCCGCTGGATGGATGTCCGCGGGAAACGGCGAACCATCGCCCTCCTTGGCAGCGTTCATGTCGCTCAGATGAGAGAACGACATGCCTACCGCTCCAGCATCCATCGCCTCATTAAGAAGCTGCTTCATAACACGCATCTCTTCAGCCGTGGCTGCACGATGGCGGGAATCCTCACCCATGACATAGATCAAGAGCGCGTTGACCGGAAGGTAGCTCAGAAGGTTAATACCCTTGGGGATCGACCTCAGGTGATCCATCCATTCCGGAAAGGTCTCCCAGTCCCAATGTTTAAAGATCTCACGTTGGGCAGACACCGGCACCTGTTCAGCTGTCCCCATCATAAGCATGAGCTGCTCCCGGGACTCTGGATGCGCCGGCGCGTAACCAAACCCACAGTTCCCGATCACGACCGAGGTCACACCATTCCACGACTGGCCAGTGCAATACGGATCCCAGTGAACCTGCGCGTCGTAATGGGTGTGCAAATCAAGTACGCCCGGCGCGACGATCAGGCCGGTCGCGTCCATGACTTCGTCAGCTGCTCCGTCGACAGACGGGCCGATCGCAGTGATCACGCCGTCCGTAATACCGACATCGCCCTGGAAACGAGCTGAGCCCGATCCATCGACAATCGTCCCACCACGGATCAGCATGTCGAAGTGTGTCATACCACTCACCCTATTCCTCTCTTAGTTCCCACCCAGTGCGCTACAAAGACGACAATGGAAGGACCGCACGATTGAACGAGGCCAAGCACGAACTCGGAACAACCGTCCCTACATCACTGTTACCGTAACAGTCATTATATCACATTCGATGTCCGCAACGTTCTCTTTAGATCTGTAATGACGCACCAATTAGGGCCAAGTGCCCGTAGTAGCGCCGAAACGGATAGCTACAGGCCGTAGAGCCTTGCAGCGTTGTCATGGAGGATTCGCGCGAGGGACGTGTCGGAGAGTTGCGTAAACTCCCTCTCCACGAAGTCGCGAGCGGACACGCCAACCCCTGGCCCCGGTACTTGGGCGGTCGGATGCGGAAAGTCGGTCTCGAAAAGGATCTGCTGATCTCCCAGCCGTTCGATCGAGTACTGCACAGCCTGGAAGCTCTCGAAGAAGAAACAGCCAAAAATCTGCCTCTTGAAATACTCACTAGGTAGGAGCTCATACTCAGGATGCTCCGCTTTCACCCCAGAGTTGCCCCACGCCCAATCCAGTCCTTCTAGCGCGAACGGAATCCAGCTCACTCCACTTTCGACCAGGACGAAATTGAGACGTGGGAACCTGTGGCAGATCCCCCCACATATCAATTTAGCCATTGTGGTGGCATTGGCAAACCACATAGCGGGGTGAACCACAGCCGTATTCGCATGCATTCCACACGAAGCGTGGCCGTTGCCGGCTAGTGACGTGTCGTCCACATCGTCCGCCGCCGACCCAATGTGGAAGTTTACAGGGATTCCCATCTCCTGCGCCGCCGACCAGAACGGATCCCAATGTGGATCCGTAAGCATCGGCAATCCCCAGGCTCCAGGCTCCTGGGAGAAGATCACACCGCGATGCCCCATCGAGTGGCATCGCTCCATCTCGGCGATCGACTCATCACGGTCCCATAACGGGACGCTTGTCACGGGAATCAATCTATCTGGTGCGGCGCTACACCATTCCGTCTGGTAGTCATTGTACGCCCGCACGTATTCAAACGTAAATTCGAGGTCAGCCGCCTTGTCAAGAACGAGCCCCGGATAAAAGAGGGAGAGGTTCGGGTACAGAATTTGTGCAAATACGCCAAACTCATCCATTCGTTGGAGACGAAGTTTTGCGTCCCATGTCGCCGGATCGATGTCAGCCCACGTCGGGGGATGAAGAGGCGGATGCTCGTTCCACCCGGCTTGAGCAAACAGTCCGGGCCTCGCCATCGGTTTGTTACCCATAACCCAGATGTCGTCGCCTGTTCGAGAATCGGTCTCGATATGTGGGACCCGGTCGGCCGAACGCTTGGGCATGCGGGACGTCCAGAGATCTGGTGGTTCAATGACATGCGTATCAACATCAATAATTTTGAACCTGTCAGCAATCGCTGCTGTCATGTGTCCCTCCCAGGCATTCGGATTTATCGCTTCGCGTAGCGACTGTTATGTTACCTGGCCGTGGGCAGCCTGTCAAACAGGATCCTTGCCGCCCACCAGCGGGATGGGACGGCCTGAGCTGAGTTCCGCCAGTGGCATGGGACCACCTTGCCGCCAGTCGTGGGACCACCCGGGGTTCACCAGTTGAAGCGTTGCCGCCGGTGGACTTGCCGCCTTCTGCCAGTGGCTCAGGAAGGCGGCGATGGCGTTCCGGGAGGTTCCAGTATTCGAGGTTCGAGAGGTCCACGGCTGGGTTGCGGGGCGAGGGTATCAGACCCGTGGAGCGGTTGTCGGGGGTGAACCGCAAGACCGTCCGCCGCTATGTCGAGGCTGCGGTCGCGCACGGCCTGAGGTCCGATGGCGGCGAGGTGCAGCTGACCGATGAGTTCTCGAGGTCGGTCGTGGAGGCGGTCCGCCCGCACCGCGGCGATGGTCATGGCGATGCGTGGCGGCTGCTGGCAGGCCACCATGACCGCATCAAAGCGTGGCCCGATGAGGGCCTCACGGCGGTGAAGGTGGGCGAGCCGTCGGCACGCGAGGGGGTCGTGGCCCCCGAGCGGACGCTTCATCGTTACGCGCTCGCCGAGCGCGGGCACGGCCGGCGTCCCAAGATCACGGTCCGGCTCGCGGATGGCGAACCGGGGGATGAGTTGCAAGTCGACTTCGGACGTATGGGCTTGGTGTCCGACTCGGGGGCGGGCCGCAACCACGTGTGCCACGCCCTGATCTTCACGGCGTGTTGAGACTTAGACTCCGACACCTTCGAACGGACGTCCTCAAGGAACCAGCGCAACACCAAATCGACGTGGTAGAGCATCGGCACCCAGCCGGGCCCTGGCCCGGACCCCCGAGCGCAACTTGCCGAACCGGACATGCACCTTGCCGAACGGTCCCCGATCGAAATGCAGGTCCGACAACTCCAACGAGTTCGCCTCATCGGCGCGTAGGCCACCGTGATAGGAGGTTCGGAGCAGTGCGTAGTCGCGTCCTGCCAGCCCGTACTTGCGGGCCGTAGCCACCCGATCCTTCAAGAAGTCGAAGAAGTCCTTCATCCACTCCGATGTCGGCGGCGGACTCGTTGACGGGAAGTCGTTGCCGACATAGCGGGCCGCGTTGAACTCATTCCACCGGGTTGACCAGACGGACGCCGAACGTGGCCTCGATCTCGGCCGCCTTGCGTGCCACCAAGAACCGGTAGAAATTCTTGAACGCCTGCACACAGCCGTGGCGCGTCGACGCGGCCAGCCCGGTCGCCACGACCTGGCCAACCACCGCGTCCACATCCTCAGGATGGACCTGCCTCCCACGCCGGCACACCCAGCAGTCTCAAAAAACGGTCCAACACCCCAATCGCGTTGTCGATGAACACCGGGCTGAAGCCCCTCGCCGACCACGACGCCACGAACGCGTCCACACCCGCGGCCTCGAACCCCTCCGCGTCCAACAGACTCGCCGCCCGCAACGCCCCACCGTGAACCACCCGCAAACTGGCCCGTCCCACCGACACACCTTCTTCCTCCCACAGGATCGAAGGTGCCACCTAACAATGACTGATCCAACCTTGAAACTCGCGGACCCCCCAGAACCCAGAAAAGCCCAGCTACCAGGCTAAAACCGGCTCAACGAACGTGTGCCACTTGCAGGTGAGTAGCTCGGCCTCATGGCCGACGCCCTACTGGCCCAATCAGCCATCGACCAGCTCCAGTCCGCGACCTACGAACTTGTCCTCGACGGCGAGTCCTACCGCCGACGTCAAAAGCCCGGCTTCAACACCGACGACCCGCCTCCGGCGAGCCGTCCGCGACGACGCTCTTGACCCACCCCAAACCGCCCGCCATCATCACCATGCCAAAGCCGCAAACCCCCCCGGCCCTGATCCCATGTCACTGGCCGACAGGTGGTCCCATGCTCCTAGCGGACGACACGCTGACACAGCCGGAGGCTGGGCTTGTGTCGCCTCTTGGCGAACTTCGCTCGTCAGCGGCTCTCTGAGTGGGCGGGTCGTCCGTGTCAACACCCAAGTATCTCCCTAGTTGCTCGCGGCGCCGTCGGGGTCTTTGCCTAACGGGCCGCCTGGGATTTTCCTCCACCCGTGATAAGGGATGAGGACCACCACCCGCGCCCGCCCAAGACCTCCGGGCTCACCACGAATGGCAGGACCCATGCGCCATAGAAGGTCGACCTGTGCTCCTTAGCAGGTACTGATCTTCTCCCAGCATGCTCGATCAGGGGCTAAGGAACGACCGAATGACGACACCTAGTTCGTCGACAATGCCCACGCGTGGGCGTTGTGATCTCATTAACCCCCCCACACACAGCGTGCCGTCGCGATCCGCTGAATCTGCGCCAGCTCGTCGGGAACCATTTCGAGAGCAATCGTGCGCTTGAGGGTACGTCGAAGACGGGCGCTTGCTCGAGCCCGTCATTGCAGACCAGCTGTGAACGGCCCACGATGGTTTACGGGCTGTGGAGGATCCCCGCATCCGAAATTGGCCGTGCTAGGACGCAGTAGAAGTCTCTAGATCGAGAGCGTTCCAGTGCATGGGCGTTGATATGGTCCGCAGGTAGGAGTCAATGACGTTGGTGGCCATTTTATCCCAGGCTCGGTCCTTGTGGTGGACGTCGAGTGCTAGGCCATAAATGAGCGAGTATAATGTGCGCGTTTGCAGGTCAATGTCGATATATGGCTGAAGGTGTTTTCGCCGAAACGCATCATCCACATGCGCACGGAGTTGCGTCTTGCTGAACTCAGTCATTCGCAGCCACTCCTTCGCGAGCATCGGCTTGATAGCGGCCTGTTCCCAAAGGCTGATCCAGACTTGCCAGTGGAGCCTCATCGGCTCGTCGAGCGGGAGCATCGTCACAATAAATTCTCGCAATACGGGCAAGCCAGGGGCGACGTTGCGGAGGTACAGCCGCCTCTTTTCAGCCGCGTCGATTCCTCGCTCAACGGCTGCCAGTAACAGCTCGTCCTTGCTCGCGAAGTAATGGGTAACGAGACCAGTAGTGCAGTTCGCTCGTTCTGCTATCCGGCGCATCGTGGTCGCTTCGAACCCCTCTTCTGCGATCAGACGCCACGTAACCTCTGCCAACTCGATCCGCTTTAACTCGACGTCTACGATTTTCGGCATGGCCCATACTTTTGTTGAGATGACGTTGCTACGGAGAACACTAACACTAGGAGTTATAGCTAACGACGATCCGAGTCGGGCTACGACAGGTGATAGACGCCAGCGGCGTTGTCGTGGAGGATGCGGCGCAACGTGGCTTCCGGCAACCCCCCGAAGGTCTCGGACACGTACTCGGCCGGTGCCTGCGCGACGGAGCCGGGGCCTGGTGTCATCGAGGTCGAATGCGGGAAGTCCGTCTCATACATGACGTTCCCTCCATCCAGGTACTCGATGGCAGAGAGCGCCGACTGGTCCTCGAACCAGAAGCAGCCGTAGATCTGGCGCCGGAAGTACTCGCTCGGGAGCAGGTCGTACTCCGGGTGCTCGCGGGGAACGTCGTAGTTCTTCCAATGCCAGTCGAGCAGATCGAGGGTGAATGGCAGCCAGCCGATGCCGCTCTCGACGGACACGAAGTTCAGGTTCGGGAAGCGGTGGCAGACGCCTCCACAGATGAGCTCGGCGATCGTCAGGCCGTTCCGCAGGAACATCGGCACGCAGTCGACCACGACCTTCGATCGAAGGCCGATGTCAGGGATCTCGTCCCCGAACGCAACGATGTTCGTGTTGTTGCCCGAAGCGATGTGGAAGTTGACGGGGAGGCCCCGCTCCTGGGCCTTCGCCCACATCGGATCCCAGTGGCGATCGACCAAGGCCGGGAGCCCGAACGCCGACGGCTCCTGTGAGAACACGATGCCGCGATGTCCGGCATCGGCGCAGCGATCGATCTCGGCGAGCGTCTCGTCGAGATCCCAGAACGGCAGGATCGTCATGGCGAGGAGCCGATCCGGATCGGCCGAGCACCATTCCGTCTGGTAGTCGTTGTAGACCTTGGTGCAGGCGAGGCTGAGGGCCNCATCTCCCGAATCTCGGACCTGTCCGGAGTGGAAGAGCGCGACGTTGGGATAGAGGACCGCCGCATGGATGCCGAAGTCGTCCATCTTGGNCAGGCGGGCCTTGGCGTCGTAAGCGGCGGGATCAATCTCGGAGAAGCGCATCGGGTGACTGGGCGCGAAGTCCTTCCAGCCCGCTTGGGCGGCGTAGCCCACGCCCTGCAGCGGGCGATCGTCGAAGAACCACATCTCCTCTTGGCGGTCCTCAACCCAACGGACCTGCGGTGCGGCGTCGACGAACTTCGACGCGAGGCGCGCCGTCCAGAGGTCCGGCGGCTCGAGCAGGTGGGTGTCAGTATCGATGACCTTCAGCGCGGATGCGCCTCCGGAGGTACCAGGCATTCGTCTCCCCTTTTCACGAAGTCAGAGCTTGTGACCAAACTCCTCAGGTCCGTAACAGGCATTATGTCATCGGCGAGCCGCACCGTCAAGGGTGGCGGCCTGTTTGCCATCACAGCCGTAAGGGTCCGCGTGGTAGCTCGTCGCTCGTTGTAGCGAGCGGGGGTGTGGAAATCAGTCAGGAGGGCCTGGGCGGGTTCTTCTTAGTGACGTCGCCGTTGTTGGATGAGCGGCAACAGAGGCCGCATGCGGCCGCGATGGTCGACGAGCTCGGCCGGGATGGTCAAGCCCGGGTGGCTGAGGTGACGGGGATGAGCCGGAACACGTTGTTGACCGGGGCCCGGGAGCATCCGTTCTCATCCTTGCCCGTCGAGACGCTCGGAGCCCATGAGGAGGAGCTTGCGGATCTTGAACAGCGGGCCATCCTTACGGCCGCGGTGTCCGAGCTGCTCGTTTTGGACCCGACGGCGGACGGCATCGACAGTCCGGTTGGCGACCCGCGTCACGTGGAACGGATCCGCGACATGCCGGGCGTGGGAGAGGTGTGGGGACAGCCCGAGCGGTACGTGTCGGTCAAATCCAGGGCCACGACCTTGACCCCGGCCAGCCAGCTCTTCGGGTGTGTCGAGCACCACTTTCGTAGGCGGGCGCTGGACTTTCCCTCAAACAGGTCGATCACCAGGCGGCGGTCCAAGTCGACCATGCAGGTGGCGTAGATGGCCCGGTGCTCCCGGTTAGCGGCCAAGAACGAGTGCTCATCGACACCGAGCGCCCGCACCCGACCGACCCGCCCAGGGCCGTCAACCAGGGGCCGGCCATGCAAGACCACCGCCGCCCAGGCGGTGTCCCACGACACCCCGTACTCGTCGGCCACCGACGCCACCGGACGGCACAATCGGCCGACCTGGCGACCCACCTCCATACCGGCACCCAACGTCAGCACCTGCCTGGGAGCGATCCCGGCGATGCGCTCCGTCCAGGTCTTAGCCACACAACCCCGCTGCCGGCACCGCAATCTCCCCTTGACCAGCACCAGCCGCGCCGGACGCCTGAAACAGTGCGCGCCGCGCAGGTGAACCTCGACGCGGTCCTGCGCCTCCGCCCGGCGCCGGCACGACCGACACCACGCCTTGGCCTGCGTCGACTCCACCCTAACGACGACCTCGCCCACACCTTCTTCGACCTCGAGCACCCGCAGGCCGGGAAATCCCAGCATCTTCTCCTGCCAGCCCGATACCGTCACTCACCGTCAGGGACCTCCCGTCCGTTGCCGACCTAGACAGCCGTAACGATGGCGAGGTCCAGACCTCAATGGTGGATACTCACGCCGCCCGCCAGAACCCCCGCTCCCCACTCATTTCCGAAGCGCCGCCATTTCGGTCGACGGCCGAGCTCGCTCGACTGAACTCTTTTACAGGTAGCCACTAGACACGGTCGGCCATTTCGCTAATTACATTCTGAACCAGAGATCCCAGCGGCCACCCTGCATAGACTGCAAAGTGCAACGCGAATTCAGCGAGCTCTTCGAGCGATATATCACCAGTGTCGACCGCCGAACGGACGTGTGCCTGAACTGCAGTAATCTGGCCAGCCATTGCTGCGCAAGTGAGGGTAATCCACCGCCGCTCCCTGCGACTCAGCAATGGACGAGCCCAGACTTCGGCAGCGACAAAGTCCAAGACAGCCTCATGGTAGGGGGTGTTTGGCTCACCAACCGGAGCCATAGTCACCTCCTGCCAAACTCTCGCGCCCAGCCGTCTACGCTCCCTGTCTTCTTCCATCGTCTAAGCCT
>JGI12635J15846_10003223_pt1 | contig 14234 bp, 14 predicted proteins | sample BlaSpr_A8_OM2_M2_FD_15846 | JGI IMG/M metagenome (IMG submission 15846) | reverse complement strand
TCGGCGCATGTCGCGGCGGCCGCCGCGCGAGGCGAGCTCAAACAGCTGTCGGGCGCTTCCGCGACGGTTTCTGGCGCCGAGGAGGAGCTCGCAGCTGCTCGGGGAGAGCTGGAGCGGGTGCGCCGGTTGGAGGCAACGCTCTCCCGGACTCACGAGTTTCTTGAGCGAGCCCAGGAGCGCGTGCATCGGGACATCGCGCCGGTGCTCGAGCAGACGCTAGACGAGTGGCTGCCGCGGGTCACGGGCGGCCGCTATACGGACGCGAGCGTTGACCCTGAGGTCCTCGGCGTCAAGGTGAAGGATCCAGCTGGCAATTTCCGCGACGCAGGCCTGCTATCGCAGGGGACGCTCGAGCAAATCTACTTGCTCTTGCGCATGGCGCTGGTGAAGCACCTGACTAAGCCCGGCGAGACGTCACCCCTCATCTTTGACGACGTGACCGTGCAGACCGACAGCAGCCGCACGGTAGCGATCCTCGATCTTCTTCAGGAGATCTCCCGGGAGCGTCAGGTGATCGTTTTCAGCCAAGAAGAGGACGTCCGTCGTTGGGCAGAAGACCGCCTTGATCGCGAAAACAATGCAACTCTCAAGCTCGAAGTTCCGCCGCTCGCGCCGATAATCCACGATCAGTCTTCGAATTGACGTAGCCCGAGCGGGTGGTCCTAGCGATCGTTTTCCGCGACATAGTCGTGAGGGCGAGGCTCCGCGACTTTCTTCAGAGTTTCAGGAACGTCGAAAAGTCCCGGTTGATCAGCGTGAGCCGCAACCTTCGGTGCCTGCTGGTACGTTGGCATGACGAACGGCGGCAGTTGCGGCTTCTTGCCGACGAGAAGCTCCTCAATCGTGATGAGTTGAATCCTTCGGTAGTCGCGCTTCCAGACGTCGGAGTGCCAAATCCCGGCCGTGTCAGCCTCCAGGTGCATCTCCTTGCTTGGTTCGTCCAGGGTAATGAACACCCCTATCGCTGCTTTGTCCCGGTCCATCGTGCCCTTAAGGTCCCGCACCATGCTCGAATTCACGTGACCGCTCTTCACGCTCACGAGCACGGACGTGAGCTCGCCGTGCTTGTCAGTAAAGGTGATCACTCCGTCAATCCCTCGGTCCGCACCTTTCTTCTCAACGCCACCCAACGGTTGCGCGTCGACAAGGCCGAGCGCCCACCACTGGAACTGGTAGCGCCCTTCTGCGCTTTGTGCGAGTTGCCGCGCCCCCTCCACCTCGGTAGGTTGACCCACCACTGGGACGTCCTCAATCGCAAAGCTGTCCTTGAGGCGGGCTCGCATCACGGCGATGGCGAGGTACGTGATATCGATGCCAATCCAACGCCGCCTGAGCTTCTCTGCCGCGACAAGAGCTGTCCCGCAGCCGCAGAACGGGTCGAGTACTACATCACCTGGATTCGATGATGCTGCCAGGATGCGTTCCAGCAGCGCGACCGGCTTCTGAGTCGGATAGCCGAGTCGCTCGTGGGCCTGGCTGTTGATCGGATCGATGTCCGTCCAAACATTCGTCAGAAGAGTCCCGGACATCTCGTCCAAGTAACGCTTCAGCTGTGGTCGTTTCGCCTTGCTGTCGGGATACCAGATGCGGCCCTCGGCATCAAGTCGCTCCATGGTGGCCCGTTCATAGCGCCAGCCCATCGGGGGGCTCGCGTGGCCCTTCCACTCGTACGTCATGTTGGGACGCGGGTTCGGGCTGGTCATGTTGTCGAGCCGGTAGACCCTACCGTCGGCGTCCTTGTACCTGTATTTACTGCGTAGGTATTCCTCTCCATGCTCGACGCGGATCGGGTTCCATGTGAACGGCTTCCGCGCATCCTTGACGTAGTAGAGCAGCGTGTCCGCGACGGCGCTCCAATTCTTGGAATCGCTGTGGACGTTGGTTCGCTTCCAGGTGATGTCGGAGCGGAAGTTCTCGGGGCCGAAAATGGCATCCAGGATCACCTTCAGATAGTGACTTGCCGTGGGGTCGCAGTGAAGATAGAGGGATCCCGTGGGCTTGAGGCTGCGGTGCAACTCAACCAGCCGAGCGGCCATCTCAACGATGTAGGCCATCATCTGGTTTTCGCCGATGCCTTTCCGCAACGCAGCTATTAGGGTGCTCACCTGATCCGCCACGCGACCTTCGTGGCGTGCGGTGTTCGTCAGATAGGCGTAAACCTTCTCGGCGTTCGGCCCCCAATGCCATGTGTCCTCGAAGGCAACGAGTTGGGCGTCCGTATTGCGGCCGGCCTCGTTTTTGAATATGACGTTGTATGCACGGTCCGAGTTGAACGGCGGGTCCAAATAGACGAGGTCCACCGACTCGTCCGGTATGTACCGGCGAAGAATGTCGAGGTTATCGCCGTAGTAGAGGAGATTCGTCTCCAACACCGCCGCAGTCTACCTAAGGAGCCTCCAAGTACCCGTTCTGCAAGTGAGTCACGATACGAAGCGGTGCTGGTTGTGCCAATCCAGGAACTCGGGATTCGGCCTGTCGGCTGGCCGGGTCGGTGCCAGCAACCTGTGGCCCGTCATCGCCAGATACTCCTCGCCGTTGTGGAACTCGTCCTTCAGCCGCCTGCTGACTAAGACGTCCATCTCGGGAGACACCGTCAGGTAACCGCGATCGAACAGAGCGTGCAGGTCGCGTCGCAACAAAAGGCCGTTGTCAATCCGATGTTCGCCGCCCTCTCCGTACGGCCGAATGTGGGCCGCCTCCAACGCTGGAAGTACGCGTTCGCCGGTAATCGCACATCTGCGCCCATAGGCATCGATGATGGCTGCCTGGAATGATCCCTGGCCCAGTCGCGGAAGCGTGAAGACAGGAGGACCGTATCGCGGGCCGACTGGTTCCCGCACCGACACGACACCGGCCGCGGACGGCCGACTCGCGAGAAGACCCTGGACTCGCTGCCATAGCGCCAGTCCAGGCGCTTCATCGAGCCTGTAGCCGCGCCCTGTTTGGATGTTCATCTGCCAGCCGGGCACTTCCATCCAGTCGGGCTCATCGAAGAAAGCCGGCTCCTCGAGCATGATGCACCCGATCTCGTAGTCCAGAGTTGGAGCGGGCGCTGCCGTTCGATACTTCTCGACGCGGCGCCTCATTTCGATCAGTGACTCCACTCCATTCTTTGGTCCGAATGCTTCCCAGGCCATACTCACCGGAAGCGTCACTTGGCGCGCAAAGAATCCGACACCAACTATGCGGTTCCGCGGGGCATGAAGCTTGAACAGGAATGGCTCGCCCGGCTCGAGCGCGCGGAAGGGATGGGGGTTCGGCTGCCAGAAATTGACTTCGTCGATGCCTTCAATCATGCGGAGCCGATCAAACCAATCCCAGTCAGTGATTCCGACAAACGCGGTCGGAGGCCTATAGCCGCGAGCCATGGGCGTTAGCCGGCCTTGCGGAACCGCTCATAGCGCTCGGCCAGAAAGTCCACATTGGGCCGCAGCGACTTCTGACGCGGCACGGTAATGATCTGACCGTCGAAACCCTGCAAACCAACTTTGAGCATCGGACCGTCTGCCTCACGCAGCACGTCATGCCGGACCTCGATCTTCAGATCGGGTCGAACACCCAGGATGTCCGCGTCGAACGCGGCGTGGTGGAGCTTACACAGAGCAAGTCCGTTTGGGACAACTGGCTCGCCAAGTGGATGCTTGTCGGGCAGGATGTGAGCTGCATCCAGTAACTCTTGATGGCGCAGTCGGCATACGGCACAGGTTTCGTCGTAGGCATCCAGAACGCGGACGCGGAAAAGCGACTGATGCAACCGCCGTACCATCAGTACGGCGAGGTACGCACGCCTTGGCGCGTCGGCGACCCCAGTCGTGGCGTCGGCGTCTGAGACATCCTCCGTAAGGATCGTGAAGGTAAGTCGACCCGGGTCATCTCCGACCACATAGACAGGCCATTCGGCGTGATAAAGGCCAGGTCGGTGTCCATGGAAGTACACGAGCGGAACGTGTTCCGCCATGGCGCGACGGAGACCCGTGTTGTCCGGGTGCCTTGGATCTGTCCCACGGTACCGATAGTGGACGCCCTCATAGGTTGGTTCGTCTTCATACGGCCTCGGCTTGCCCGCAATCTCTGGCGCGGTTGTGATGCTCAAAGGCAGCTGACAAACGGCAGGTTTGAAGATCCCCGGAGGTCCCAAAAGCGGGACACGCCGCCCGTCGAACTCGAACCCGCGCTGGAGGATGTCTCGCGGAAGCACCGAGCCTCCGTGCAGGGTGGATTGCTCCTTCAGGAAGTTGAAGGCCGCCACCCTTACGACTCTGTCGAGGTCGGCTGCCACTGGCCCGGAATCTTAGTGGTCGGCCGGCCGGGTGCTGGCCTTCTTAAAGGGCTGGGTTGGCGCTGATCCCAAATCGAGGTACGTTCCGCCGATGGGCGCTTTGGCCGACGACCGTCAACTACTCGAAGTCCTGATCGGGCGGACTGCCGCTCGCTCCGTACGGCTGCAGCTAGCAGAGCTGCTCGAGGCAGACGATGGCGAACTAGCGACCCTCGGGCTTGCGAGCCCTGCCAGGAGTCGGCTGCTTGCCTGTGCCGAGGTCGCGCGTCGATATCAACCGGGGATCGCGCCGTCGAGACCCGTCACAAGTCCGTCCGAAGCTTTGGCGCACTTAGGAGCGCTGCGGTCCGCTGGTCAGGAAACGCTGGCTGTTCTGTTGCTGAATGTCCGGCTCAGTCTGATCGGCCTCGAAATCGTTGCGATAGGTGCGGTCGCCCATGTATCGGTCGAAGCCCGCGAGGTATTCGCTCCGGCCGTCGCCGCCCGGGCAAGCTCAGTGGTGCTCGCGCACAATCACCCTTCCGGAGACGCGGAGCCGAGTCATCAGGATGCTGATTTCACCCGCGCGATGGTCGAAGCCGGCCGCGTCCTGAACATCGACCTGGTGGACCACCTGATCGTGACTCCCAGGAGCTACTACAGCTTCCGACGTTCCGGGCGGCTCTAGCCGCGGCCGACCGAACGGCCAGTTCAATAAGAAAATGTTGGTCGGGGCAATCACGGTCCCGAGTCAGACGCTAATCCGTCCACGCGCTGATTCTTGCGGTGTTCAGTTCGAATCTTCTGATTGCGGGGGCACCTGCCGTCCAAATGCGGCGAGATTCCCGAGGGTGCGTTGTAGGCAGCTGTCAAGCCTTTGCGGTCGACGGTTGGTCGATCCCCCGGGAGACCCAAACCCCACTGGCGCCGGAAGGACTAGATGTTGGACGAGGAGCGGGCCGCCTGTCCACGGCCCACTCCTTTGACTCCAAATCAGCGCTACGGTCAGCCGTCTACCCTGCCGGAAGACCAGTCTCGGAATTATTGTCGCCACCACCACTGGTGACTGTGATCTTCCGCGTCACGATTGGAGCGGCGCCATCTCCGGGGAAGGCGGACCCGATCCCACTGAACTGAACGAGCGTCACCACGTAGGTGCCAGCCTTGGCGTAAGCGTGGGTGGGATTGGCGCCTGCGCCGACTGAGCCGTCTCCGAACTCCCACAGATTTACGAGCACCGGCTTAGCACTCATAGTCGCAAACAGAGCGTTGAATCTGACTGTCTGGCCTTCGTCCGGACTCGACGGCGAGAACGTAAACCCGCGCGAGATCCCACCGTGGCCCGTGGTGACAATGCCGCCCGTGCCCGTGGACAGGCCGTCGTGGGCAAAGATGGTCAAGCCGATGGAAAAAGCACCCGCCGACGGGAACGTGTGCGAGATTTTCGGTGTGGTCATTTCAACGGTCTCAGCGCCGAAGGCGTCGTTGAACTGCCAGACATATTGGGCAACGCCGCCAGGTGCGGTCGAGCCCGTGGCGTCGAAGTTCAGCATGAGCCCGTCGCCCCTGGTCACCTCAAGCTTCGCTGTCGGCATCGTTGCAATGGGCCCGAGCCGCTGGAGGCACGTGTGACCGACGTTGCTCCATTCCTCCTGATACCAGTAGAAATGGCCGTTGATCACCTGGTTGTACAGCGCTCCGTTGTGCGTCCCAAGCGGGGTGCCGTTCTCACCAACGCACTGGTCGCCAACCTCGAAACCATGGAAGAAACCGGCCCCATTGGTCCAAGCGTCATTCGGGATCGGATCTGTAACCGACTCGTTCTGCTCATGGCTCAGGCCGCCACTTAGCTCACCGTCCCAGAAACCGTTCGGATGGTTGCCGTCGTCGCACCCCCGGACCCCGGGAACATAAGGATCGTTCGCGTAAATCAGGAACGGCGATATCGTCGTGTTCGAGTGGTACGCACAGAAGAACGCGAGGTCACCTGGCACCTCGCCCGCCGAGCATCCTCCGAAAAACTGGGTGGGGTCATTGCTGAAACACGTTTCCACGTGGGGCGGCGTCATGAGGAAGTACTCGTGGCTGAGGTCCTTGACGAGGTGGCGGGCAGCGACGAAACGCTCCAGCTCCACCTGAATCTGGAGGTCGGTCAGGCAGTTGGTCACTGGGCTGTTGGCCGGGCACTCGCTCGCCGGATACGGCTGCGTGTCCACAAGCACGCCGCCGAACGTCGTCGCGTAGCGGGCGAACGCGCCGGTCAGGTCCTGGTATTGAGCAGACACCGAGTCCACGTTCTGGTGGCCGCCGCTGTCGTGGGCAAGATCCTTGAAATATTGCGAAATCCCGGCGATAAAGCCAGACGGGTAAGCCTCGCGGCCGCGCGGGCTCCACAGCACCATGTAGTCCGTGTTCGACGGCATCAGCGGTCCACCGTTGTAGTCCATGTTGTTGAAGACCAGGTCGGCCGGTATGACTGCCTTGCTGGCATTTCGCGCCGCGACTACCGGGCTGTTCAGCAGCGGGACATACGCCGCCGGGTGAACGGAAGGCTGCTTTGTGGCGGCTGACGCGCCAACCACGGGTATGGACCCAAGTGCGACAGCCGCGATGGCAAACCCGAACAGAAGTCTCCAACGTCCATGAAGAGCCACCCCACTCCTCCCCCCGGCCGCCTCGAGGTTGGCCGGACTAGTCCACCACCTGCACCGTGCCCGGTCCCCTTGTCCGGGCGCGAAAAATATGGGGACTGCCGGGCCGAGTGTCAAGCATCGACTTTGGCGGTTGAGTGTTAGGAGACGACGACCACCGTTAGGCGGTAGGAGCCCGCGTTTCCGACGCAGCGCATGGCCTCACCGCAACTGGTCCGCGACGCGGTGACGTCCGCAGACCCCTTACCGACCGCGTCGAAAGACGCGATCGCAAGTCCGCAGCCCGCGCCAGGAACGCACCCGTTGGGTTGAGGTGAGATCGCCGGCGGTCCTGCCAATCTGAGGACACTCAGGTCGCTGCTTTCGTGGATAGTCCAGTAGGTGCTGGCGAGGTTCACTTCCAATCGATCGCCCACGTGCAACTCGAAAGTCTTGCCGTTGTCTGAGTCCGTGGCGACGATCGGCCGCGCTTCCGGCGTCGGACCTGGGCTCGGGCTCGGCCCGCCGCCCGTCATCACAGCCCCACAGGAGGCCAGAACTGCCGCGGAGACAAGGCCCACGAGGACGCGGAGCGTATTGGACACTGCCATATCAGGATGAAACGTCAGATGCCCCCCGGTCGTCACGCGCGAAATGAGTTCCGATCGTCAGACGGGAATTGGTGAAGTCCGAACGACTACCTCGAGCTCAGGTGCGTCAATACGACTGTCGCACCAATCGCAACCACGATTCCTGCGGCGATCGCTGCCGACCGTCCGGGGTAGGCGTACATCCAGCCCACGGAGCCTGGGAACTCCCTGTTCGCTTCAACCGGCGAATAAGACCCTAAGTATTCCAACGATCGCCCGTTTGCGGCGGCGAATGCTGCGACATCGTCGCCGCTCCAGGCCGCAATTCTCACTTTCTGAAGACACCGCCCGTCCGCCCCAACCAGCAGCAACGCCGCTTTGGCCTGGTCGCCGTAGCGGCTGGGGTAGACGATCACTAACTGGACGGCTCGCGCAATATCCGAAGTGGGCCACACGCGCTGCCCGCCGAGCAGGTTCTGGTATCCGACCACGCCCGGTCCGATCAGCAGCCTGGTGTTCGCCAGCCACAGCCAGTAGCAGACGGGCGCCGCAATCGCCATCAAGATGGTTCCACTTCCCAGGACTAGCGCCGCTTCGTTCCCGCGCATCGCGATCGCTCCGGCCAACAAACCGAGCACCGCGACCAATCCGAACCCGACCACCAGCCGCGGCGCGGCGTGCGGCGCAAGCTCGCTCCGCTGTCCTAGGCTGTCCATGTCCGAGCAATTCTGAGGTCCCGGGCCCTTGTTTTGGCCCGAGTAAGCCGATGCCCCTCTCGCGTCAATGCGAAGGCTCAGGCCAGTCGCGCGTCGAGACGATATCGATATTGCTGAGCTGCCGCCGGGCGAATCCTGGAAAATCTGCCGCCTCAGTCCGGTTGAGCCGCCGGCAGTGGTTCCCGCATGGCCGTTTTCTCGTTGACGCCGCGGATCGTGAGCCAGAGCATGATCGCCACCTCCGCAGTCAGGGCCGGCCCAGCTAACCTCGAGACCGTGTCCGCGTACGCCGGGAACAGAAAGCCGGCGACGCTGATCGACTCATAGCCGATACAGGCCAGGAGCAGCCAGACCCCGAGGAGCCGCGGCAGGAAACGCGACCTGTACACGAGGAGGCCGAACGGGATGAACCACAGGCCTCCAAGCATGTTAAACGCGAGATCAACCTGGTGGTGCAGGTTGAGGAACAGCATGGCGATGGCGTCGCGCTGCGGCTGGTCGAAGACCGACAGGAAATCGCCGCCCCGAATGAGGAGCAACGCCGCCACGTCATTGGCCGCGTTGACGAAGGCGATGGGAACACCACGACGCCCAGGATCAGGAGCAACGAGGCGAGCGCCTGGTCAACACCCTTGAGCAGCCGATAAAGGGCCAACACCACGAAGATCCACAAGGCATTGCAGAGGAGGTTGGCGACGATGCCGAGCCGGAACAGAAACGCGTGGTCCGCGATGTTGGAAGCCGTCGCCGCGGCGTTGCCCGCCGCGAACAGAGCGCTGGGAATGTAGATGAGGCGAAAGAAGCCAGGTACCGAGCTTGCGATATACAGAATCCCAGCCACTCGGGCATCACGGCTGAGTGAAGTCATTTCGGGCCGGGTTACAGCCCAGGTCACACAGCGACCGCTGCCGGTTGTGAGTTCGCTCCGGCGCCATCGGGTGCTGAGCGCGTCACGTCGATGGCGATCTTGCCCCGCGCGTGGCCCTCGCGGAAGTAGCGAAGCGCCTCGCGGACCTCGTCGAGCCGATACCGCCTCTCAGTGACCGGCGTCACCTTGCCTGAGGCCATCAGATCCGCCATCGCGTCCAGGTCCTGCTGCGTGAGCTTGGTGATGAAGAATGCCGCTTTCTGGCTGCCCCGCATCGAGCGAAGGCGCACGCCGGCGAAGTGGCCGAGCGCCTTTATCGCGCTGACGTGTTGGATCGCGGCCGCACCCACAAGGACGAAGATGCCTGCGGGTAGAAGCACGCGCCGGCATTCGGAGAAGTTATGGCTACCGGCGATGTCCAGGATCACGTCGTAGCGCTCCGCGCCCTTGGTGAAGTCCGCTTTCGTGTAGTCGATGACCCGGTGCGCGCCAAGTGAGCGGGCCGTGTCCGCGTTGCGCTGGCTGCAGACCGCCGTCACATCGGCGCCGAACGACCTGGCTATCTGGACGGCGAAGGTGCCCACGCCTCCGGAGGCGCCGTTGATCAGCACCTTGTGGCCTGGCTTGACCTGGCCGTGATCGCGGACCGCCTGCAGCGCGGTCAGCGCCGCGACGGCCACGGTGCCTGCCTGCTCGAATGTGATGTTGGCCGGCTTCCGCGCGAGGCCCGCCGTCTCTGAGATGGAGATGTACTCGGCGAACGACCCGTGCTCGCCACCAAACACCTCATCGCCGGGTCGAAAGCGCGTGACGTCCTTGCCAACCGACTCAACGGTCCCCGCAAAGTCGGTGCCCAGCACATCTCGCCTGGGTTTGCGGTTGATGCGCCGCATCAGGCGGCCCGCGCCGCTGAGAGGAAAGAGGTCGACCGGATTCACCGACGACGCGTGCACCCGAACGAGCACGCCGTCGTCGGCCACCGCCGGTCTTTCGATCTCCTCGAGCGTCAGGCTGTCGCGCTTGTCGCAGACGATCGCGTTCATCGACGTCAGCTCAGGCTGAAGGGTGGGTACTGGTCGGTGACCAGGGTGAAGGCGTACGCGGTCACCCGGTTCTGCCAGCGAAGCACGCCGACGACGTAGCGGAAAAGGCCCTTCGGATAGGTCGCCGTGAAGAGGATCGCAAACCAGGCGAAGACGATCGCGAACAGAGCGCCGATCCACAGGAAGAACAACACGACGTAGTGCGGGATGGCGAGCAGCCATTTGACCAGCGGCAGCCAGCGGTTGAGCTGCTTGGCGTCGGGATACGGGAAGTCGAGGTGGACGGCCTGGTCTTCGTCTGTTGACGGGTAGCGATCGTCGAGCAGCGCCATGTACGCCGTGACCCGGTTGGAGAATCGGAGCAGGTTGAGGTTCCAGTCGAACCACCATCGCGGGTACTTCTGGCGGACCACCAGCATCAGGACAAGCGGCACGAACACGGCGGCGCCGCCGATGACCAGCGTCCGCGTATTGTCGTCGTTGCCGAACGTCTGACCGGTGAGCATAGTGAGCACGACGACGATCGGGATCGCGACGATCAGACGGAAGGCGGTCGTGAGCCGGCCGAGCGGCCGGGCGGGAAAGTCGACGTCGAACTGGACCGGGTAGCTGCTGACCACTTGTTCATCCCTCCTGGATAAGGTCGCTGGACTTGAGGCTGATCACCTCGTGACCGTGCAACGCCTCGAGAAACGGCTGGAAGCTGCCGTGGACGACGCAGCGGAGGAGCCGGCCGTCGACGATCTCGACGCGGCTCACCCCCGACGCCCGCGCGATTTGCTGCACGGGCGGGGCGCCAACGAAGCTGACCTCCACTTTTCTCTTCCGAGGCTCCTCGATCACGCTTCACAAGCTACGCAGGGCGTTGGCCGCGGGAATCCGTGGAATCACCGAATTCCTCGGCTTCCGGCGCGTCACCCGCCTGGGTAGTAACTTGCCGTCTCACGATGGCCAAGCCAGTCCGCCGCCTGGGCAACCTGCCGGCCGAAGCGACCAGCTTCATCGGGCGGCGGCGCGAGCTGGCGGAGCTGCGGAAGAAGCTCGGGGCGGCGCGGGTGGTCAGCCTGGTCGGGCCGGGCGGTGTCGGCAAGACCCGCCTCGCATTGCGAGCCGCCGCGGGCCTGGCGCGGGGATTCCCTGGCGGCGCGTGGCTCGTGGAGCTCGCGGAGGTGCGGGACCCCTCGCTGGTCGGCTACGCCGTGATGTCCTCGCTTGACCTGCGGGACCAGGCGGCGACGGAGCCTCGTGCTTTGCTCCGCTCCTACCTCGCCGACAAGGAGCTGCTGCTGGTGCTCGACAACTGCGAGCACCTGCTGGGAGCGGCGGCCGAGATGGTGAACGATGTCGTTCGCGCCGCGCCGGGCGTTCGGGTGATCGCGACCAGCCGGGAGCCGCTGGGCGTGGCGGGCGAGCACGTCCTCCCCATCCCCCCGCTGGAGCTGCCCGCGGTGGATGACGGCGCGCTGCGAGAGAACGAGGCGGTGATGCTCTTCGTCGAGCGGGCGGCCGCGGCTTCTGGCGCTTTCGAGTTGACTTTGGGGAACCAGGCGGCGGTCGCGGATGTGTGCCGGCGGCTCGACGGGCTGCCGCTGGCGATCGAGCTTGCGGCGGTGCGGACGAGGGCGCTGTCGGTGGAGCAGATCCTCGAGCGCCTGAGCGACAGGTTCGGCCTTCTCGTCGGAGGCGGCCGGGCGGCGATTCCGCGGCATCAGACGCTCGAGACCACCATCGAGTGGAGCCACGACCTTCTGTCTGCCGGCGAGCGGACGCTGCTGCGGCGGCTGTGCGTGTTCGCGGGCCGGTTCACTCTGGAGGACGTGGAGGGCGTCTGCGAATTCGACCTCGACCATGTTTCGTCGCTGGTCGAGAAGTCTCTTGTCATCAAGGAGGACGTGAGTGGCGTCGCCTGCTACCGGCTGCACGAAACGATGCGCGAGTACGCAGCGCTCAAGTTGCGGGAGGCCGGCGAGGTCGAGACGCTCGGGGAGCGCTGCACCGATTACTACGTGCAGCTGTGCGCCCTGACGGGACCGCCGGCTCGATACCGGCTGGCCGAGTGGCTCGAGTGGATGCAGCTCGAGATCGACAACATCCGCGCCATCCTGCGGCACTGCCTTGATCGCGGAGATTTCAGTCGTGGGATCGAGCTCGTCGCCGCGCTTGGCTGGTTCTGGATCACGCGCGCGACCACCGAGGGCGTGGCGTGGCTGGACCAAATGCTCGCGGGAGGACGCGGCGAGAAGGAATCGATAGCGTTGGCCTGCTTCCTGCGCGGGTTCCTCGCCGTCCTTCAGGCCGATACGACGGCTGCGCTGCCGTGGCTCCAACGCGCGGTGGATGCGGCTCGAGAACTGGATCACGCCGGGCTTCTGACACAGGCGACGTCGATGGCGTCCATTGCCGCGATGACGGCGGGCGACCGCGCGGCCTCGGACGCCTTTTACGAGGAGGCCCTGACAGCGGTGGCGGAGGCCAACGACCTTGCAGCCACCACGTCGGTTCTGCAGGCCCGAGCCCTAAACGGAATGTTCACAGGCGAGCTGGACGCGGTCCGTGAGGCGACGTCGGAGGGCGTGAGCCTGAGTCGGGGTGCGGGCGACCTCTACGTCCTGGAGATCATGCTGATGGAACTGGCGTTCGTGACCCTGATCATGGGCGACACCGACGCCGCCAAACCTCTCTATACAGAGGCGCTCCAGATCGCCCGGCGCATCGACGACCGGCTCGCTCAGTCTTATTTATTGGCCGCATTCGCTGGTTCGCGGCAGGGGCCCGCGAGGCACGCTTGGGGGCGCAGCTGCTGGGGGCCGCGGAGGCGACCCGCCTCGGAGCCGGTGCGGGCATCATCGCGCCGCTGGCGCCGCTGCTCGACCAGGCCGAGGAGTCGGCGGTCGCGGTGCTGGGGCGGCGGAAGTTCGATGCGGAATTCACCGCCGGCAAGCGCATGAATCGCGAAGCCGCGATAGGCCTTGCCCTCGGCGAGGCCATCGATGCTCGGGCTGCATCTGAAGGCGATGGCGCCGGCGTGCTGGGCAAGCGAGAGGCAGACGTGGCGCGGCTGGTCGCCGAGGGCCTGACCAACAAGCAGATTGGCATGCGGCTATTCATCTCCGAGCGCACCGTCGACAGCCACGTCCGAAGCATCCTGAACAAGCTCGGGTTCAACTCGCGAGCCCAGATCGCCGGCTGGTTCGCGTCGTTCATTCAGAGATGAATTTCAACGGGATGCGCCGATCACGTGTGGCCCGGCCACGCCGATGCCGCATGGGGCGGCCGTGCCGACGATAGTGCTCGACTGCAGTCTGAAATCCTGTGCCGGCGGCGTCTAGCGTCTCCCCCATTGCGCACTTGAGCTCACCCGGTCGATCGCAACCGTAAATATCTCGCGAGGTGTACGGCGTTCGTACGTCTTGCCTGTGTACTTCTGGGACATGCGATCGATGAACGCGAGGTCCTTGTCCGGCTGAATGTCCACGACCCGGCCGCTGACGGAGAGCCAGTGCCAGGGATTTTTGGTGCTGACTATCGACACCGACACCTCACGGCGCTCACGAAATGATTTTCCCTTGCGAGATCCCATCGGTGAGCTGACCAGAATGTGCTCACCATCAATATCGACCCAAATCGGAAAGGTGACGATTTGGCCTTTGCGATTGAGGTAGGAGATGTGAGCCAGCGCGGGCTCGTCGAACAGGTCGCGAACCTCTTGCGGAATCGTGTCGGGCATACGGCATCAAGGTATCACCGTCCCCCGCGAGAATCCCTACTGGANGTGGCCTCTATTTGNTGGCCGCCGCGCGCGCCTTACCAGTCTTTGATATNGCGGCGCACATGGCATCGCGCTCTCGCACGAACGCCCTGAGCGCCTCGTCCAAGAGATGCCCCACCTCTTCGCTGGAGCGGTTGCCGAACCAGGAGAACATGGCGGCGTCAAGAGGAGCGAAGGCGATCGTGGCCAAGATCTGAGGGCGCATGTCACGCTCGGCGTCCAAGCTCAGACGTGTGGCCAGAGCATTGACGACCGAAATCCGGAGGTGCTCTCGATTGATCCGTTCTTGTTGCTGGAGGGAGGGAGTCTCTCGGACGAGCCGGACCAGCGCCAGAGCTCGATCGTCATAGGCGGCAGTCA
>JGI12635J15846_10003222_pt1 | contig 14235 bp, 7 predicted proteins | sample BlaSpr_A8_OM2_M2_FD_15846 | JGI IMG/M metagenome (IMG submission 15846) | reverse complement strand
GCCGCCACGATGTCGGGCGAAGTTGTCAGCTGTTGCAGAGGTTGAACGCCAGCCGCTCCGGAGTCGAGCTTGTGGATGTATTTGGCCACCATCGGCTGCATGCGTTCCCGGCCAAGATTGTTGACGAGGTCAAAGTGGAGACGGTCGAAGGTCGATTTCTCTTCGATATCGCGACAAACGACGTGAACTGGGTACAGAAGGAGCTTCCGCTCGCGCATCCAGTATTCGGTGAACTTGAGCCGATGCGTTTTGCCGATTCCATACTGGCCCCACCAGACCAGTCGCACTGGTTCCTTCAGGGCAAGGGCCCGCTGTAGCCTCGCGTCGATGTCGGCTTTCCACTCGTTCTTGCCGAATAGAAATTGGTGATCTCGATCCGGGTCGACATGAAAGTTCTCGCGGTCTTCCTTAAGACAGAACCACTCTGGGTAACTGAGAGTCGGGGAGGCAGGCGCCGTGGTCTTCATTGCTGTGTCCATTTTGTTTTGCTCCTTCGATTTCTTTGTCACAGTAAAGCACCTCGTGTGCCAGTTTCGTGGTGGAACCTTAAGTTACGGAATCTCCTAGGCATACGCTGTCGAACGCATTCCGACTGTGCTGTGGTGCACCTGTGGCTACGGGATCTCGGTCCGGTAACGGGCGAATGCGTGTCGTGCGGTACGGACTGCTGTTCCGAACGACGGCACCAACGACTGCCCGCAGGCGCCAAACAATTCCTCTCGTTATATCGGCAGCCGGCTTGATCAGCATGCCGATCTCTTCGTTCGTATGAAGCGCGGCGCCGGTCAAGTTGTGCGAGCCGACCAGTGCGATCTCGGCCCCACGACGCCAAGCGACAAAGACTTTCGCATGCAACTGAGGACTTATTCGAATATCACAGCGACGTGGCCTTAGTCGCACGGCACGCAGCACCGCCTCCGCAGAGGCGGGTGTTCGGACAACAATCGTCGTATCCATGGACATAAGCGCCCGCTCCCACAAGGCCCCGAGCGCCGTGTCGGCGAAGGCGCCGTCGTCGGCATAAGCGGCAAGCACTTCAAGATGCTCGACGCGCATCCGGAGTGCCTCCTCGAAGAACGTGAGGAGCAGCTCGCCGCTTCCAATCCTGATTCCCTCGGCTCCGTGAAAGTATCCGGTCACGAATCACGCACTTTCTCGCCCCATGCGCTGATCTGCTTGGCCGCTTTGTCTCCGTCCGCGAACAATGTGGTCAGCGCCTGGCGGTCAAGGTTTAACTCGTTCTTCAGCTCGTAAAGACTGAGCTGAACGTCCCGCTCGAAGCCTCTGGAAAAGTCGCCGACGGAAGAACCAAGCTGTTTCCCGCGGTCGAGCGCGGAAAGCATGCGCTCGCGGACGCACGCCTTGATCGAGACAGTCCGGTCTTTCGAGTCGAGGTTTTCTTCCGGGTATTCCTTCTGAATCTCCTGAAGGGAATATTTGCCCTCCTCGTAAACCCAGCGCCAGAGCAACCTTTCGAGTTCCCGAACGTTCCCAGGCCACGGTTGGCGGGTTGCCCAATCAAGATCCGCCTGCTTGAGTCTCAAGTCGGCGGACGACGCACCGTTGTCCCTGACAAATCCCGATACGATTGATTCAGCAAGCACGGTGATGCGGTCACGCTGTTCCCGCAGCGGGGGGATTCGGATCACGAGATGCTGAATGCGCCAATAGAGGTCGGCGCGGAAATTCCCGGTTCGCACCAAACCGGCCAGATCACGATTTGTAGCAAGAAAAATTCGAGCGTCCGTCAAGCGCGATTCACTGGGCGGCGCGCCCAGTCTCTTGAAGCTGCGGTCATTCAGAACCTGCAGGAGCTTTGCCTGAAGTACGGGCGGTGCCTCGCCGATTTCATCGAGTAGCAAATCGTAGATGTGCTCGTCGCCAAAGTAGCCTTCTCTGTCAACCACTGCGCCGGTGAAGGCCCCCCTTACGTGGCCAAAGAGCTCGCTCTCAATGAGTTCGCTGGGCAGGTTCGGCAACGAAAGCTCGGCAAAGTGCTCGGCTGTGACTTGAAGAAGAGTGCGGGGCCTCTCGCCAGAGAGTGGGACGGTCCACAGGTTGCGGTCACGAAGCCAATAAAGATGTCCGGCGATCACCCGCGCCACGTGATTCTTCCCGACTCCGGTCTCGCCCAGAAGAACGAGCGATCGGCCCATGTGTGGAGGATTCTTGTATCGGCGGTTGACGCGAGCGATGATCTCTCGCAATTTATCCATCGCCGGGTTGGAACCCGGAAGGAAGTGTTCTAAGAAAACGTCACGCTCCATTAAGTGAGCACCCTTGACGCACGATTGCAAGTTTACTTCCGCAGAGGACTTGAATTTAAGTCGTGCAGATTCCGTCGCTTATAGCACACGGCATTGGTTTTGGCAAATCGCGTCCCGTGTGCACGGGATTCACAACCTCTGCGCAGCGGAACTCGTTACTCCTTGGATTTTCTGTGTTTCCACCGTAAACTGTTACAATGGCTCTGGCGAAACAGAGGCGAAACAAGCCGACAGCACTGGATTTGTTTGCAGGGTGCGGAGGTCTGACGGAAGGCCTAAGGGCAGCGGGCTTTCACGTGTTGGGTGCTGTTGAGATCGAAGAAAAATCTGCTGAGACATACAAGCTGAACCATCCCGAAGTCCATCTCTGGATAAAAGATATTCAGGATTTGAACACCAGGAGTGTCACTCGAAAGCTAGGCCTGCGGAAGGGTCAGCTTGACCTTCTCGCGGGTTGTCCGCCGTGTCAGGGTTTTTCGACTATGCGGACTCTTAACGGTCATCGCTCTAATCGTGACAGACGGAATGATCTCCTTTTTGAGTTTCTGCGGTTTGTAGAAGCCCTTCGGCCAAGAGCGATTATGATGGAAAATGTGCCAGGTCTGGCAAGAAACGGCCGATTTAAACAATTTTGCGCTCGCTTGCAAGAACTGGGATACATAGGGAAATACGACGTCTTGGACGCGGCAAACTATGGAGTACCGCAGCGTCGCCACCGGCTAATTTACCTTGCAGGGTTCAAGAGACCTATAACCTTTGCCGACCAAGGAAAAAAGGAAAAGACCGTTCGGCAGACAATTTCAATTTTGCCACCTGCCGGTAATAGCGGCGACAGCTTGCATGACATCCCCGAACGCCGAAGTCCAGACATTCAAAGGAAAATTGAGAATATTCCGAAAAACGGTGGAAGTAGAAGCAGTCTGCCACCTGCCGAACAATTGGATTGTCACAAGTCGTTCAGCGGCTTCAAGGATGTTTACGGTCGCATGGCATGGGACAAAGTCGCCCCAACCATCACCACGGGATGTTTCAATCCTTCTAAAGGTCGCTTCCTCCATCCGGATAGCAATCGAGCAATTACAATTCGGGAAGCAGCTTTACTACAAGGCTTTCGCAAGCGCTACAAGTTCAGGGTGAAACACGGCAAAATAGCTCTAGCGCTTATGATCGGAAATGCGCTCCCTCCGCCATTCATCACTGCCCATGCCCGTTCGGTCGGCGCAGCTCTTCGCCAGCCTAGTACCCCACGCGCGTAATTTTTTGGCTTGCATGAGAACGCAATAGCTAAGTCAAGGTTCCGGAAGAAATTCCTACTAGCATGACGGACGTCTTTTCAGCAACGAAGCGCTCGGAGATCATGTCGCGTGTTCGCGGGCGCGGTAACAAGGCCACGGAACTGGCTCTGGTTACATTTCTTCGTCATCACGGAATCGCAGGATGGCGCCGCCACGTGCATCTCTTCGGGAGTCCTGATTTTGTATTTGCGAAATGCAGAGTCGCCGTTTTCGTGGATGGGTGCTTTTGGCACGGCTGCGCGAAACACGCCAGCCGTCCCATGAGCAACCGGGCATTCTGGACTGCAAAGCTTGCACGAAACAAAGCTCGTGATCGCTTGGTGATGCGCACATTGAAAAAACTCGGTTGGCGTGTCCTCCGTATTTGGCAGCACGAGTTGTCGCCCAAAAACGAACAACGGTTGTTGAGAAGGTTTCGGGACACAATCCCGACCAACAACCCGTGACTCGCGTCACCACTACATCGAGCGTCCCCTTGGCACGTGACAGCAATGCGGCTCGAAGTACGCGAGATTAATATGCCACTAGCTGGCTCTGCAAAGACCGGCTTTCCTCACAAAGCGGGAGAAAATCGGGAAGGTGGTGGCGAGCAACCGCTTGGCATGGATCAAGCCCGCGCCGAAGATTCGACCCTGTCACACGCGAACCACCTTATTGTCACACCCGCTTCGTCGAACAGTGTCAAAGCTCTCTTGAAGTCCTCGCCCCACTTCGGATCGGAGAGATCAGGTTTCTGCGCGACCAGTATTCGAATGCCGGATTGAACGATCGCCCTCGCGCAATCCATGCAAGGAAACCAAGGAAGATACATCGTGCAACCGGAAAGCGGGATGCCGATGCGGGCCGCGTTGTAGATGGCGTTCCGCTCAGCGTGCTCCACCCACATGTACTTTTCAGGGCGCTCGTGCCGGTCCGGTGCATCGTCATCAATACCACGAGGAAACCCGTTGTATCCGACGGCTCGCACTTCGTTTTCAGGCCCCGCAATCACCACACCGACCTTTGTGCTTCGGTCCTTGCTCCATTCGGAGATGTAGCGGGCGAGATTCATGAATCTTGCATCCCAATCTGCCATGGTTCAGTCCTCCCCGCGCGCACAGAGTGCTTCAGAAATGCCTGTTGTCAGGATGAAGCAGAGCCGCCTTTCTAATCAAGTTTATCTTGCAGAGAGAGCGCTAGGCGGTTTCGTCGTATAGAGGGAAAGCCTCAAATCTCCTTTTCAGGCGCTGTTTCTTTTCCAATTCTGTTTCACGACGTACGATAGCTTCGAGCAGGGGAAGTGCGGCTTCTTTCCAACTGGGCTTTGGATGGCGAATAAACGAGCATTCCAAGATCTCTTCGAGGATTTGGCGGCGCATAAGTTGGTCAGGAGGGTTATAGGTCTGAGCGAATCTCAAGAGTTCATTAAGCACTCTTCTGCGCAGATCATCCTGGGCGTCCGCAGCAATCTCAATCAATCCTCGGGCGGCACCATATCGCACCCAGTGGTACGCGTCTGTGGTCAGAGCGCCTATCAAACAGTCGACGTTTTCCCCAATTGAATAACTCCCGAGGATGTGCATGATTCTCCATCTTACTGCCCCGAGACCGGCGTCTTCTCGATTTGCCTGATACCTTGCACGCAGTTCACCCTGTTGGTCTGAAGTAAGACCTCCGCGACGCCCAGCATTAGCAGCGGACCAGCCCAACAATGAGTCTTCTGACGAAACGCATTCGAGGTCGGCCTGCGTTAGGTCGTCCCCCTCGCGCTTTACGAATAAGTTCCGCCACCGCGCGAACCATTCTTCCGTGCCGTTGATGCTGGACACATGTCGCACTAGATCATCCCAATCGAGTTCGCGGAAAGGAGTCGCAAAATCGTAGGTGTGACGTCCCAACAGCTCAGTTGCCTTTCCTCGAGTCCGCTGGACTCGATCGAATCTCTTTTCAGCAATTGCTCCAAGAATTGCGGTTCGAATGTCGATGCTCAATCGTCTAGGTTCCGGATCATCGTCCCTAAAATCCACGATCGAATCCGCAGCGGCCGAATAGTTCCAATTGAATACGGCCTTAAGAAAGTCGTCCTTTCGTGCTCCGTCGGATAACTGTTCGACGGTCAGGGGTATGCACTCCAGTGAATAAGAGAAATTAGTTATCACGTCAAAGGTTGCGTTGCTCCAATGTATTTTGTCCAAGCCAGCAAGGCCACGGGATAGTAGGAAATCACGCCAAAGATCATGTTCAAACCCTCTCCCGTCCTTCGTCAGCACCTCGGCGGCGATCAAAACTTGATGAGTTTCGTCGCCTACTAATTCTGTAAATTTGCCAGCGTCGAAGTGCCCTTCATTATCCGTGGTATCCACGGTTGCCTTAGCGACTCTATCCAGATCCTCGGATGCGAGTCTCAATTGTTCCGTAAAGAACTGTGTGAATATCGAACTCCAAATTCCAGAGCCTGTGAACTTTTTGCCTGTTCTGAGTGCCAAGGAAAGAAAGAACGGCCTACGAAATATCCCTTGCAACCTTGGTACAAGCCGCGCGTAGTAGTCTGGTCCAAAGGTTGTGTTGTCTGCGAAGATCTTCGCGACAGCTTCGGCGTCGAGCCTGTCGGACGCCCAGTGGGAAAAATGGTCAATCGAATCAGGAGCCCCAAATCGATCGGCGACTAACTGATAGCACTTTGATCCATCTCGGTTTAGCTTCTGGAAAAATGAGATCATCGTGGTGCGCACCTGCCGGGATACTTCATTTAGCCCATCGAGGATCGCGACTAACCCACGCTCCTGAGCAAGCCTCTCGAGTTCATGAACACTTCTACGGGGCCTACTTCCGACGACGAGAATTTCCTGTAGGAGGTCGGCATTAGAGCTGTTTTGGGCCCTCGGATTCCTTGCGTACTCCTTTAGGTCCACAAGAACAGGGCAATATCCGTCATCGAGTACGCTTGCAAAGATCGACCTCAAAATTCTGCTTTTGCCGGTACCGCCGCCCCCGTGCAGAGCAACAGCGGGCGTGTCATCGTTCGGAATGAGTAATCTTGGGTCTTGACGTGAGTGATCGTATATTTCTGCTCGAAGCTGCGAATACGACTCGGCTCTACTAACCGTAAACGGAAATATTGGCTGCGTCCCCTCTCGGAAACGCGGAGCTAGCAGATTGGACTCACGCATGTGATCGCCGACCAAAACAGATGAGTGCGCGGCAAAGCGCCTGATAAGTTCGACGACAAATGCTGCGGCTGCTTGTGCTGCATACCTTCTCCACTGGTCTTTCGTGCCCGGCTCATCTTTTTTTGCAGTAGCAGGGTCTTGTGCTCCCTTGACAAGGAGAAACGGCTTGTCTTCCGAGCGGCATGCGGTCAGGACACCTATCGACTCCATCTCCAAACCGATTGCATTCTTCCCGTGCTCCGCAAGTAACCACTTTCTGGCTTCGGCGAATTCACTGGCGACGAGCTTCTTGCCACATCCGAGGACGGAACTGCTTTCACTGTGAACGGGTGATGGTCCCTTCTTGGCATCCGGCCTTTTCTCGGTTATGCGGTCAGCCCAGTTGATGGAACCGTTTCTGGCAACTGCACGAGCTGTTCGCCAAAGAGGATCAGATACTGGCAGGATCTTTGCCCTGTGCTCGTATTCCACTCTGTCGGTTTCGCCAGGACTCCTGAGAATTGATTTCAGTCGTTCCAGAAATCCGGCAGGGCGTTCTCGAATTTTGGCAAGCTCATAGTCGACAATATAGTACGGTACCAATAAATCGCCGAGGTTCACGCCTGACTCGGGAAATCCTGCCGCGATTCCAGTTAATATTACCCATTTCGGGTTCGTGCTGACGATCGCATTTTTGGCCGCAGCTTGAGCTGCATCGGTCCCCATCGCACCAATTTCGGCCAGTGCAACGGCGTATGTATCCTTGGAATGTTCCCTGGTAACTCGGCCCAAAAGATCGTTGCCAAATGGCTCCACGTCCTCTATAAGCGCGCGGACTGCCTCGGTCTCCACCTCCAGGGCGGTTACAACAAGGAAGTCAACTTCTCGGTACTGTTTTGGCATATCGCTGTAAGGATTATTAAGCCCGATCTGGCTCTAAGCTTCTAGATAATTCGGCGGGATAGCGAATCGACCAACTAACAGCTCGGGTGAGGAGTCTTGAGAAGCAGAACAGTCGCCGACAGGAAACGGGTCATAATTTGTCGCTCGTGGAAGTAATGCATCTTGAAGCGAGGCAAATCACACTTAGCTCGAATTTAGCTCGAAAAAAGTGGCGATTAGAGGGAAATAGGGAGACTAGAGAGACTATAGCGGAAGAAACGAAAACAGCTAAGTCGCTGAAGACTCAAGATTTTCCAACAACACTGGAAAATTTTTGTTGACATGGCGGAGAGGGGGGGATTCGAACCCCCGGTAGAGGTTTTGGCCCCTACAACGGTTTAGCAAACCGCCGCATTCAGCCGCTCTGCCACCTCTCCGCGGCTAACGTCTTGCAACATTGTAGCTTATAACCGCATTTGGTGACAGTCCCTCCTTCGATTGCTGCATTTTGGTGCAAACTGTCACAAGACTGTCACTAAGAGTTTTGGATTTGCAAAGAAAATCTCCTATTTTGGAAAATTACGTTCCAGAATATTTGCAAAGAACAAACAACTTAGACCTCAAGGAGCAGGAGGTCTTTGTTCTTCTGCTGATCGGCGCGCGGACAGAAAGACCGCCGCCCTCAACCCCTCGCGCACTTCCCCGATTAAGTCGCAAGCCCAAGTCGCTACCTTAATAACGTTGATGTCTGGAGTCGGATCCACCCCGAAATGCGGTTTGGCAGCTACAACGGTCTTGGAAACCGTCGTTCTCGCCATCGGAAAGAGAATCTGGAACCTGCATAACACCCTAATCTAAAGAATGCTTGGGTTCAAACCAGAAGTTCACCTATAGGAACTTGGGAACAGTTCGCCAGGACTGACATGAAGCAAGGGCCGAACCCGGCAATCAATGAAGTCCCAAGGCGCCTGGAAGCATCAGTAGGACGCGAATTCTGCTTGTGAGGGGGGCCGTGCGACCTAGACCAACGGACAAGGAATCCGATGGTTAAATTTAAATCCTCGCGATTCGTCTGCCTCTTGACCCTTCTCAATAACAAGGGAATCCGACTGATTGGGAGTCGGCCTGGACAATTAGCGATGATCTTCGGTTCATCCCTCCACCGCGGCGAGGGAAGAGCCTGTCAATTCTGACAATTCAAGAGAATCTCTGGGTTGTATCTCCTCAAAGCTTGCCCTGCTGCGCCATTTGAGTCATAAGAAGCGTCTTGATTTTATGTCAATAACAGTGGGTCTCCTCAACGGTGTTTTGCTGGGGTGGTGGAGACCTGCGAGCTTGGCGAAGACGTATCCCGCTCTGCCCTCCTCCATCCTCGTTTGTGCTTTAACGGATCGCACGTGTGCGAGGGATGAAATCTCTTTCCACGAACGGAACACTGCTTATGGAGATTCTCAGGGAGAGGGTGTGACCGACCATGAACGAAAAACAATCTCCATTGGCCGGAGCCAAGATTGTTTTAGAAATGTTCAGGCGCTGCCGGGGCGAGAGCGGCTAGGGACGATCAGGGCTTTCGAGGGCTTCGAGGACGGCGAAGATGGTGACGGCTCCGGTGGCGGTGGCGGCGAGAAGAAGGAATTTGCTGCTACCGCCGGGAACGGGCGGGCGGGTGCGGAGAGATTGGATGACGGGGGCGCAGGGGCGGTGGCTGTGGAAGTCGTGATAGGTGCTTTCCTCGGGTGAGAGATATTTGGAGTAGCTGACTGCATTCTCCGCGCGAACGCGGTAGGTTTTTCCTTCCTCAATCATGTGCGATTCCGAACCAGACTGAACGTTGGCTTGTCCGCGGATGCTGGACACGGTGACGTTGCAGGGATCATCGACCGAAACGCGGCCGTAATCGGCGAGCGAGAGGACGGGCGTCACGCGAACGTCAGAAGCCGCGATCACCAGATTCAACTGGCCCCCGGGAGTGGTGTAGAGGACGGAGCCGCGATCGAGTTCAAGAACTGCTCCGTAGGGCGTGCGATAGACGTGAGCGGAAGAGGCGCTTTGCAGTTGGAACGAGAGAGCGTTGATACGTACGAGAAGGGCGCCGCCGTCTTCTGTGGAAAGGAGGTCGCCCGAATAGATGGTGGCGCCGTCGGTGGCTTCGGCGTTACCGATGTGGGCCTTCGTGGCTTGAGTGATCAAGCCGAGGGCGGCGGAGGCAGCAGGGGTTTGCGCGGCCACGAAGGAGGGCGCGAAGGCAAGAGCGAACAGGGAGGCGCAGAGACGGAAGCGTGAGAGGTTCATGGCTGTAGATTCCCTCTGGTACATGATTTTTTTGGACCGCAATCGCTGACGCGAGAAACGGGCGAAGTGGACTTTGCGGCGGGGGGCTCCGAAAGAATTGGCGTTGCAGCAGCGGGCGGCCCCTGGAGTTTCATGGCCGGATCGCCAAAGAGAATCCAGGTGCGGCGAACATCGGTGTCCGTGGTGCCAGCTTTGGCCCGCAGGACGAGGCGGCCGAGAGGCTCTCTGGGATTGGCGGCGTAACCCTGGAGGAAGGCCTGATTCATCGAGACTTGCGGGCGCTGGTCAGTAAACCCGGAGGAGGCCCAGACGGCGACAGCGCCACCATTAGGAGCGAGCAACAGCGATTCGGCGAGGCTGGTGGCGTAAACGTCGTGGAAGAAGCCGTTGAGGCAATCCATCAACAAATAGACGGGCAGGCGGCCACCGTTAGAGAGGGCGGCAGCATCGTTGGTGTTAAAGAGATTGGCGAAGGACCACTGCTGCTCGGCGCCATGACCGTTGTAGTCGACAAGGAGAGCGCCATTGTTCAGGGCCGAAATGATTTGCAAGCGGGCTGTAGAAGCGTCAAGAGTATCGGCAAAGATTTTGCCAACGTCGAGACCCGCGGGCAGATTGGCGGATTCGGTGCCGATGGGCCGGGAGAAATTGGCGTCGACGTTCTGATCGGCAATAAACAAAGCATAGGAATTCCAGGGGCCGGCAAAGGAGCCTTGCTCGTAATTGACGATTTTTGCGACGACGAGATCAGCTTCGGCCGGAGTGCGAACGGGGAGGCGTCCGGTGGGAATGGTGGCGAAGCCGGAGTTGGCAAAATCGGTGACCCAGTCATCGCAAGCGGTTTTGAAAGCGGCAGTTTCGATAATGCGCGTTGGAACGAAGTCGTAAGCGCCGAGGCCGAGATAGTCACGCGGGTCGAAAGAGGCATCGCCGACGAGCAAGACGGATTGCGGCTTGGTGTGCCAGTGGGAATTGGCATCGGCGAGGAAGGCTTTGAGGGCGTAAGGGCTGTGTTCCCCGAAATTGTACTCGTCGTAGAGCTCCTCGGTGCTGATCAGGGCGACGCGGTGAGCTTGCGATTCGCGTAGATGGACAAGTGGCGTGAGGCTCGGAACGAAATCGGAATGAGAAATGATAACGATGTCGGAGCCGGAACGGCGATCATCAAGGAACGTGGGTACATGACGCACGAGTGAAACCGGCGAAGAGATAGCGTCATCAGCGAGAGCGAGAATGGTGCGAACTGCGGGGCCAGAGGCTGAGAGTGAGAGAGAGATGGCGAACTGGCCGTTTTCGAGGGCGACTTTGCCCTGAAGTTCGGTGATGTTGAGCTGGTCGGTAAGATCGAAGACGCGAATGTGCGGTTGGGTGAAACCAGAGATATGAATTTGAGACCCGGCATAGGCGGTGGCGCGGAGCCAGTCGGCGTCGGCGACGTAGGTATGCGCGTAATGCAGGGCGATGGTTTGGACGACGCTGACGTCGTTGTCGCCATTGAGGGAGGTGAGGGTGACTGTGTTGGCGCCGTCGAGTAGTTGTGACGATTCCACAGGAAAAGATTTCTTAAAAATGGCCAGGCCGTAAAAATGCATCTCGCCGAGAGTGCCGCCGTTGAGCTGAACCGTGACGCGGTGATCCTGCGCGTCGGTAGCGCCCTGCAGAACGAGTTCGAGTGTAAGCGGGAGAGAAGAAGATGTATCGGCGTGGACGACATCAAGTTGCTGGCCGGTCGGCTCGGTGGTGATGACGGCGCCGAAGAAATTGTCTTTGTCTTCGCCGTTGAGAAGAGCGGCAAAGTACGTCGTGCGGTCTTCGCGGAGCACGGTGAAGGGAAAACTTGCAGGCGTGTTACTGCCCGAGGGAAGAGCGGAACGCTGGCTGATGCGCTTGGGGGGACGATTTTCCTCGATGAGCCAATAGACGCGCGTGCCGGAGAAGGGCGTGTCGATACCGGTGCCGTAGAACTCGATGCCATCGATGGCGGAAGTGCTCGAAGACGAGGAATTGACGAGCAAGGGTTGTTCGACGCCTTCCGCGAAGAGATGCAATCCGCGGGGATCGAGATTGCGGTCGAGACCGGCGGCGAAAAGATCGGCAAGGCTGACGCGATACCAGCCTTCCTGCTGGACTGAAATTTTAATCGCCGAATGATCGGCGACGGAGAGGCGTGGCGTGTTCGACGGCGGAAGAGGCGGTTCGGGGCGCGGTGAAATCGGACGGCGAAGAGTGGGGCCGGCGGTATTGTTTGCGTCCGGAATGCGCAATTGGCTGAGAAGCGCGGCCGGGCGAGCGGCGGAGAATGAAGCGCTCTGTTCAGCAGAGGGGGTCTCGACGTAAACAGGGCCGTGGGCGGTGCGCGTGCCGTTGATGTCGACGTCTTCGATCCAATAAGCGCCGTCAGGAACGGGCTGGCGATCCATCCATTGATAGGTTTTCGCGGCGTGCTGGGGCTTGGAGCCGCGGAGAAGGAGCGCGGAGCCGGCGATGAGAGAAGGATTGACGCGCTCACGGCCTTTCACTTGTTCGCGATAAACGTGGAAGCCGAGGTTGCGGGACTCTTCCTGCGTTTTCCATTCGAGGAGAATGGAACCATCGGTTTGCGCAAAGGCATGGAATGAGGAGATGTCCACGGCGGTTGGCGACTGGATGGTGGAGACAGCGGTGGAGCTGTTGTTATTGAGATTGGGATCGCTCGTGGTGGAAGAGACGGTAGCGGTGTTGCTCGAAAGCGTGCTGGAACTGAAGCTGTTGGCGGTGACGTTGATGGTGATGACGATGGTACTGCCAACGCCGAGAGAGCCGAGGCTACAGGAGAGTGTGGTGGTGCCCGCGGTATAGGCACAACTCCCCTGGGGCGTCGAAGAAGAGAGGTAGGTCACCTCGGGGGGGATTACATCAGTGACGGTGACGCCGGTAGCGATGGCGGGGCCGGCGTTGGAGACCTGAAGGGTGTACACAAGATTGGTGTTTTGATCGACGGGCTCGGGTGCGGCGGTTTTGACGATGCTGACGTCGGATTGATTTGGCGAAGCGACGTACACGGTGGTAGTGGCGGAATTGTTTGCGGAATTTGGATCGCTCGTGGTACTGGAGATGTTCGCGGTGTTGCTGATGGCGGTACCGCCAGGAGTGCTGACGACAACGCTGACGACCAGGGGGAAATTCACGGAAGCGCCGGAGAGAATGGTCTGGCCGAGATTCAGGGTGCAGGTGAAAGTTCCGGTGCCGCCGACAGCGATGGAGTTGCAGGTCCAACCCGAGGGCGAGTTGAATGAGACGAGGGTGGTGTTGGCGGGAATGGTGTCAGTAAACGTGGCGTTGGTTTGAATAGCGGGACCGTTATTGGTGACGGTCTGGGCGTAGGTGATGTTGTTGCCCTGAGAAACAGGGTTGGGGGTGGCGGTACTGGTGACGGCGAGATCGGATTGGGTGGGGCTGGCGACGATGGTGGAAGCGTTGGCGATGTTGTTGTTGGAGTTGGAGTCGGGGGTGGCGGCAGAGATCATGTCGGACGCGAGGATGACGGTTCCGGTGGGAGTCGCTAGCGGAATATTGACGACCAGTGGAAAGGAAGCGGTTGCGCCGACGGCAACGATTGCGGCGGAGCAGGTTACCGTACCGGTGGCGCCGACGGCAGGCGTGGTGCAGCTCCAGCCGGATGGAGCGACAAGCGAAAAGAAAGTGGAGTTGTTTGGAATGGATTCCGTGAATGTGGCGCCTGTGGCAGCGGAAGGGCCTTGATTGCCGACGACGCCGGTGAAGGTAACGTTTGCGCCGGGGGCAACCGTCGGGGAGGAAGCCGTATTGGTGACGTATAGATCGGCGTTGCCAACTGTGCCGACAGTGGTGAGGGCGGTGGCCGTGTTGTTGGCGAGATTGGGATCGCTGGTTCCGGAAGTGATGTTGTCCACGTTCACGATTTGCGTGCCGTTCGTGGTTGAAGAATTGACGTTAACTACGACCGTAAAGGTAGAGGTAGCGGAGGCGGCGACATTGGGATTGGTACAAGAAATGATGCCTGTGCCGCCAGAAGATGGGGTAGTACAAGTCCAACCAGCGGCTGGAGTGACGGCTTGGAAAGTCGTATTGGCAGGAATGCTTTCGCTGAAGACAGCGTTAACGGCGTCAAGAGGGCCGTTGTTGGTAACGCTCTGGGTGTAGGTAATGTTGGCCCCGGGAAGGACCACAGCGGGCGAGCCAAGATTGGTGACCGAAAGATCGGCGCTGCCACAGTAAGCGCCAGATTGTGTACCGGGAGTTTCGGTGATGACGTGTGCGGTGGCGACCAGACCAGCCGAGCCGGCAGTTGCACCGTAGGAATCCTGCACCGTGTTGGTATAGCCATTGGAGCCACCGTTGACACTGGAACTG
>JGI12635J15846_10003218_pt1 | contig 14243 bp, 8 predicted proteins | sample BlaSpr_A8_OM2_M2_FD_15846 | JGI IMG/M metagenome (IMG submission 15846) | reverse complement strand
AAATGGTCCCAATGACGCTGGAGCCCCGGCAGGGAAACTGTTTGGACAAGCCGGAGCGGCGTCTTCTCTTGTGCTGGAGACGTCGCTACCCAAACAAGAACTAGAGCTAGAACGACGAGAAGTTTTTTCACTTAATCACCTCGTGAGGATTTCCGATGGACAGTTAAACCACGAAAGCCGACGGCTGTCGAGCCCAATTGTTAAGTCGAAATCTTTGTTCTCGCTATCTCGGATTCTGTAGCACACGTGAGATTGGTTCGGACTCGGCAGCGCCCCTTCGGCATCGTCATCGTCGACGGGCTACTCGCCACACTCCTGATGAGCATCTTTCGTCTGCCGGCGCTTTAGGTATGCACTGCCAGAGAAGATGACAAATTGTCGGCGCCCGAACGGGTTCGCAGAAGAAGTGTGAACGAAAGTGATTACTTTCCAACAAAGATTGATTTCGGGATCATCATGTGAACACCGTCGTTCTCATCCACGAGTTGGGTGATGTGCAGGTCGGCGGCTACGCTCGCCAGCATGTAGGCGTCTTCACGACTCAGGTGCTTCTCTTTCATAAGGAAGTCGATCATCTCATGGACTGCGCTCTTGGTAGCTTCGGTCAGGTTCGCGTTCACTCCCATCGTGATGTAATGGGTGGGCGTTTCGGCGCGCGGCCAGCGAAGGTGCATGTCCTTACGGACAATAAACTGGAACGTGCCGATCAATGATGTTTCCATAGCCGTGACGTCTACCTCGCCGTCTCCCTGGCCGGCATGGCCGTCGCCAGCCTGAAACAGCGCTCCACGTGTGTGAACCGGAAGATAAAGGATCGTTCCGGCGACCAATTCCTTATTGTCCAGGTTTCCACCGTGAACCCATGGTGGATTGCTGCTGATGCGCCCAGTAACGGCCGGCGGGGCGACTCCCATGCTGCCGAAAAATGGGTGCATCGGAATTTCAATTCCATCAGCGAATTTGGCGACCATGCGTTTCTCATCCAGAGGAATGACTTTCGTGCGGGCGTAGGGATAGTCATCCGGCAGGAAGCCGCGCCCAGGTGAGAAGGCGTTCAGCGCATACGGAATGGCGGGTTGAATTTTCTGAATTCGGACTTCCAGCACGTCGCCCGGCTGGGCACCTTCAACGTAGACCGGCCCAGTCAGGAAATGCACGCCTGGGCCCTTATCCTTTACTTCCTTAAAAATGTCACGGAGTGGCTGTTCGATGCGGTCGGGGTTCATGCCCGCGTTTTCGAAGCGCTCGGGGCTGGACGTGACCAGCGTCTGGATTTCAACTGTGTCACCGGATTGGATGTGTAGTACCGGAGGAGTTTTCGCATCGTAATAGCCCCACGTAACTGTTTTTGGCGTGGGCTTCAGCTGATAACTCTGTCCCCCGGATGCGGCCGGCTGCTGAGCCCACAGCGGAACGCCTAAACATGCGAAGAGGGAAATTGCCAGAATCACGTGTTGCTTCATAGCTTGCTTCTCCAGGGATATGAATTGCGGGTAAAAACCTATCGTTCCCAGTCGTTCAGATGAGGTTGCTATCGTACTTTTCCGGTTTTTCACAGCGTTAGAGTATGTGACTCGACACAATGATTGAGTTGAGAAGACAACGAAGCACCAGTCTCATTCAGGTAAGTAGTCAAACACCATGAGATGGGCTTCTTCGATGATCATGTTGGAAAGGATCGGCGCAGCCTCACCTTCTTTAAGATTCAATTCTTTGAGCATGTCGGCCCTGAAGTCTTTCGTCCCATGAGGTACGGTGAGCACGTAGTGCTGCGGGACAGCCGAGTAGAATCGCTTCAGCTCAGGCACCCAGAGCCCAGTTTTCGATACCGCTCCTGTGGGAACTTTTCCGAGCATCTTGAAGTGGTCCGGATCAACTTCCTTAAATACGGCCACTGTGCCAGTCGACCCTGTGAAGTAAATGCGTGAGGTTGCCGCGTCATAATAAATATCATCGGCTCCGCCCACACTGTCCAGCGCCTGCACCACTTTTCCGGTCTCCGTATTCATCACCACCAGCTTGCCGGGTTCATACTGGTGTCCGCCGCCAATTTCACCCGTGTTTGGTTTAATCCTGCTGCCCACAAACAGGCGATGATGAGCAGCGTCGAGTCCCGCAGTGTGCGGCACTGGACCATCAATGATCGGCCACTGCGCGACCACCGCGTGTTTCTCGAGATCAACGACCGCTACGTGGCTATAGCCATCGATGATGTCACCCATCGTGACGTAGATTATTTTCCCGGATGGTTCCAGGGCAACTCCCGCGGGATCGCCACCAGGCAACTTAATGCTTTCCACAAGCTTGGCGGTTTTTGTGTCGACAATGTCGATGGAAGCACCAGTCTGCTGGTGGTTATCACCGCCATTAAACTGGGCACCCGCTGGCGTAGGGCGTTCGTGGTCTACTTCTTCGCTGAAGACTTCCACGGCGGCATAAAACAGATGCGTTGCAGGATCGTACGCCGCATTATCCGCGCCCCTCTGCGGATTTCCAAATTGAGCCAATTTTACGACCTTGGTCACCTCATATGTCTTCGCGCTGACAGCAATGACCGAGGCATCGGTCAGGCTTAGCCACACTTCGTCGGTCTCGGGGATATAAAACGGCTTCTTCGGCATCGCCGGAAGCCCCTTGGTCACATGAATGACCTTGCCCGCGCGCAGGTCGACAACGACAAGGCTATAGGAGTTCTCTCCACAAAGAAACAGGCGCTGGCCTTTGATGTCCACCGTCATATGGTCCATGTAACCCTCGGTGGGCAACGGGATCGTCTGCGCCAAATTCAGAAGGCCCGACATGGTTTGCATGGGCATCTGAGCGTGCGCGCGCGGAACGATTGCCAGCAATAGTGTGAAGAGAATTCCCAAGTGCCTGCTCATCTTATCTCCTCCGAGCGATCGTAAATCATTGTGACTGTTCGCGACAATACCATATCTATGTTGTCGATTCATGAAGTACTACGGCTGGCTCGTGGGTAAGTTTCAATTGAAAAACCCCTTTCCGTCCAGAAGAACGCGGGACGGAGAGTCCTCTACAAAACCGTGTTGCGATCGCGCAAGTTACCTTTGTAGTGGCCGCCCGGCTTTTGGGTGGCAGCTGTTTGTGTCTCGCAGCATCAGGGCGCGTAATCAAACACCATGAGGTGCGCTGGCTCGACGATCAGATTAGAAAGAATCGGTAGAACAGTGCCATCCTTTTGGTTCAATTCAGCACGCAGGTCCGCAATTACGTCTTTTGACCCATGGGGTCCCGTGAGAACGAAGTGCTGGGGCACGGCGGAGTAGTACCGCTTCCATTCCGGCACCCACAGGCCACTTTTCGACACTGCCCCGGTGGGAACTTGTCCGACGAGTTGGAAGTGGAATGGGTCAACCTCCTGAAATACGGCGACCGTACCGGTTGTGCCGGGGCAGTAGATGCGTCCCGTCGCTGCGTCATAGTAAACGGTGTCGTCGGCGCCGCCCAGATTGTCGAGCGCTTGCACCACTTTTCCCGTTTCCGTGTCGATCACCACAAGCTTTCCGGGTACATGCTGGTGTCCGCCACCAAATTCTCCAGTGTGCGGTTTGATCCGGCTACCTACAAAGAGGCGATGGTGGATTGGGTCTAAACCCGCGGTGTGAGGCACTGGGCCGCCGGTTATCGGCCATTGGGCGACGACCTCTCGCTTCTCCAGATCAACGACCGCGACGTGACTCTCACCATCAATAATATCGCCCATGGTCACGTACATTTTTTTCCCGGACGGCTCGATGGCTACGCCTGCGGGATCACCGCCGGGCATTTTAATGCTGCCGATCATTTTGCCGGTCTTGGTATCAACGATGTCTATAGAAGCACCACTAGGCACATGGTTGTCAGAGCCAGCATAGGCTATTGGGATGCCTCCCTTAAATGCTTCCAAGGCCTCAGGTGTGAACACCTCAACGGCGGCATAAAACAGATGGGTATTAGGATCGTAAGCCCCGTTGTCTCCTCCCCTATTCGGATCGCCAAACCCAGTCAGTGGGACAGTCTTGGATATCTCGTACGTTGTCCCGTCAATGTCTACAACACTGCTGTCTTCCAGGTTCAGCCAGATTTGGTTGGTATCGGGAAGATAGACGGGTTTTTTGGGACTCGCCGCAAGCGGGGTCTGGTGGATCACCTTGCCTGCTTTCAGATCGACAACGACTAGCGTGTGATTGTGCTCTCCAGAAATAAATAGGCGCTGGCCTTTGACGTCAACCGCTATGCGGTCCATGTAGCCTTCGGTCGGCAATGGGATCGTCTGGACCAACTTCAGAATTCCCGTCGTCGCCTGCGCGGGCGCAGTCTGGCCGTGCGCCTGCGGGACGAATACCAGCAATAATGCAAAGACAATCCACAAGTACGCTTTCATTTTCTTATCTCCCCCTGAGTGACGGCTAATATCGTGGCCGTTCCGGGACATTATCATATTTATTGCGTCGATTCACGAGGTGCTACGAATGTTATATCCGGGTACAGTAACAAGAGAGCATGAGCTCTGGCGGCCGCTCTAACCACTGAGCGGTTGGGGCGGCCAGCCGTAGACTCTTGCTGTTACCAGATCACCTTCAATGCGAACTGAACATCCCGGGGCTGTGTCGCCAAGGTATCCATCTCTCCATTCGCGATTACCGCCCCGGTCTGATCAAAGATGCCCGTGCCGTTGAGTGGCTCCGGAGGTACAAAGTTGGTGTGATTCATGATATTGAAGATCTCCGCTCGGAACTGAACATTGAAAGTTTCCGAAATCCTTCTGATCGGGGTGTTCTTGATTGCGGAGAAATCCAGGTTTACAAGTTTTGGACCGATGATGGTATTGCGGCCGGCATTGCCAAGAAGATTGGCGCAAGTGCCGGGAATACCCGGAGTAGTCGCGTCAGAACCGAAAGTTTGACACTGCGCGGCTATTGCCGGATTCGACTTAGGCAATGTGAAGCATTTCACGTTGATATAGGAAGGGCTCGTACCACCTATATAGTTGTGATTAATGGGATCGCAGCCAGGAATGAGGTCTGGGATACCAAATTGGTCAGCACCGCTATTCTGCAAACCCGCTGGATCTCCATTAATGATAACCGTCGTCGGGACACCCGTATTGATTTTAAAGATGGTGCCCATTTGCCATCCGCCCAACGCCGCCTTTGCCAATCCATCGGACTTTGGCGAAGGCAGGGCCCACAGAACGTTAAGGGATGCGCTCTGGCCTACGTTGTAGTCAGAAAGGCCGCGGAGTGACTTCGGGGCGAACCAGTAAGTAGAGTTGAGACTATTTCCAAACGTATCACCGGCGATTGTTGAAGAGTTGTCGTCAATCGACTTGGCCCAGGTGTAGGCAATCTGGAATTGCAGGCCGTGGCTCAACCTCTTATCGATACTCAGGTTCATCGCGTCATAGAAGGAATCACTTCCCCAATAGAGGTAGCGAATAATCCCCAGCTTTTGGTTCAATTGCGCGGAATTCCCGGCAGAGTCGTTGCCTGCTGTGCAAGAGCCATCGATGTTCGCCGGGGGACCGCAGGGAAAGAGGTATCCGGATGATGTGAGTGTAGGCAACGTCATATTGGCGTCGTCTCCGCGAATCAGCATGTGGACTCCGTGAGAGCCTACATATCCGAGAGTGACAGACAAGTCGGGATTAATTTGACGCTGCACATTGAGATTCCATTGCAACACATAGCTCCGGCGAGGATTTGCTTCAACCGTGGAGGTGGCTAACCTTCCCACCTTGGCCCCCGGGGGCGGGTTTGTCAGAACGTCCAGCCCTCCCTGAAAAAATTTCCCTCCCAAGTGTTTGTCCACGCTATCAAATACAATGAACGGGGCGGATTGGTTTTGCAGAGTCAGGAAGTAACCGGGTAACGGTACCACGTCATACATTCCAAAGGCTCCACGAACTGAGGTCTTTCCATCGCGGAACGGGTCCCACGCAAATCCAACACGAGGCTCAAAATTGAGGCGCGTGGGGTTCGAGTAGTAGGGACCAACAGTGTTGCAGGCAGAGCCGGCCGGAGCGACGCCNCGTGGAGCAAACTGGGAGTCAAACTGAGTCCCGCATTGCAGGTTTGCCCCGGTAATATTCGTCACGTTAGTAATCTTGCCCTGAGCATCGTTGATGACCGTGGTCATCTCGTAGCGCACGCCAAGATTCAATGTAAGATTCGGACGAACGCGCCAGTCATCCTGGACATATCCTGCAAAAAGTGTTTGCCGCAATTCACGCGGTGTAATTGAGGAAGGTATGCCCGCCTCGAAATGCTTGGCATTGTTGGCGAGAAACGAATATATATTCGAGAAATTCCACCTGCCGCCGGGATTCTCGTACGCAATTAGATTGTATTGCATGCGTTCAATATCCGTTCCGAACTTCAGGGTATGGGCCCCGTGCGTCCAGAACGCATCGTCAGCAAATTCGTAATTATTAAAGGTGTGCTGAAAATACGGCGCCGATCCGACGCCCCCGTTATTCCTTTGAAATCCACTTATAGACATGATGGGCGCGTTTTCTCCCGGCATGCTGCCCAGCGACGGGTCTGCCGCAACGGGATTAACCGCGCCGGCGGGCGTAAGGTTAAGAGCATGAGTGCGGCTGTATCCAATCCGGGCGGCGTTGACAACGCTGGCGCCGAAGGTGTGACTCTCTTCGAGCACGACAGTTTGCCGTCTGGTATGCGTATTGAGGACCACGTTGTTGAAGGAGTCAGGCTGTTTTAAGTCCGCGTCGTCGAACAGGTACGTTCCGAACAAGCTGTCATTCGCCCCGAGTTTGTGATCCACACGTACGGTATAAAAATTTTCCGGCACAATTTGCAAGCCGGAGTTGATGAATTTCCCTTTGTCTCCATTGCTGGTGCCGGGCGTCGCATGGGGGAACATGGCCAATTCCGCAGCTGCTGCGGGATCTACCGTCATCGTACACTGGGTAGTATTGGGGATCGGCGTGCACAAAACTGGTGAAGTTGGGGCTCCGTTGTTTGCCGCTGTTGGGTCTGGAGTGTATTGTATGGTCCCTCCCCGCGCAGCATCGGAAGGAACGTTAATCGCTGTCGTAATCCCCTTTGCCTGCCGCATCCCTTCGTAGTCACCGAATATAAAAGTCTTGTCCTTGGCGATGGGTCCTCCCACCGCGGCGCCGAACTGATTGCGCCGGAATTGCGCCAACGGCGTATTGCCACTCCTGGAAAAGTAATCTCTCGAATCGAGCGCACTGTTTCGGATGAATTCATATACGTCGCCGTGGAAGGCGTTAGTACCGGATTTAGTGATCGCATTTACGACACCGCCTGTGGCCTTGCCGTATTCGGCCGAGAAGCCTCCCGTCAGAACGGAGAACTCTTGAATGGCATCCACGCCGATGGCCGCACCGATTACATTGCCCGGCCCGCTGTTGGCATAATCGTTGACGCTGATACCGTCCAGCCTGTAGTTGTTGTTTGTTGTCCGTTGGCCGGAGACAGTGAGTTCCGCTCCGAAACCGCGATTTCCACGCGCAGATCCTAAAGAATAGTCCATCTGGTTTTCGATCAAATTCACGCCGGGGTGGAGTGTGGCAAGCGAGGTCCAGTCGCGCCCATTCAGGGGCAAGTCCAGCACTGTCTGGGATTCAACCTGCCCAGTCAGAGTCGACGAAGTGAGATCAATCTGGGGCGCGGCCGCGGTTACCTGAACCGCGTCGGTTACCGTCCCGACCTTCATAGGGAAGTTGAGCAATTGTTGCGCTCCAACGGCCAGCGTGAGGCTTGATTGCACGATGATCGTAAATCCTGGTGCCGACACTCTAACCTCGTAAACTCCAGCGGGCAGGTTGGGAACCGTGTAATAACCCGCGGAATCAGACGTAACATTCTTGTTGATGCCGGTGGCGATATTCTTAACGGCGATCTCTGCTCCGGGCACCGCGCCGCCCGAAGCGTCCGTAACATTGCCCGAAAGCGTGGCGCCCGTAACCTGCGAGTACATGGAAACGACGAGAGCGAGATTAAGTATCACTACTGTGATTAGCGGTAAGATTTTTAAGAATTTTCGTGAAGACGAACCGTGCATTGAACTCCTCCTAGTTAGGTATACAGTCGTCGTGATACGAACTTCCGAGCTATAGACTCGACATTTCGTTAGCAGTTGACACTTAACACGGGCGTGGCCAAAAACAGCCGCAAGTCTCTTTGGCCAGCACCATTGCGGCAGCAGACCGCATCCACTTGAACGATTGTGGACAACAAGCGAACGAACGGGACGTCGCCCACTCAGAATTTAGGTTTTCCGCCCGAGCCAAACCTGCAGGACACTGCGCATACACTCCCGCAGCGACACACTAAATGCGTCACCTGGCAAACCTTGCCCGCGGTGCGCACATAACTCCGGTCTTACCGCTCGATTCGAGCGTGCTCCTTATGGGAGCTCTTTCTAACTATGGACACGACAAGGTATCCCTGAGGATGATCGCACTGCTATTTCAAGCCACGGTCTCCACATCTCACTCCGACAAGGGAGGAGACGTCCAATCCTGCAAAACCGCGCGCGTATGCTGAGGGCTGACGACATAAAATGCAAATCCAAATCTATAATTGTGATCATCGCGAATATCGATGCGAGTGTCTGATAGATTTTTGTAGGGACCCTGGTGCGTTAGCCTCATTCGCGACGAGATCCATGCTGGGATGACAATTGACGAATTCTACGCCGCTGTAGGCCGAAATAAAACAAAGCTTGTGGACCAGTGGATGAACCGACGCACTGCAACACAGGTGTCAGCTTCACAAGAACGGCTGTCGCGCTGGCATGGGGGCACATCGCCGCGGTCGAAGGTGCTTTGATCGGAAGTTCGTCGGGCTCAAAAATCTAAGTGCCATATGTGGTGTCGCTTGCGAGAAAAAGCCATTTTTCTTCCTCTAGCTGCACCCAATCTTGCACCCAAACTCTGAACGCTGCCCTGTCACGCAAGGGCGTCGGGGGTAGAAAAAAGCCGTACTCTCGTCGTAATTATTTCGCGCGGCTTCCGGCACCTTGACCGAGTGGAGCAGTTGCCCCCGGTTGCGTCAGGTATAAGTCTTTCGTTATGTCAAAATCGTCAACAATTTGACCATTGATATTCTTAAAGTAACCATGAGATTTATTCGAGTCATGGTTGACGTTGAATGTGATGAAGAGTACACCATACTGTGCGGCCTGATTCGATGTGTAGATCTTTGCCCATTCCCCTTTGCAGCCATATGGCGGCGAAATAGGCAAGCAGCGTGTCTGATCTCGAATGCTCTCTCCGCCAAGACCCGAAACAAAAGCAAATGACCTACCAGGGCCGATGTCTATGTGATTTGGGTCAGGGGACTTGGGATCTACTGTTTGATTTCGCATACTGGTCAGCGTCTTCGTGCGTTCATAGCTATGCTCATGACCTGTGGCAATAATGGCTCCATGATTCTTGCAAGCCTCATAGACCCCCCACCCCATGTCGTCTACCTTACCGCCCACCTGCATCTCCTGCATGTTTCTGTGCCAGCTGCACACGACCCAGATATGATTATCGTGGCTAAGTTGTTTTTCAATGTAGGGAGTATAAACTGCGTCACCCGCTCCTCGCCGCTCACCCACAAATACGACCTTCAGACCCTTGAAAACTATGGAGTACATTCCGTCGTTCAGATCTGGCTCATCGGGTGTAATTCCGATGCGCGCCATACGGTCTTTCTGAATCTTGGAGTAGGACGGATTGGCTGTTGCCGGCCAATTGCCGACATCATGATTGCCGATCGACACAAAGTAAGGGAAGTTTGGCCCTAACACAGCGTCAACTGATCCCCAAAATTGTGAGGGATTGTTGGTGTAATCGAAGTCGCCCTGATGCAATACCGCCTGCGCTCCCTCCGACTTGATAAGGCGCAGGACAGCTTGCTGGTTTTGACCATGTCCAACATCACCAATAAATGCGATCTTGAGATCGGGTTCTGTTGCGATGGAGTCACCCGCCAGGGGTGCCATCGCCTTCGTTGCCTTGGAATCATATTTCAAGTTTTTCTTGGCTGATTCGAGTGCCTGAGCAACAACCTTTGGAGACAAGTCCGCCCCCATAAAAGCGCTAAGGAAAACCAGTGAGGTACAACGAATCAATTTTCTCATTTTATGTCCACGTGAAGATCTCGCGCAGCAAACTGACGATTTAACCTCTCGATAGATTTTGAGAATAACGGTGCTTATGGCCGTCACCGGCCGAACACCGAAAGTCACCGGCGTTAAACGGAAGCGATCACGCTCTGCCCTAAGGTTTCTGATGTCATGTACGTTCACGTCCATCAAAAAGTTATGGATCAAGGGGACACGAGAGCGATCGTCCGTACGCCGCGCGCTGCCGACTCTTCGACGTGCTTTTGACCTTGAGATAGGTGAGGTCCGTGACCTCGAGGGAGACGTATTCCGCGTGGAGTTCAAATACCACTCGTCTTCCCTTTAGAGTCGCGTGAACTATTCTCCGACCTTGTTGAGGCAGATGGCCCAAAGTCAGGCGTATCATCATCCCCTTCCGAATTTGCGGTACGATTGCTGATGATTCTTGTGTCAGAGGCGGAGGAGTAGCCACAGGTATCGGTGGTGTTATCTATGACTGCGGGGAGGCTCCCGATCCTGCCCAGGGCACGATACGGGGGAAGCCAGTCCGTTGCGTCTACGGCAACGTCACCATCCACTAGCGGTACACTATTTCTAGTTTCAGTCATCATTTGGAGATGATAAAATTCGGCATATTTTCCATTGCGTTCCAAAAGCTCGCAATGCGAGCCCTGCTCAACAATTCGACCCTGATCAAGAACAACNATGCGATCGGCGAGTCGNGCGGTTGAAAGTCGATGTGCGATGATCAANGTTGTGCGCCCCTGAGCGGCTCGCTCCAATGCTTCCATCACGACATGCTCCGAGGACGAATCCAAGCTACTTGTCGGCTCGTCCAGAAGCAAAATGGACGTATCGCGCAAAATTGCTCGCGCAATGGCGATCCGCTGTTTCTGTCCGCCGGAGAGAGTTGTGCCTCTCTCTGCGACGGTGGTTTCGTACTTTTCGGGAAGCTGCTGGATGAAATCGTCTGCATTGGCGGTTACCGCAGCGGCGGCGATTTGTTCTTCAGTGGCTCCGGGACGGCCAAAAGCTATGTTTTCACGAATAGACCCGTTGAACAGTAGCGAATCCTGCAGTACCAAGGAGATTTGTTCGCGCAGCGATTGCAACGCATAGTTCCGGATGTCTTGTCCGTCGATGCGGACCTCTCCACGGGTCGGATCATAGAAGCGAGGGATCAGGCTTACCAAGGTGCTCTTACCTGCTCCTGTGGCTCCCACTATGGCAATTTTTTCTCCCGGTGAGATAGTCAGGTCGATGCCCGACAGGACAGGCCGGTGGGGCTCGTATTCGAAGGAAACTCCCCGGAACTCCACAGCCCCCTTAAGATGAGATATCTTCCGCGCACCCTCCCGGTCAGCCACGTCACTGCGAATGAGCATCACTTCGGCAATCCGCTCGGCAGCGACGGTGGCCTTGTCAATGTCAACAGAGAAGCGCGCAAGCCCCTTCATCGGACTGTAAAGGCTGGAGACGTAAGCAAAGAAGAGAACTATATCCCCCGTTGAGAGTTCGCCTGCCATGACCCGCGTGGAACCGTACCAGATCACAATCGTCACTCCCAGAGCGGCAATCGTATCCACGAGTGGAGCAATGCGAGCCTGATACCGCACGAGCTCCAGAGATGCCTGATGATGGTTTTCGCTTTGCGCTTGGAAGCGTTCATCCAACCGATCCTCTTGCGCGAGGCCCTGGATGATCCGAATGGAAGCAAGCGTTTCCTGTGCGAGCGCCGCAAGTAAGCCAGTGCTCTTGCGTGCTTTTCGAGATGCAGCCTTGATGCGACGTTTGTATCGGAAAACTGTCAAGAACAAAAATGGCGACAAACAAAGGGAAACAAGCGCGAATTTCCAATTGACCCAGAGCATGAGGGCCAGCATCCCAACGAGTAAGCAAACGTTGGTGGCAAACGAGGCGATGCCATTGGCGACCATGTCCTGAATTTCTTTGATGTCCGACATCAACCGGAGGGTTAGATCCCCCGTTCGTTGATGATCGTGGAATCGCAGGGATAGCCGCTGCAGATGCCCAAATAAGTCACGGCGCAGCCCGAAGACATAATGTTGTCCGACATTACCCATGGCCCCTGTGTAGTAGTAAGCCAGGAGCCCCGCCACCAGCGCAATCGTTATAGTCGCGCCGCACGCACCGTACAGGACCTGCATCCGTGTAAATGGGGCGTTGTCCAACCACACATGAAGAAAGGGAACACGGCTCGGCCTTTGTGAGAGTACGCGGTCGATCACGACCTTTAGGGGCCAAGGTCGAAATACGTCCAGAAAGGCCTCTAACATCATCGCCAGTGTCGCCAAGCATAGTTGTTTCCAATAGGGGCGAAGCAGCGGCACAGAGCGCCGAAGCAACTCTTTCCTTAGATCTTTGTCAGAAAAGGAAGTGTCAATCCGTTTTTCTTTCTTACCCATTTATCCATTCCCATCGTTGCACAGGGTCGGTGACCCTTGCGACGGTTATTGGAGACTCCAACTGCCCAACCGATGGCGCCGGGTTCGTGCATAGTGCAACGCAACCCTTTTCAATACCAAATCATGAGTGATGCATCAACACCCATTCCGCTTCGCGCAAAAACACTTCAACGGCTTCCTCCCAAGCGGGAGGCTGTATAACGACCGCCACAATGTATGCCAGCTTGAAATACGCAACGGCCTGGTAAAAACTAACCCGTGCCTCAGAATATTCCCGGGCGCAGCCCCGGTATGCGGTTTGGAAAATCTTGCCGAGTTCATCGAACCGGGTCATGTCCCCGGTATACCGCATGCCGAGCAGCCTCAAATGAGCCATGAAATGTGCTACGTCAAACATCGGGTCATATTGGCGAAACTCATCGAAATCGAGCGCCGTGACGCACCCTTTATTAAAAACAAGATGGTCAGGCGAAAAATCGCGATGAGTAGGTCCGGGCGTCCAGCCGGAAAGCGCTACACCGCGCTCTTCGATTCGACACAAGATACTCTTTAGAAGGCCGTCTAATTCGGGAAGAACTCTAGTCAGGCGCAACTTCTGGGACGCTAACGTCTCCAAATGACGGCGAAAGGTGTATCGACTACCTGCGGCCACACCAGATTGATGCAATTTGACCAACCAGTTAGCGGCCTCCTCCATTCGCCCGGATACGTCTGAGTCACCGAGGATACGGGAGCGAAGCAAGTCACCTTCGGCCCAGCCAAGAAGGAGCAGCTTCCAGCGCGAGTCGTACGCGAGCGGCTGGGGTACGAGAAAGCGACTTCCAGCGAATCCGTGGCTCCAGAACTCTTGGAGTATCTTATAGACTCTCGCACCGTGACGCTCCGCGAAAACCTTGCCCACCACGCATCGCCGTTCGATCGGCGCGCCCGGCGCAGGCAAGATCATCAGTTCAATCTGGAAATTACAGCGCTTTCCCGGAACATGGCGCAAGAGCACCGCCTTGCTTTCCAGCAGTTGCGCTTTAGGCCCCAGCCAAGGTTCTAATAAGCGAGACACCACCTCAGTCCGGAGTCTTTCTTGCTGCAATAGTTCGCACCCCGGAAGCACCGAGTCGTTGGGAATTACCAAGGTCCCAGCTGGGGGAATCCCAGTTGTCTCTTGAACCGCCTCAGGATTCAATGAAACCTCCGCCGCGCGCTGCTTTGAAAGTTTCCAGCAGCGTAGGGAGTTCGTGCATCGATTTCCTCAGCTCGCTGAAATTAGTGTAGAAAACCGGCAGCGCGCTCGGCCTCACACGATCTGCCGATACCCTTCCTGCTTTGTACCCCGCCACGTCGCCTACGCTAACTTCCACGGCTCCACCGGGTTTTAACCTGAAATGTGTTTCTATGCGAATCATCGGGCGACCCCCAGATCCAACAGACCGAGACCTTCGTCCAACATCAGCTCCGATTTCTCCTGCCAGTGAGCAACCGTCCTGGCTAATTTCAAGCAGGCGGCAGCCTGGTAAAATAGTAGGTTTGTCTGCACATCGGGCGGACCTACGGCCTGATAAGTTTTTAGAAATACCTCTGCCGCACTGTCCAAAGCCCGGACGGAATCAAGTTGGTCCAAGGCCCAACGGCGCAACGCGTAAAGAAACCTGGCAACGTCGCGAGCCGGGTCTGCCACATCATACCCATCCCAATCAAATGCGACCGTGCGCCCCT
>JGI12635J15846_10003216_pt1 | contig 14249 bp, 11 predicted proteins | sample BlaSpr_A8_OM2_M2_FD_15846 | JGI IMG/M metagenome (IMG submission 15846) | reverse complement strand
GTGGTGCGCGGCGGGGCGCGCTCAGGCACCCAAAGCACGCAATGCCCCAATTCGTTGATCCAGAGGCGGGTGGCTCGCGAACAAGTGCAAAAATCCTCCGCCTTCCCCGGCGTTGATGCCGAACGCCTCCATTTGCGGCGGTATCGGTTCCTTGTGACTGCGCTTCAAGGCTTCGAGCGCGCCGATCATGTTCGCGGTGCCGGCAAGATTGGCGCCGCCGCGATCCGCACGAAATTCGCGCCAGCGGGAAAACCAGCTGACGATCATGCTCGCGAGGATCCCGAGCACCACCTGGGCCACCATCGTGGTGAGAAAAAATCCGATGCCCGACTCTTCCCGGTCGTTGCGAAAGAGCGCCCGGTCGACCAGGCCGCCGATGATCCGCGCCAGGAAGATCACGAAGGTATTGAGCACTCCCTGCAGCAGCGCGAGGGTGACCATGTCGCCGTTCGCCACGTGGCTGATCTCGTGACCCAGAACGGCTTCGGCCTGTTGCGGCGACATGCCGCGCAGCAATCCGGTGCTGACCGCGACCAGCGCGGCGTCCCGGCGAGCGCCGGTCGCGAACGCGTTCATTTCCTCGGCATCGAAAATGCCGACTTCCGGCATGCCGATGCGGGCTTGGGCCGCGAGCCGTGCAATCGTACTCAGGAGCCAGCGTTCCAGGTCCGATTGCGGGGCGACGACGATGCGCACGCCCATCAGGTGCTTGGCGGTCCATTTGGAGAGTGCGAGGGAGACCAATGCGCCGCCGAACCCGCAGATCGCCGCGAACACCAGCAAGCCGCCGAGGCCGCCCTGCGGGAAGCGCACGCCGAACACTCGCTCGATCACGAACATCACGACGCTCAGCAGCAGGAGCACCGCAAGATTGGTCACGATGAACAGCAAAACGCGTTTCATAGGCCCTTTAGTTTCGGCGATGCAGCCACATTATGGAATGCCGCTACGCTCATGGTCGGGACGATGCGAGACAATTTCAAGCGTGGCGGCGCCGGCTTTGGGCGGCGGAGCCGCCGGTCGGGCGCGACCGCGCAGCGAAAATTACCGGCCATGGGTAACATCAAGGCGCACATAATGCAGGGTTTGGCATGCAATTCAAGGACTACTACGACACATTGGGCGTAAGCCGCGGTGCCTCCGCCGAGGAGGTCAAACGCGCCTACCGCAAGCTCGCCCGGAAGTATCACCCGGACGTGAGCAAGGAGAAGAATGCGGAGGCGAAGTTCAAGGACCTGCAGGAGGCTTATGAGGTCTTGAAGGACCCGGAAAAGCGGGCTTCCTACGACCAACTGGGCCGCGATTATCGGCCCGGGCAGCAATTTCGGCCGCCGCCCGACTGGGAGCAGCACTTCGGACGTTCGGGAACCCACCGGTTTTCGGACCTGAACGGTTTCAGCGACTTCTTCTCGAGTCTCTTTGGGGGCGCCCAAGGGAATGCCCAAGGGAATGCCTATGCCCAGCCCGACGAGGACGCCGGCCTCCTCGAAATCACCGTGGAAGAGGCGTTCGCCGGGACGCGCCGCCGCGTCACCGTTCTGGAGGTGGGGCGCTCGAAGCCGGTAGAGGTTCAGGTCCCTCCGGGAGTCACCGACGGGCAGGCCCTGCGGATCGGGGGCGCCGGGCGGCCGGCGCTCAGGTTTCGCATCAAGGTACGCCCCCACGCCTTGTATTCCGTGAACGGCAAAGATGTGCAGATCGAGCTGCCGCTGGCTCCCTGGGAGGCGGCCTTGGGAGCGAAAGTGGCGGTGCCGACGCTCGGCGGGAAGGTCGAGTTGACCATCCCTGCGGGCGCGCAAGGCGGGCAAAAATTGAGGCTCCGAGGGCGCGGTATGCCGGCGAGCCCGAACGGGGATCAGTTCGTCATCATCAAACTCGTCACCCCTGCGGGGGATACCCGCGAGGCACGAGAGGCCTATGAACGTATGAAGCGGGATTTCAAATTCGATGCCCGCGCCGGGTGGCCGTAGATCTGCGCGGGCGGCCCGGCGGGCCTCGAGGCTTGAAGTATCGGGCAGGAGACCCCATGGTGGCGGCGGCGATCCTGCCGAAACCAACCGGCGCGGAGACAATCCGGCGTCCCCGATAAAGAGCCATGACAACAGAGCGACAGACCAAAGAATTCCAGTCCGAGACCAAGCAAGTACTGCGGCTGGTGATCCACTCGCTGTACTCCCACAAGGAGATCTTCCTTCGTGAGCTCATCTCGAACGCTTCGGATGCCTGCGAGAAGCTGCGGTTCGAGGCCATCGCCAATCCGTCGCTGCTGGGCTCGGATACGCCGGCGGTCACCCTGATCCCGGACAGCGCCGCGGGGACGCTGACCGTCAAGGACAACGGCATCGGCATGAGCGAGGAGGAGGTGATCGACAATCTCGGCACCATCGCCCGCTCCGGCACCAAGAAGTTCCTGGAAGGCTTGAGCGGCGATTCAGCCAAGGACGCCCAGCTGATAGGCCAATTCGGAGTCGGATTCTACTCGGCATTCATCGTCGCGGACCGGGTCACGGTGCTTTCGAAGCGCGCCGATGCCCCCGCGGTGCGCTGGGATTCGGACGGCGAGGGTACTTACGAGATCCAAACGCACGACAAGGCGGATCGGGGCACCGAGGTGATCATGCATCTGCGCGAGGAGGACAAGGAGTTCCTCGAGCCTTCGCGCCTGAAGCAGCTGGTACGCAAGTACTCCGACCATCTGAGCGTTCCCATCGTGCTCAAGACCGGGGATACCGAGGAGACACTGAATCAGGCCAAGGCGTTCTGGACGCGGCCCAAATCCGAGCTCAAGGATGAAGACTATCAGGCGTTCTACAAACATCTGACCCACGATTCGGAGCCCGCGCGCGCCTGGGCGCACAACAAGGTCGAGGGCAATCTCGAGTACACGTCGCTCCTGTATCTGCCGAAGCGAGCCCCGTTCGATCTGTTCGATCGGGAACAGCGCGCCGGCATCCAGCTGTACGTCCGCCGGGTGTTCATCATGGACAAGGCGGCGGAATTGCTGCCTCCGTGGCTGCGCTTCATGCGCGGACTGGTCGATACCGACGACCTGCCGCTCAACGTGTCGCGCGAGCTGTTGCAGAACAATCGAACCGTGGAAAAGATCAAGGCGGCACTGGTGAAGCGCACCCTGGATCTCTTGGAGGATCTCGCCGCCAACAAGCCGGGTGAATATGCCGAGTTCTGGAAGGCGTTCGGGATAGTGTTGAAGGAAGGGGTCATCGACGATGCCGGCCAGAAGGCTCGCGTCGCAAAGCTCCTGCGGTTTCATTCCACCACGGTCGCGGGCGAAGCGCCCGAGGTCACGCTCGCGGATTACCTGTCGCGCATGAAGCCGGACCAGACTGCGATCTACTATCTGACCGCCGATACCTTGGCCGCCGCTCGCAACAGTCCGCATCTGGAGGGCTTTCGTTCGCGCGGTCTGGAAGTGCTCCTGCTCACCGACCGCATCGACGAATGGGTCGCGGGACACCTGCACGAGTTCGAGGGGAAGTCCCTGGTGAATGCCGCGAGCGCGGCGGCGGACGTGGCGTCCGCTATCGAGACGCCCGACAAGGCGGCCGCCGAATCTGCCTACAAGGAAGCGCTCGAAAGGCTCACCAAGATTTTGGTCGGCAAGATCGCGAGTGCCCGCATCAGCAGCCGGCTGACCGAATCGCCCTCGGTGCTGGTATCCGGGGAGTTCGGCCTGAGCCTGCGCATGGGCCGCATCCTCAAACAGGCGGGTCAGAGCAACCCGTTCGCGACGCTTCCGATCCTCGAATTGAATCCGAAGCATCCGCTGGTCGAGCGCATCAAGACCGCGGTCGATGACGCGGCCTTCGCGGATCTGGCGCACGTTCTCTACGACCAGGCCATGCTGGCGGAGGGCGGAGAGCTCGAGGATCCGGTGTCGTTCGTGCAGCGTGTGAACCGGCTCATCGTCGAGGGATTGTCGGCGGCGCCCAAGATCATTCTGAGCTGAGGATCAAGGCGCTCGAGCGGCCGGCTCGAGCGGGTTGAATTACGGGTCACAGGCGGGTAAACAGTCTGCATGAGCCCGCAAGCGCATTCGATTACTTTGGCGGTGCCGCCGGAACCCACCGATCACGAACTGGGTTCGGAGCACGCGCCGGTCACACTGATCGAGTACGGCGATTTCGAATGCCCCAGCTGCAAAGTTGCGGTGCCGACCCCCCGGCTTTTGCTGGATCGATTCCCGAACCGGGTTCGATTCATTTATCGCCACTTCCCCTTGCAGGATTCGCATCCGCATGCGCTGTTGGCGGCGGAGTCGGCCGAGGCTGCAGCGGCGCAGGGGAAGTTTTGGGAGATGCACGACCTTCTGTTCGCCCATCAGGCCCATCTCAAGGAGCCGGATTTGCGGCGCTACGCCGGCGAGTTAGGTCTGGATCTGGCCCGCTATGCGGCCGAGATGGACGATCATATCTATTTGCAGCGAGTGCGCGAACACGCCGAGGGCGGGCGCCGCAGCCACATTCGCGCGACGCCCGCCTTTTTCGTCAATGGTGTGGTGCAGGACATTTCATACGGCATGCAGAGCTTGCATGACGCCGTCGCGGCCTCACTGCACCGCGCCGGATACTAGGTCCAGTCGTCCCCGCCGCCACCGCCACCGCCACCGTCCCCGCCGCCACTGGAACCGTCGTCCCAGGAGCCCGGATCGTTCACGCCGAAGTCGGCGCCGCCCATATCGGGATTCGGATTGCCGGAGCCATACGAACTGTCGTCGCCCGCCGGCGGCAATCCTTGGCGCCGATCGCCGTCGAGGAAATGATGCGCGAGCTCCTCGCCCGCCACGATGCCTGCGCCCGCCGCAAGTCCCCCGGCAAGGCCACCCGCAATATTCGAGCCGATGCCGCCTCCGGCCACGCCGCCACCCGGGCCTCCATAGCCGCCGGGGCCGGGCCCCGCATAGCCGCCGGGTCCATAAGCGCCGCCGGGCGCACCGGCCGCCGGGTTTTGGACGTAGGTGCTACGACGGCGGAACAGCATCCAGAATACGCCGACCACCAGCGCGAGGATCACCACCGTACCCCACGGAAAGTGAGCGCCCGGGGGTGCGCTCGTCACGCCGCCAAAAGAGCCTTCATTCTTGCGAACGAGACCGAGCTGGGCTTTGAGCTCTTGAACGGACCGGGGGTTTTCCTTGGTCAAGCCCGGGTCCAGCTGTTCGGCGCGGGCGAGCTCCGAGCGCGCCAAGCCGAGGTTGCCTTCGCGAGCGTAGAGCTCCGCCTGCACGTAGTGTGCCTTGGAGCTTTCCGGATGATCTCGCAACACCTGATTCATCATTTGCTGCGCTTGGTCGAGGTGACCACTCCGGGCGGCATCGTAGATCTGCTGCACGGTCGGGTCGGCATCGGCCGCCAACACCGGCGCACCTGCGAGCCCGAATGACAAGGCGGCAGCGACAAGAGATCCAGCAATGAGATTTCGCATGTCCCAACCCCCAAATGGCCTGTTAGGCCGGATCAAATTTAGATTAGGGCGGAATTATGAAGTTCAACCCGCGGTTTCACGCGCGATGGACGGGGCGCGATTGTACCCCGCGCCCCGGCAGCCGGCACCCGCCGTGGGCGTGCGCCAGGATCCTGGTATAACATTTTCCAAAGGATGCATCATACAATCGTCATCGTGGGGGCGGGCTTTTGCGGCACGGTGTTGAGCGCGAGTCTGTTACGCCGCCCCCCCGCGAATCCGACCGACATCCTCTTGATCGAGCGCGGCACGAGCATCGGGCGCGGTGTCGCGTATGCCTCCCATGAGGTGCCGTACGTGTTGAACGTGCCGGCCGGCAGACTCTCGGTCGATCCCCAGGATCCGATGCAATTCCTGAAGTTCGTGCGACAGGTGCACCCGGAGGTCGATGCCGAGGATTTCGTGCCTCGCTCGCTTTACGGAGACTATCTTCAAGAAGTGCTCGAGCAAGCGGAGCGATCGGCGCCGCCGCACGTGACGTTCCGGCGATTGTTCGGCGAGGTGACCGGTATTACGCGCGTCGCCGATCGCGCGCAGAAACCACTGCTCGCGAACCTTGCGGATCGCAGCTCGATCCCGGCCGATCGCGTGGTGCTCGCGTTGGGGAATCCGCCTTCCGCCGTCCACTCCTGGGCGCGCGGCCTGTCGAATCATCCGGCCTACGTCCACGATCCCTGGCGCACGCCGAGATCCCTCCTCCGGGCGCAGGATTCGGTATTGATCGTCGGCAGCGGACTCACGATGGTGGACGTCGCGCTTGCGTTGAGTCTCGAGGGCGGCGAAGTCCCGCTGGTGCGGACGATTTCGCGCCACGGTTTGCTGCCGCTCGGGCAGACGATTTTCAGGCCGACCGCCGTGCAGGGGAGCGGCGAGATGCTGCTCTCCAAGGCGTCGTCGGTTCGGCGAGTGTTGTCAGCGAGCCGGGCGCTGGCGTGCGAGGTGGAGCGGCAGGGCGGCGACTGGCGCGAGGTGGTGACATTCATCCGTCACCTCGCTCCGGAGCTCTGGCGCACGCTCCCGCACGTCGAACGCCGCCGATTTCTGCGCCACGCCCAATCCTACTGGGACATACACCGCCATCGGCTGCCGCCGCGCATGGCGCAGCGTATCGACCACATGCGTCGCAGCGGGAGACTGCAGATCTACGCCGGCCGAATCCGACAGCTGGTTCCCGAAGGTGATGAATTGCGGGTCATCTGGCGGCGCCGCGGCCGCGGCGAGAACGAATCGTTCGCGGTCAATGCCGTGATCAATGCCACCGGCCCCGATTATGCGGTAAGACGCTCAGCCGATCCCTTGTTCCGCTCATTGCGCGATCAGGGGCTGGTGTCGCCGGACGATCTCGACCTGGGACTTCACACCGGTCCGAACGGTGCGTGCGTGTCGGCGGACGGTACCGCGAGCCGAGAGCTCTTCTATCTCGGCCCGATGCTGCGCGCCGATCACTGGGAAGCCACGGCCGCGCCCGAGCTACGGGCACACGCCGAGCGTCTCGCGCGGCATCTGGCGGCGCCCTCCTAGCAGAGGCGCTCGATCGCCGTCAAGAGCCGGCGAACATCCGAGTCGGTCGTGTACATCGAGATGCCGGTCCTCAAGAGCCCACCGCGCTCCGCAAGTCCCAGCACTTCAACCGGGCGCGCCGCATAAAAGTCTCCGTCCCAGACGCAAAGCCCCTGCGAGCCCAACTCGGTCGCGGCTTCGGCCGCCGTGTGCTTCTCGAGCGTGATCGAGACCGTGGGGGCTCGTGCCCGCGTGCCGAAGTCGGGACCCCATACGCGTACGCCGCGGATGCGGCGTACACCGTCGTAATAAGCGCCGGCCAATTGATGCTCGTACTCGCCGATGCCCGTCATGGCATCGACGATGCGCTCGCGCAAGGTCGTTCCCGTGCCCCAGCCGGCGAGGTAATCGATGGCTGCCCGAACGCCGTGGATGGCGGCGTGGTTGAGCGTTCCGGTCTCGATGCGATACGGGGAGGCCGTGTCCTGCACCTTCAATCGATCGGTGGGCAGCCGGTCCAGGGCGCCCGGTTTGGAATACAACACCCCGACGTGCGGGCCGTAGAATTTGTACGCCGAGCACAGCAAAAAATCGGCATCCATGGCCGCCACGTCGAGCGGAAAGTGCGGTGCATAGTGCACGCCATCGATCAGCAGCAATGCGCCGACCTCGCGCGTCAACCGGCGCGCGAGCGCGATGTCATTCACGGTGCCCAAGGCGTTGGAGGAAGCGCCCAGTGCGAAGAGTTTGGTGCGCGGCGTGATTTTCGCCGCCATGTCATCGAGGTCGAGCTTGCCGCTTTCCAGCAGGCGTACTTCCCGGACCCGGATGCCGCGCTCTTGGAGAGCGAGCCAGGGTCCGCGGTTTGCTTCATGATCGAGGGCTGTGATCAGCACCTCGTCGGCGTCGCCATCGCCGCCTTTCAACGTCCGGCCGATGGCGTGGCTCAATGAATAGTTGAGCGTGGTCATGTTCTGGCCGAACGAGATGCAATCGGCCGAGGCTGCGCCCAGGAAGGCGGCGACGGTCTCGCGAGCGGCTTGCATGCGCCGATCGGCTTCTTGCGACGGTGGAAAGTTGCCGTGCGTGTTGACGTTGCAGGTGGCGTAGAAGTCGGCGATCGCCTCAACGACCGCGGCCGGGACCTGGCTCCCGGCAGGACCGTCGAGGTATGCCAGCTCGACCGGGCCGTGGGCCTTCTGCAGCGCCGGAAAATCCTTCCTGCTGCGCAGGGCATGTGCGGCGGTGTACGGCATTTGGCTCAAAGAAGGTCGTAAGTGAAGTCGTAGCCGGTCGGGGTGGCGTCGCGCGGATGAAGCTTCATGCTGCCCTTCGCGCCGGCGTACTTGCCGGTGCCGCCGGTGACGGTCATCAACGAGTCGCCCGCATCCATGAACGGTCCCTCGACGGTGATCTGGCCGGCCTTTAGCGTCAGCGTCCAGAAGCACTCCCAGCTCTTGCCGACGATGGTGCGTACACAGTATCCCTGGTCGGATCCGACCAGGGTTTTGTTTCCCGGGTCATACACCTTGTTCGCGAACACCAAAAGGTCTCCGACGGAGTCGCCCTTCGCGCCGAGATCCACGGTGGTCTCGCCCACCGGCCGCTCGACCACGACGATTTGTTCGCCGGCCAGCGCAGGCAGGGCCGCCAGCGCGGCAATCAATCCAAGCACTCGAATCGTCAATTTGGTCATGATCATCCCCGTCGGTTTGTCGATTCATCATATCAAGATCGTCGAGCGGCGACGACGGTGTCGAACACTAGTTCAACGCCGTCTCAACGCCGTCTCAAGATTTCCAACTCCTCCAGCGTGCGCGGCCAATCCGCACCGAGTAGACGGGACAAGCCACGATCCGCGAGCAGCTTCCCGCCCGTCTGGCATCGGGCGCAGTAATTGGTCTCCTTGTCGGCGTAGCGGATGCGCTGCACCGGCTCGCCGCATCTTGGGCAGGGTTCGCCGAAGCGTCCGTGCACCGACATCTCCTTGCGGAAGGCGGTGACCTTCTCCGGAAAGCCGACCTTCGCCTCGGTGACCAATCGGTCGATCCACAAGCGAAGCGTTTCCTGTGTCGCGGTGTAGAGCCGCAACCATTGGTCCTCGTCGAGCTTTTGCGTCAACAGAAGCGGCGAGAGGCGCGCGGCATGGAGGATCTCATCGGAGTACGCATTGCCGATGCCGCTCAAGATCCGAGGATCGCTCAACGCGCGCTTGAGCGTGTGATTCTCCTCGGAGAGTGCGCGCTTGAACTCGTTCAAACCGCTCGTCAGCACATCGATGCCGCCGGCGTCATGCAGCGCCAATCCCTCGCTCCCCTGGATCACGTACAGGGACGCGCGGCGCTTGGTGCCGGCCTCGGTCAACACGAGCGACCCCGCAGCAAAGTCGAATGCCGCGAGCTGATTGCGCCCGGACAGCTTGGTCCCGGAAGGCCGCCAGTGCAGCCGCCCCGCGATCATCAGATGCAGGACCAGCCATAAATCGCCCTCGAGGCCGATGGCAATGCGCTTGCCGATTCGGCGCAGCTCCCGAACCATGCGCCCCTGGGCGAGCACAAGCGGCGGCTCGGCGGAGCGCAGCAGAAAGGGACTCGCCAGACGTACCCGCTCGAGCCGCTGGCCGATGAGCCGGGCATCGAGAGCGAACAGGTAGGCGGAGATATCCGGCAGTTCGGGCACGGACTCATCATGCCTCCACGCTCAAGATTCGCTCAAGCGCGCCGACACCCTTAGGGATTGCCCCTAAACAGCACAACCTCGAGGCCAAGCTCAACCGAGATCTCGGGTCGCGCGCCCAGCGCCCCGGCCCCCCGCACCATGCCCACGAGAGACACATCCGCCGATCGTATCCGGCAGCAGCCTGCCGCTTATGGTAAAAGCCAAATAGCGAGCCCCCAGGAGAGCGTCGGGGCGCTCACGTTCCTTCAGAATCTGGCCACTGAGGTGTCCAAGGGTAACGTCAATTTGCCCTGTTTCCCTGACGTGGTGATCCGCATCCGCCAGGCGCTCGAGGACCCCAACACCCGGGTGGGCCAAGCGGTGCGTATCGTGGGCGCTGAGCCTCGGCTGGCGGCCCGTCTCCTGCAAACGGCGAACTCCGCGATATTCAATCAGTCGGGAAAACCGATAACCGAACTGCGAACAGCCATCACCCGACTCGGCAACCGGCTGGTCCAGAGTTCGGCGATGGCCTTCGCCGTGCAGCAACTCCGGCTTACGCCGGCGCTGCGCTCCATAGGCAAGCCCCTGAAGTCGCTCTGGGAAGAAAGCGTGGCAGTGGCCGCCATCTGCCAGGTAGTCGCACGGCGCACGGCGGTCAATGCGGACGAGGCCTTTCTCACCGGCCTGTTGCACGGCATCGGCCGCCTCTACATCATGGTTCGGACCGCCAGCGGTTCGCCGGCCGTGCGCATCGACAGCTCGCTGCTCGAACTGATCGACGGCTGGCATCCGTCCATCGGAAAAGCGGTTCTCGAGAACTGGGGCTTCAGCGAGGCGATGGCCGACGCGGTCGCCAATCAGTATCAGTATGACTACGGCGGGAAGACGCCCCCAGATCACACGGACGTGCTCGTCGTCGGGGTGGTCCTTGCCCAGGCGATGCGCGATCGGTCCGGCGTGCGCGACGCCGATATAGCGAGCATCAGATCCTTCGGGCGATTGTCCCTGACCCCGGCGGAGTGCCGATCGGTTCTGCGCCACACGGAGCACCAGATCGGCGCGCTGCGCTCCGCGCTCGGATGTTGAGGGTAATGGTCGTCACCGCCTGTTAACGTTCCGTTGATATGCTGGCCGCATGCGCGGCACAGCTCTCTGGTTGGCATGGATCGGCGCGGTCGCCGGTATCGTATGTGCCCGTGCCTGCCTCGCCGCGTCCGCGGGCGAGACGGACCCGTGCTCGCGGCCGCCGATCGGCAGCGAGGTTGCCGAACCCGAGGACCTGCGCAGCCGGGACGGCGTGTTGAAACTGCGCTTGACGGTGCGAAACCATCGCGAACGCGACGGCTCGACGCGCTATTGCTACCTGCTGGGGGATGGGGCGCAAGCCCCGACGCTGCGCCTGAAGCCGGGCGACACGCTCGTGCTCACGCTCGAGAACCAATTGAGCGATCTCGCCGACGCCGCAACGTCGCATTCGCCTCATATGCACGCCAAGGTGTCCGGCCGGGGCGACCCGTGCAGCAGCGCGGCCATGTCATCGATCTCGACCAACTTGCACTTTCACGGTCTCACCGTTCCGCCCGTGTGCCATCAGGACGAGGTGCTCAAGACGTCGATTCAGCCGGGCGACGCGCCGTTCGAATATCGCTTTCGGATTCCTTCCGACGAGCCGCCCGGACTGTACTGGTATCACCCGCACATCCATGGCTTCAGCACGAAGCAGGTGCTCGGCGGCGCGTCGGGCGCGCTGATCATCGACGGCATCGAGCGCGCCGAGCCGCAAACCGCGGGACTGCCGGAGCGTGTGCTGGTGATTCGCGATCAGGACCTGGTGAATCCTGATGCCCCGCCGTCCAAAGACGAGCCGGTCGTGCCGAAAATGTTCATCGATCGCGACGGCGACGCCGCCAACAACGGTACGGGATTCGGCAAGCCCGCCAAGGATCTGTCGCTCAATTACGTGCCGGTGCCGTATCCCGATTATCCGCCGGCATCGATCACGATGAGACCGGGCGAGCGCCAGCTCTGGCGCGTGGTGAACGCTTCGGCGATCACCTATCTGAATCTCGCGCTGATCTTCCAGCGAACTCCTCAGCGGCTCGGCATCGTTGCGCTCGACGGCGTGCCCCTGAGCACCAACGGCAATCCGTCGAACGCCGTGGAGTGGCGCGACCACGTCGGGCTTCCGCCGGGCGCGCGCGTGGAGTTCATCCTCGACGGCCCGCCGGCGGGAGTGCGTGCGCTGTTCGTCACTCGGACGGTCGACACCGGTCAGGGCGGGGAGAACGATCCGAATCGCGCGCTTGCCTCGATAGTGGTGCGTGCCGACGCGCCGGAGCCGCGCTCCGTCCTGCCGGCCGCGCCGACACCGCTCGCGCCCGGCGCGCGGCCATGGCTCGGTGACGTAGCGCCCGTCCGGGTCCGCAAGCTGTATTTCTCCGAGAAGCTCACGAATCCCGCCGACCCGAACAGCGCCACGGAGTTCTATGTCACCGTCGACGGCCAAACCCCGAAGCTTTTCGATCCGGCCTCGACGGAGCCCGATATCACCGTCCGCCAAGGGGATGTCGAGGATTGGATCATCGAAAATCGCTCGACCGAGTTGCACGCGTTCCATATCCACCAGCTGCATTTCCTGCTGCTCGACTGGTCGGGGGTACCGGTCGACGAGCCGTTCCTGCGCGATACCGTGAACGTCCCATACTACAACTCCACCATGCTGCAGTATCCCAGCGTGCGGTTGCGGATGGATTTTCGCGATCCGAATATCGTGGGCACGTTCGTGTACCACTGTCATCTTCTCGAGCACGAAGACGGCGGAATGATGGGGACCATCCGCGTCGAGCCTCGCGACTGAGCGCTAAGCATCGACCCCGGCCGGTGATCGCGCGCCGTTGTAAAAATTACCACGCCCGCGACCTCATGGGTTAACGCAAGCATCACACAGTTGCAACAACTTTCCTCTAGAACTTGTCATGCGCGCTAGCGCTGCGCCTTGCGCGTCGGACGCGTGAGACCAAGAACTCCAACGATATCCTTTCCGGGAGGTACCTCATGAACTCGCAGAATTTTCCGGCGCGCATGCTGGGCGCCGCACGCATTGGTCTCTGTTCCTTGGCACTCGTGCAGTTATCCCTCGGCGCCGCGTTGGCGAGCGCCGCCGATGGCCGCAACGGTTCGACTCGAACGCCGATCAAACACGTCATCGTCATCATCGGCGAGAACCGCAGCTTCGATCATGTCTTCGCCACCTATGTGCCGAAGAAAGGCGAAACGGTGAACAACCTGCTCTCCGAGGGCATCGTTGCGCTGAACGGCAACAAGAAGGCGGTCCCGGGGCCGAATTGGGAAAAGGCCCACCAGTTCGCTGCAACCGACAAAGGCAGCGCCGAGGAGTTCTTGTTGAATCCGCCGAAGGAGGAATTTCCGAGCGATGAGTTGCCGGCGCCATTGGTCGGCGGCCCCAAGGTTTCCTATATTCCGAACAAGTGTGCTTCGGGAACGCCGATCGCCGATTGTCCGGAGAGTCTGACGCTTGCCGAGCAGTCCGAGTCCGGATTGCCCGCGAACTACTATATCGATTTATTGACCGGCGGCACGGGCCAGACCAGTCATACACCCGATGAGCGCATCAGCAACGTGAACAACTTGCCTGCGGGCCCGTTCCAGCTCACGAACGGCGCTGCATTTACCTACAGCTCCTACGCGGCAAGCCCCGTGCATCGCTTCTACCAGATGTGGCAACAGCTGAACTGCAGCCCGGATCGCTCGACGAGCGACAATCCGTCCGGCTGCAACGGCAAGCTGTTCTCTTGGGTGGAGGTCACCGTGGGTGCGGGCACCAACGGCGCGGCCCAGGCAAAGAATTTCAGCATCGAGTACTCGCCGAGCGCCACGACGACCGGAGAGGGCTCGAGCGCTCTCGGCTTCTACAACGTGCAGCAGGGCGACGTGCCGTACTTCAAGAGCCTCGCGGACGAATACGCGATGAGCGACAACTTTCACCAGTCCGTCAACGGCGGCACCGGCGCGAATCACATCATGTTCGGCCATGCGGACATGATTTGGTACAGCGACGCGAACGGCAAACCGGCGACGCCGCCCGAGAACGTGAAAGTGTTCACGCAACCGTATCAGGGCGGTCCCAACCCGGACGCGGGAACGGTGAGCGAAATCGAGAATCCGAATCCCGCCCTGGGCACCAATAACTGGTACACGGAGGACGGGTATGGGAACAGCTACAACTCGGGCTACCCGCCGCCCTTCAGCGTATCGCCTGCCTCGGGCGGCGGCTCGTACAGCGATTGCTTCGACTCGAGCGCGCCCGGAGTCAAGGCCGTCCTCGATTATCTGGCCACTCTGCCGCGCCCCATAGACCCGCGCTGCGAACCCGGCCACTACTATCTGTTGAACAATTACAACCCGGGGTATTTCGGCAACGGCAAGAACGCCGCGATCGACCAGAATCCCTCGAACACGCCGTTCACCGTCCCGCCGTCCTCGACGCCCAGCATCGGCGACACACTGAACGCGCACGGGATTTCCTGGAAGTATTACGGCGATCAGTGGAACAACTACGTGAACGATCCGTACCAGCTGAACTATGG
>JGI12635J15846_10003215_pt1 | contig 14249 bp, 15 predicted proteins | sample BlaSpr_A8_OM2_M2_FD_15846 | JGI IMG/M metagenome (IMG submission 15846) | reverse complement strand
CTCAAAGCGTGGGTGCCCTCGACCTGATCGACGTAGACGGCATCTATCTGGTCCAGCACAACCAAATTGCTCGTTTCACCTGTCTGTCGCGTAATGACCTCGAGCCGAGGCCGGACAAGTGCACGAAGCGCTGACGCCCGACGTGTGATCGTTGTCGAAAAGCGCAGCAACCGATTTCCCAAGACGTATGCCTTTGTATCGCCGTCACGCCCGACGTAGCCACACTCCGTCAACGTCGCGAGCAGCCGATGCGCAGTACTCCGCGATAGTCCTGCGCGCTTCGAAATGTCGGACAAACTCGCCCTCCCCTCAGGCGCATCGGCAAGGATGTCCAGAATCGCAAGCCCCCGCAATAGCGACTGAACGTTGTTGTTCAAAGCGCCTCCGACATGGTCAACGTCGCCCCCAAGCGTGGTCAGAACGAACGACAGTGAACTGGTTTATCGCCACATGATGAAAATCTAATGAGATATTGGAGTGCACCAGGTCGTGGACGCTCAATGGCGATCTAGCGGCGTCCGAACAATGTCTCCCTTGTACGCAGATCCATTTTTTACCCCGACGCTACTCCGCCCAAAAGCGAAAATGAAAGGCTAGGGCTGTGCAGCGGCAAGTGCCGTTGGTCCACCGTTCCTGTAGGTGTAGATGGTGATCGGCGAATCTGTCAGGTCACGGTTCTTGTCGAACTTGTAGTGGCCGGAAACACCGTGAGAATCGATGTTCGCCAGCGCAGCGCGGTATTGGGCAGGTTCGATCGAATTGGCCTTCGTCATCGCTTGCGCGACGATGTTCATGCCATCGTACAAGGCAGCGCTGTAGGTCAGCGGATCGGTATTGAAACGCTTTTTGTAGTCTGCCTTGAACTGGCGGCCTTCCGGTGTTTGATCGAGAACGGGGCCGCCTTGCGGGCAGTACACATGGGTGTCAACCGCGTCGCCGCCAAGTTTCGCCAGTTCGGCATTGCACATTGCGTCGCCGCCCAGCAGGTAGCCATTCATCGCGAGGCGCTTCATCTGCTTGCGCAGCGCGCCAGCCTGAGCGTAGTAACCGCCGTAGAAAATCCCTTCGGCGTTCGAGCCCTTGACGTGCGTAAGGATCGAGACGAAGTCGGTCGCCTTGTCGGTCGTATATTCACGATCGACGATCTCGATGCCGTTGGCTTTAGCCGCGTTGATGAACTCGTCGGCGACGCCCTGGCCGTACGCAGTGCGATCGTCGATCACGGCGATACGCTTGACCTTCAGTTCCTTTGCTGCAAACTCCCCCATCCGACTGCCAAGTTGCGTATCGCTGGCGGAGATGCGAAACACGAACGGATAGCCGTGCTGCGTGATCGACGGGTTCGACGCGACGGTCGCCATCACAATGCCCGACACGTTCACGAGGTTCGAGATCGGAATCGCGACGCCGGAATTGAACGGCCCGAAAATGACCTTGACGTTCGCGTCCACCAGGCTTTGTGCGACCGTCATGCCGGTACGCGGGTCGGCGGCGTCATCCTGTGAGACCAATTCAAAGCGCGTCTTCTGGCCGCCGATCACGAGACCCTCGGCATTCAGGCGCTCGATCGCCATCCTCACGCCGTTTTCGTCGTCCTTGCCGATGGCGGCCTGCGCGCCGGTCAATGGCCCCGTCAAACCGATCTTGACGACCTGATCGCCGGCCGCCGCGCTTAGGGAGATCATGCTCAAAGCGACTGCCGTCAACCAGCTTGCACCTGCGTATGGCTTGTTCATCATGCTCTCCTCACCTCGTGTGGCGTGCCAGACTGTGTCGTCGCCGAAGGGGCGAATCTTATCAGTGTGGGCACAGAAAACTTCGCGCGGCCCCGTCCGCCGTGACGCCGCTTCCGATGTGCGGACAGTGGGGTTGACAGCAATTCTGTGTAGCCAAATTCCCCAATAAAATGCACCATTGATGAAACACATTTCGGAAATTCCCGAAGTAACCGAAGGGCGGCAAGATGCAAGTTCAGGACACGGATCTCAAGCTGTTGCGGATCTTCGAAACCATCGTGCGATGCGGTGGTTTCGCCGCTGCGCAGCCAATTCTCAACATCGGCGCATCGAGCATCAGCGAATATATGTCGCAACTGGAGACGCGACTCGGACTGCGGCTATGTGAACGCGGACGCGCCGGTTTCCGGCTCACCGAGGAAGGCGCGGAACTGCACGCGGCCGCGCAACGTCTGCTCGGCGCGGTCGACACGTTTCATATGGAAGCCGGTGCACTGCGCAATCAGCTTTCCGGCGTGTTGCGCTTCGGCATGATCGAAGCGACGTTGACCGACAAGTACTCGCCTCTGCCGATAGCGATTCGAGAGTTCGGCCAGATGGCGCCGGAAGTCCGCCTGCATGTGCAGATCGAAACGCCCGGCAGCATGGAGCAGCACGTGCTGGATGGCCGTCTGCATCTTGCAGTGGGGCCGTTCCCCGCGCAGATTCCTGGCCTCGATTACGTGCCGCTCTATCGTGAGGAACAAGGACTCTACTGTGCGTCGACCCATCCGTTGCACGAACGGGCGAGTGGTAGGGTTCCTGTTTCGCTACTCAGCACACAGCGGCTGGCGGCCCGCGCATATCTCGGCAGCCAGGAATTGAAGTTGCTGCGCATGCCGGAAGCCGCGGCCTCCGTCGATAACGTTGAAGGCCGGGCCATGCTGATTCTGTCCGGCAACTACATCGGCTTCCTGCCGCCGCACTATGCCCAGCCTTGGGTGCACAGCGGTTTGTTGACCCGCATCGATCCCGAGCACTACGCGACCCATCTGGACTTTCAGATCATCACGCGCAAGGGGGGTGAATCGGCACGAGTCGTACAGGCCTTTTGCAACCAGTTGCGGGCAGCAGCCAAGCAAGTGAGCCGCACCATGCGAAGCGGCAAATAGGGCGCGGATTAGCGGGAATGGTTTCGTTTAACTTTGCGTTGATGCATGACACGGCCGATGGTGTTCAGCAGCAATTGCGCAGCAAGAATTGAAGTCGAGGCCGAATGGTCGTAGTCGGGTGCAACTTCCACGAGGTCGATGCCGATCACGTCGCCCTGCGCGGCGAGGCCTGCCAACAGTTCGAGTCCTTCGTAGTACAGAAGACCGCCGTGGCTCGGCGTGCCCGTGCCAGGTGCGATCGAGGGATCGAAACCGTCGATATCGATCGTCAGGTAATAGCGCACGCCCTTCGGGATGCGGTCCAGCACACCCTGGATGCCGAGGCGCCTGAGATCGCGCACCGAAATAATGTCGGAGCCCATCTCGCGCGCCTGGGTGTAGCCCTCGCGCGCAGTCGACGACACGTTGCGAATGCCGATTTGCGTCATGCCCGACACCACGCTTTTCTCTGCCGCGCGCCGTAGCGGATTGCCATGGCCGTGCCGCACACCATGACGCTCGTCAACGAAATCGAGGTGTGCGTCGATGTGGACGATATGAAACGGCTCCTGGCCTTCGAACGCGTTGATGCACGGAATATTGATCGAGTGATCGCCGCCCATCACCACCGGCAACGCGCCGGCCACCAGGATCTTGCGCACGCCATACTCGATGTTTGCGTGGCTCTTTTCCGTGTTGGTGTGCACCATGTCCGCATCGCCGATATCGACGATACGAACTTCGTCGCTCGGCAGATAAACAACATCGTCTTCGAAGTCGTATGCGCCGCCGTGGCCGAACGAGAACAGCGTCGACGCATCGCGAATCGAACGCGGGCCGAAGCGCGCCCCGGCCCGCCACTGGGTGCCGCAGTCGAAGGGCGCGCCCATTACCGCGACGTCCGCGTCGATCTTGTCCCAGTCAAGACACAATGGGGATTTCGCGAACGTGCAGATTCCCACAAACGGCAAATTGAGCCGACCCGTTTCGTAGCTGTTTTCAGACATGATTGCCTCCATCCTGTTTTATTCGTCCAGAAATGTCCGACGCACAGGCGCCGCCCTCTCCATTGCTGCAGCAACGCCTTTGTCAAAAGCGAGTGGTGCATCTGAAACGGAGTCTAGGCAGACAAATTCAACGGAAAAATGCCAAAAACAAGAAATACACTTCGGAATAGTCCGAAGCGATGTTTTTAACGTAGCGAAACCGCGAATGGATCGGTCGTGCAAGAGGTAAAAGTTGACCGTTATCGGCTACGAATCGGTTGATCAACACGGCGGCCGACGAGCTCTGCGTAGCGCGAGTTCGACTATGCCATTTACCTCGGCGGTTTCAAGGACGAGGTGCAACAGGGGGTTTAATGTTTTGGCATGTGCGGCATTCAAGGAGCGTACTTTCCGGAGCTCTTCAACGCACGCTATCGATATACAGGCATCAACCATTTTTTTGCAATCCCGTCGCCGCGCCGACGTCGTCGACCACGACGGAAAATGGAAAATGCCCCTCAGACTTTCGTCGCAAGGGGCATTTCCACGTCAGAACACGTTCGCTTACAGCGCGGCATCCTTCAGCTTCTTCAGCGGGCGCACTTTGAGGCGCACCGAAGCCGGCTTCGCCGCAAACCATTTGTCTTCACCCGTGAACGGATCCTTGCCGAAGCGCTTCTTCTTGGCCGGCACGTCTTGCGCGACCACCTTCAGCAAGCCCGGCAGCGTGAACTCCTTCGCGCCCTTCTTGTGAATCGATGCGAGCACCGTTTCTTCGAGGGCCGCCAACAACGCCTTGGCCGCCTTTGGCTCCACGCCCGAGCGCTCGGCCAGGTGAATGGTCAACGATGCCTTCGTGAACGTATCCTTGATAGGCTTCAAGGGAGCGGCCGCAACTGGCTTCTTCACTGCAGGTGCGGCTGCTTTCTTCGCGACTGGCGCAGCTTTCTTGCTGGCAGTTGTCGCTTTTTTCGTAGCGGGAGCCGCGGTTTTCTTGGTGGCGGTTGTTGCCATGAATGCCTCTCTTCTAGTCAAAGGTTGCCCAAGGCCTTTGCCTTTGCGCCGTCACCGACTAACGCAAAGGTACAAATTCTCGGGTTGGGCGCCAGCGTAACAACACCGACTTGAAGACGCAACGTCTGGGACCATTAATCAAGGAGTTTTTTGCATAAAGGCCACGAAAATGGTGACCTGTACCTCGCTTCATGGAGGCGGGTCCAGTAGAACCCTTACCCAATAGGGCTTGGAGCACGCTCGAAGACAGTCAAATCCAACAATAGACCGACGCTCGGACGGTCACTGCTTTGCGAAAAACAGTGCCTCGTCTCGCATGGAGTCGGCGTTATCAGGTGGACATAAACGATGGCACCTAGACTCAAATCGCGAAGGACCCTAACCTCTCCAACCGTCATCGTTGGTTGCATGTGCGTAACGCGAAGACCCTATCAGCGCTTTCACACCCTCGAAGCTCATGGCATAGTGCGGCCATATCCATTTAAGGAGATCACAATGCCAACTCTCGAACAGATCCAAGAAAAGATGAAGAAATTGCAGGTGCAAGCGGATACGTTAATTGCAAAAAAGGCGCAAGCGGCGGTCGACCAAATTCGAAAAATTATGCTGGCGCACGGTTTGACCACCGTAGACATTGAAGTTAAAGCAAAGGCAAAGCGCGAAGCGAAAGCGGCGAACGGGAGTACTCCAAACGTCAAGGCGAAGGTTGTCAGAAGTCTAAAGAGCGGGACCCCGCCAAAGTATCGACATCCTAAGACCGGCGCCACCTGGACCGGCCACGGTCGCGCGCCTGCGTGGATTGCTAACGTCAAGGACCGCAGCAAATTCCTGATTGCAAGTGGTGCTGACGCTGCGCCTGCAGCGGGCGTGGACACTGTGAGCAAGGCAAAGAATGCGGTCAAAAAAGCCTCGGTCGCTGCAGGCGCATTTGCTTCCAGGGGACAGCGTAAAGGACCGCAGCCGGCAAAATACCTCGACCCGAAGACCGGTGCAACCTGGAGCGGACGTGGTCCGGCGCCCGCGTGGCTTGCAGCAGCGAAGGACCGGACGAGGTTTCTGGTTGACGGCGCCGACGTCAGTTCGGCGGACGCGGGTAGCGCGAAGCCTACAGGCAAAAAAAGTTCCGCCAAGAAGGTAGCGAAGAAAGCTATAGCTACGAAGCCTGCTGCCAAGAAGGCCGTGACCGAAAAGACTGTGGGTCGCGAAGTTGCGGTGAATGCGACGCAGAAGCCACCCGCCAAGAAAGCGCCGACGAAGAAGACGTCGCCAAAGAGCACGGCCGCGACCGCCCCGTCAGCAGTTGTCGAAACCCGTGTCGGCTCAACGACCTGAATGTGATTCCCCGGTTTGACCAGCGACTGCTTGCCACACCGGGCAAACGAAGGACACGACATCTTATTGGTGCTGCGGTAAGGAACCGGTGCCAAGCCTTTCATCCACAGCCGTATCTAGCGCTTACTCGCGATGTTATTCGCACATTTTCAGTGGGGACTTGCTCGCACCACCAACAATGGCCGCCCAGCCCACCTACACCGCGCGATCCGCCTGGACCTATCCGTTCGAGTCCGCATGGGCCCGACTCTCGAAGTTTCAGACGCTTAACCGTCTAAGCTGGCAGCAACTCACGGAAGCACTATCGATATTGCGCACGACCAATGCAGCATGTGGCATTGATCTGCGCTCCTCGGATTCCTTCGATATCCCCAATCTCGTGAGAACCCTGGGGTCCCTCCCGCCGATCTTCAAAGCGCATTTTGTGTGCGGAGCAACCACGAAGTGATACTCGATGCCACCGGTCCGTCTTTGCGCTTCTGTCAATCTTGCGCTTAGATAAGATTTCACGCGGCGTTGTTCCAGTTTGCGGCATTCGCGTATTGCCCGGTCCATCATTGCACCCTGCGCGACACCTCTGGATTCGATCAAAACCACCCTCCGAAATCGCGTTTCGAGACCCCGTTCGGTAACCCTATCATGCCGATCATCCCAGACGATTACGCCGATCCGTGGCAACCGGCGTCGCTCCGGCCAGTCAATCCCGGGCGGTAGGTGTCGATGGCATAATTGGCTTTCACCTGAACAGCCACCGGCTCCCGATTTCAAGCATGCAACTCGATATTTTTGCTGACAGCCGCGATGTGATGCTGCGCAACGATGTCCTGAGCGCGCTGCAACGCTACGACGCGCGTGAGACACAGCAGACCCTTCGGCGGCTGAGTGACGAGTATCCCAATGACGACAGCGTTCCCCAACTGACTGTACTAGCTGGCGCACTCGATCTTCGGTCAACCGTCGCGTTCTCCAAGCATCAGGTCGCGGCTGAAGCACGTTGTGCTCTCGTTGAAAAAACCACCCCGGCCACCCTGCGCATGTGGGGCGAGCATGCGGGCGCGAGATGGCTTCTACCCCTATGGCGAGAACTGGCGCAGCGCGCGACTTCGCTGCCCTTCCGAGCCGATTCGATCGACACCCATGCGGCAGCGCTGTGGCTGCAGGCGGGCGTTTGGGCGGCTGCGCGCGACGCGGTCCTTACTATCGAATCATGGCGTCGCATTCCAGCTCCGCTAGCGTGGATGGCCGAAGCCTCCTACCGGCTCGACGCACTGGAGGAAACATGGCCCCTCCTGGCGGAACTCGCGTGGCTCGCGCCGGACCGCTGTGCCGGGCTTGTCGAACGGATGGGCGATAAGTCGTTGGATTCGTTGCTCAAGAAGTTCTACGCGAGCTTTGAAGGCGTCGGTGATATCACGGATATCGCTTGGTTCCCCGCCTGGGTCTTGATCGAGAAACCCGCTCTCGCGCGCCTGCTCATCGCAGCGCAGCCCTCAACGCAGACGAGCCCGGAGCGCGCCATGCGACTGCTGCTTGAATTGCTCAACCTTGAGCGGCAAGGCCGCCACTACGAACTTTTAGATTACCGCAAGAAGCTTCAGGGCTTGCACGCCTCGCTTTACTTGTCCTACATGAGCACTCGCTGATTGAAAACTCCATTGGTCGGAAGTAGCTCCGAAGCTCGCCGCGCATTTTCTGGTTGTCACCATGGCAGGCGATGACTTGAAATCGACGCTCGCCCTCGCCGTCAAAAAGGAGCGGTCGGCCGGTTGAAACGTGCGGGCACCCGGGAACATAAAATCTCGGCTTCAATGCTGATAAGGCAGAGGATTTTTAGCGAAGCGGACGCGGATTTCGTGCCGTGCCCGCGATCATCGCAGTGCGCCGCTTCCGCTTCGCTAGAAATCCTCTGCCTTATCGTAATAGCACTGTTCTTTGCCTATACCGCTTTGTATGAAAACCCGTCAGTCAGTCCTTTCCGCCGTCGCCCGGGGTTAGCGATTGCGTCTTCGAGATAGGGATACGTGCGACGGTCGCCAGAAAGCCGTGTTTGACTTACCGCGGAGCGAGCATCGTTCCTCTGCAGTGCACCGAGCCGCACCGACAAGCATGGAGCTTTTTGACAGCGGCCGTGCGGCGGCCTTTGACATCGAGTAGATAATCGAACAAATCTTCGCCAGCTATGATGTCCGCAAGCGCCCGGATAAACACACGACTGCCCTCTTGCTCTGCCTCACAGTTCGGCTCGCAGCAATGGTTCAGCCAGCGTGCAGAATTGCCGCCACGCGCGCCGTCGATAACGTGTCCCCCATCCAGTCCGAAGAAAAACGTGTGGCCATCCTCGACCCTGTTGCGTTGATAGCGCTGGCTCGCGACGCGCCAGGATGTCACTTCACCTTTGTATTCGATGAGTAACCCCCCAGATTGGATGTTTGTTAAAGCAAACACGCCTCGGCCATGAATTGGTGAGCGACACACAACGATTCGGCGCATGACAAAAACCTAGGATTTGAAAAACACGACGGATATCACGGCCGGTAGACGCATTCAATGTACCGCTATGGGCATAATCATACGTGTTCCAATAATCCTTCTTGTGCGATGCCGACGAAACGGACCCAAGCCAGCATGCGCCGTCGACCGACGCGCGGAACGCTTGTGCGATACGGCGATCGCATTGCCGAGGTGCTCGGCGAGGCGCGTGGCCAACGAGTCATGATCAAATCGATTCACCGTGACGGCGTCGAGCGGCGCAGTGCCGTGAAGTGGGTCAATTTGGTGCCGCTTGACGATCAACTGTTTTAAGCATCGCCGACCCTGCCCCGCGTGCTCAAGCGACGAGCCATGGCTTCGCCGCCGCTTCCCATGGGGTTGCGCAATGCTCCGGTAATACGCCGAGCCCCCTTACGAATTCACTGCATCCTTGAACGCCTTACCTGCCGTGAATTTGACGGTTTTTGCAGCCGCAATTTGCAGCGTTTCACCGGTCCTTGGGTTGCGACCGGTGCGTGCCGCACGCTGGCCGGTGCTGAAGGTACCAAAACCTACCAGCTGAACGCCGTCGCCGTCGGCAACGGCTTGCGTCACAACCGCGACGAATGCGTCGACGGTCTCGCCGGCGGCGCTCTTGCTCATACCGACCGCCAATGCGATAGCGTCAACCAGTTCTTGCTTGTTCATATTCATTCTCTCAGAGTTTGCTTGTCGTCCCGCCGACGCGGGTGCATGGCGGATGCGTCACCTTACCGGAGGCGTTTGTCTGCGGCAAATCGCATTACCCGCGAAGGTATTCAATAGCGCCGACACGTGCTCGTCGGCCCGCGAAAACAACCTGGGGCCTGGCGAAGAGCGCACCCTGCCCTCGGCCGCCTTTCTGCACGCCCCCACGTGGCCGTCGGATCCGGCGAGGACGACGTTTCCCTCCGGCGCGGCCCAGCGGTACACCTGCCGGCGTGGGCATGCAAGTGACATGTGAGGATCTACCCGCTGTTCCGCCCCACTTCACATCATCGACGGTCGCCGATCGCGTTGCGCGTGGGCCCTGCGTGCTGCGATCTGCAGGCGAGCAACCGATTTGCATGTCGCGTCGAATCGGACTTATGTCCCCATTCTTGGGGCGACACCGTGAGCGAGAAGAGGTGAAACCGGCGTACTCGGTTCGAACGGCCGGTTCATCGCGGGTAGTCGCACCAACCGCAAGCCGCCCTCCCCGACTCTATCGGTCGGAACTAGCACGGGCGTGATCACTTCTGTACCTTTTGATCTCCTACACGGGGCCTCCACGGCACGTGGCCCGGCGCACCGCGCGAGGAGGGGTGACTGACTAGCTGCCGCAGAGGCCATCAACTCTTTGGGTAACGACTATCGCAGAGCGTCGGATATTGCGTGGCTGATTGCGTTCTGATTTGACCAGCGATAATCAAGAACCGTATGCGCTTACGGCGATTGCGTTCGATACTGTCGTTAAGCTGGCGCGATCATTCATGCCGACCGCCGCCTCCCCCATACGCGCCCACGAACATACACCCGTGCTACAGTCAGTTCGACGATCTTCATACAGCGTTTCACGCGCATCTGCCGTAGCAGAACGCTTGCGCGCGGACAAGCAACCTCAGCACCATGCCGAAGCCAGGAAACCTTGAGGTGCCGATTCGTTGGGGCGTTGCCGTGGCGGCCGTGGCCGCCCTTGCCTACGGAGGCTACACCCTGTCGCAGATCGCGCCGGTCGGCACCGGCTTTGCCGCCAAGATCCTGTGCACGGGTGTGTTCGTATCCGGACGCCCCGCTGATGCCGTGATCGACGAAGACATCATGGCGGGTGTCCATCCGCTGCTCAAACTGGTGCACGCTTCGGTGGATGTAGAACAGCGGCGCACCCGCGCGACCTTTCTCGGCCTTGCCGCCCGTGAGGCCTGGTTCCGGCCGGGTCTTGGCTGCACGCTGGCACTCGGAGGGCCGCCCTCCGGCGCGCTGGACTTGAACACTCACAACATAAATTTGCCGCTCGCGCCGGCGGCGGCGCTCGTGGCTACCGCGCCTCCCGCCAGCGTAGATGCGCGCAAATTGCAAGCTGCCGTCGACAGTGCATTCGACGAACCGGACCCGTACCGACCAAGATGCACACGCGCGCTCGTCGTCCTGTATCGCGGTAACGTGATCGCGCAACGCTTCGCTCCCGGCTTCTCGGCCGAGACTCCGCTGATCGGCTGGTCGATGACCAAGAGCGTTACTGCCGCATTGATAGGCGTGCTCGTACAGCAGGGAAAGCTTTCGCTCGACGCATCGGCGCTCTTGCCGGAATGGCGCGGAGACCATGACCTGCGGGCCCAAATCACACTCGACGAATTGCTGCGCATGACGAGCGGCCTGCAGTTCAACGAGGACTATGATGACCCGCTGTCCGACGTCGCCGTCATGATCTTTGCGCGACCCGACCAAGCCGCCTTCGCTGCGCTCAAACCGCTCGAAGCAACGCCCGGCATGCGCTGGCAATACTCGAGCGGCACTTCCGCGATTCTCGCCCGTGTGATCCGGCAGGCGCTGGGCGGCACGGAGCAGGGCTATCTGCAATTTCCGCGTCGCGCCTTGTTCGACCCGCTGGGAATGCGCACGGCCGTGTTCGAGCCGGATACCGCAGGTATGCTGGCAAGCGCATCCTTTATGTGCGCGAGTGCGTACGACTGGGCGCGTTTCGGGCAATTGCTTTTGCAGGATGGCGTTTGGGACGGCAAGCGACTGCTTCCGGCAGACTGGATTCACTACATGGGTAGTGTGACGCCGCAGTCGCCGCGCCATGATTTCGGCGCGCATCTTTGGGTAAAAGTGCCTGAGCCGTTCGACAGCCACGCATCTCTGCCGCCGGCGATGCCGGCCGACGCGTTCCATCTCGTCGGCCACGAAGGCCAGTTCGTGAGCGTGATTCCAAGCCATGAACTCGTCGTGGTCCGCTTGGGCCTTTCCCGTCCCGATTCGGCCTGGGAGTGACTGGGGCCGGTTCCGGCCTGGGAGCGGCCACGGCGAAGGATGATCACATGGCTCGCAGAACATCATCGACGCACACTGTGTCTGATGCAATCGGCGCGCCGCTGCCCCGTGCGAGCCTACCTTGACCAAGGCGTGCGTCCCCACATCAATCTGCATGGTGTGCGCTATACGAGCGACGTGCTTGCAGTCAGCACGCGTCTGATCGGCGAACACCTGCTGGTCTACCTGAACGCGGACGACTTGCGTTGTGTGCGGGCGTTCCTGTCCGATGGAACCGAACTGGGTGTGCTCGATGCACAAGGGGCCTGGCGTGTGGTGCCGCATAACCTCAAACTGCGTCAGGAAATTCGCAAGCTTAAGGGGAAGCGCCATGGCAGCACGGTGGTCGGCGCCAATCCGATTGAGGCTTACGTCCAGACGAAACTCGAGCAGGCGAAGAAGACTCGCAAGGCAGCCACGGAACTTGCGCACGCAGTCAAGCTGCTGGCGTCAGCACCCACAGTGCGCACTCCGGTCGGTCCGTCGCGACCGGTGGAAACTGGGATGGCGGAATCCACAGCGACACAAACAGTGCCTACAGCACCGACGGTTACCGCCGTCGAGCTTGCGGCTCGCGCGCCAGTCCGCCCGAAAAAGCTGTCCATCGGTACTGGTCAGGTCTTTTAACCCCGTCGTTTGCGTGGGAGGCACCATGTCGCTTCAGATACCGCGTCCTATTGATCCGTCGCTGCATCCGCTCGCCACCGGCAATTATCGGATCGCCACCCCGGCGATCGAGGCGTTCTACGAGCTCGTGGTCCGATGTCTGCACTACCGGATCATGGGTGCGCTGATCTACGGACCATCGCGGATCGGCAAGACCCGCGCGATCGAGTACGTGCGGCTGCTGCTCGCCCGCAACTATCCCAGAGTGACGAGCTATCACGCGCAGTGCGAACACAAACCACGACACGCCGAAGGGCCGTTCTTTGCCAACCTGCTTGAGGCCGTCGGAGATCCCGATCCGAACGCGGGCTCCAACCCGTCCAAGCGCCTGCGACTGTCGTTGAGGATTCGCGAGGCGGTCGCCCGTACTGGCAGTGGCACGGTGCTGCTCTTTTGCGACGAAGCGCAGCGCTATAACGAGAACGAGTACGAGTGGCTGCGTGACGTACACGATGCGCTCGACCGGCAGCAGATCAAGTTGTTCACTTTCCTCGTTGGTCAGGAGGAGCTGCTCGCGCAGAAAACCAGTCTGCAGATTGCTCGCAAGACGCAGATCGTTGCGCGTCTGATGGTCGAAGAGCTCTCTTTCTATGGCATCCGCAACGCGCAGGATGTCGCCACGTGCCTGAACGGCTACGATCAGACCGCCTATCCGGAGTGCACGCCCTGGAGCTTCACGCGCTTCTACGTACCGCAGGCGTGCGACGCTGGTTATCGCCTATTGAGCGACGCAGGCCTGTTGTGGGCGGCGTTCGAGGCCGCACACCACAAAGCGAGCCTGCCAGGTGACCTCGAAATTCCGATGGAGTCGTTCGCACGCGCCCTCGAGATCCTGCTCAAGGAAAGTGAGCTAAAAGATGCTCCGGGCTACTGTCCAGAGTCAGCTTTGTGGACCTACGCGGTGCACCACTGCGGCTACGTTCAGTCCCGCCATGCCACCGGACGCACGCTTGCCACGGCGTAATGCCGCGGCGCTCAAGCCGCCACGCTTTCCGATTCTGCCATTTGACGAGTGGCGAATCTCGTTCGCGCGCGGCAGTGTCTTCAACCTCGGGTGGTTGATGCCGGGCGAATCCCTTGTCTCGATTCTGTGGAAGTTCGCCTGTGCCAACGCGCTCCCCAGCCACGCCCTGCTCGATCTGATTAGTCCCGAAGTTGATCCGCATGAAGGCGTGGCGCCGGTGCGGGACGTCGTCGACCTGACGCGGTTGCGCCGCGTGCTGCGCCTGCCCTCGGATGTGTTGCGCACATCGTTGCTGAGTGCCGCGCCGCATGTATTGCCGACAGTGCGCAGCGCACGGTTACCACAGCGTGCTGTATCAGCGGGAGGATGAATATCGCTGTCCCGCGCATCACCAATCGCTGCAAACGCGCTGTCCTCATTGCAGCGGTGAGACGCCTTACATAGTAAGCGCCGACGTGATCGGAGCACCGTTTCGATGCGTCTGGTGTCATTCGCACTACAGCTATGGGCGCCTTTCGCTCCTTTCGACAACGCCTGCAATGCGCAGGCAGGACCGTATCGCCATTAGTCGCCGATTGCGTCTGCGCTCGGGCAACGACATCGACACCCTGGGTCCTGAACGAACGGAGTCCGTCTATTGGTGACAAGTGCGTGAGTGAGGGCTAACCGGTGACAACATTAATTCGTTTTCGGTAAACACTTGAATTGACGGGAATTTATCCAGCCAGCTGGCCGATCGGTCGTGAAGTGACAAATTTACTGACGAAGTTGTGACGACTTTATTGCGGTCTACGACTCCCGAAAAATCTCCCCCAGTTGCCGCCTCAACGCCCCGAAGATCTGCTTCTTTCGCCGCTTCGGGATAAACACAACGTGGTACTTGCAGTCCCACCTCGTGTGA
>JGI12635J15846_10003214_pt1 | contig 14252 bp, 12 predicted proteins | sample BlaSpr_A8_OM2_M2_FD_15846 | JGI IMG/M metagenome (IMG submission 15846) | reverse complement strand
CGCCACCCCGCGATATTGGCGAAGCAGCAGATAGATGAACAGAGGGCCGCCGCAAAGTGCCGTAACGATTCCCAGCCGGATCTCCGTCGGAGGGTGAATCGTGCGTGCCAGCAGATCACAGAGAACTAGAAATGCCCCCCCAGTCAGAGCACTCGCGGGAAGCAGCGTTCGGTTTGATGGACCAAGAATCAGGCGCACAGCGTGGGGAACCAACAGCCCGACAAAACCGATCAGCCCTGCGACCGCGACGGCGGCTCCAGTCAAAATCGCTGCCGTGAGCGTTAACATGCGCTTCGAGGATTCCACATCAACGCCAAATGACGCCGCAGTTTCTTCGCCCAATTGAAGAAGATCCAAATCGCGGGTCTGAATCAGGGATGCGGCAATGCCAAGCACGACGAAGGGAGCGCAGAGCCAGACATGAGTCCAGGTGCGTGCGTCCAAACCGCCCATCATCCAAAAGACAATCTCCTGCGCGATCTGCCAATTCACGATATTCACGGAAAGCAGCAGACTCGCCACCGCGCTCAACAATGCACTGGTCGCGACGCCCGCCAACAGTAGTGTGGCCACAGGCGTTACGCCGCCGCGAGTTGACATCGCGTAAACAATAAACAGGGCGAGCAGGGCTCCGACCATCGCCATCAGCGGAAGAGAGAGAACCGAAGTCGCGCTCCAGCCCGTCACGAATGAAATCACTCCCCCTAATACTGCTCCTTCACCCGCCCCAACCAAGCCAGGCTCAGCAAGCGGATTGCGAAATAGAGCTTGCAATAGAACGCCGGCCGCGGCGAGACCCGCGCCGACGAAGAAAGCCACGATGACCCGAGGAACGCGAATCAACCATACGATCACTTCGTCAGCCTTCGTGATATGGACTGACGATGTCCATGCTTGCGGAAGAATTTTTAACTCGGCGACCCGCAAAATCGTAGACCAGGAAATGTGCGTGCTCCCGATCGCCACACCGGCTAGAAGGGACAAAAGAACAATCGGCAGAAGAAATCCATAAAAGATGGATAAACGCAATCGCGACCTGGACGAAACATTCGCTAGTGAATGGGTCTGAGCGACAGCACTCACGGTTTGTCCCCCGCAGGCTCTCGTCCGTAGATTGCTTCGGCAATCGCCTGGACAAGAACCGACGTGTAAGGCGACATTGGCAGGAATATGCGGTTGTCCAACACGACGATGTGGCCGTTTCGTGCTGCTTGAGTTAAAGAGATTGCGGGATCGGACATTAAGGTAGCCAGGACTTGCTTGGTATTCCCGGTATTCGCACCTGCGATGATCCACTCCGGATCCCAACGAACGATTTGCTCGAAGTTCACCGAATCATAACCAACCAGGCCGTTCTCAGTTCCGACGTCGACGCCGCCAAGCCTGGTCACGATATCTTGAAACAAAGTTTTCCTGCCGTAGCTGTAGCGTCCACCAAGGCCAAGAATGCGGGGTTTCGCCGATCCGGGCGATCTCATGGACACTGCCTTCTCAATTGCCGCGTGAAACCGGGAAGCTTCCTTGGCGGCGCTTTCATCTTGTCCGGTCATATATCCGATTAGCCGAATATTCTGTTCGATCTGATCGAGAGTTTCGAAGTTTGTCTCCATGCGGTACACCGGTACGCCAGAACTCCGAGCGAGACTCGTGTAGTCGGCTCGACCCTCTCTGGAGACCAACATCAAGTCGGGATCGAGTGCGACGACACGCTCGACATCGGTGGCAACGGCGGGTTTGAATTGCTGCGCATTTTGAATAACGTTGCTAATTTCTTCCGCGTAAGCACTTTGGCTTACCGCAACCACGTCCTGAGGCGGCAGGATTGAATAAACGAACTCGTCGATGGACCAATACTGCGAAACGATGCGGTGTGCGGGACGCGCGATGCTGACCGTGACTTCGTCACTATCGACCGCTTCTCTCGGATATTGAGACTTGCCCATCCGAACTCGCGCATCCCCCCCTTCTCTTTCCAGCACCGGCAATTGAAGTCCGCCCGGCGGAGAAGCATAGATGTGTACCGCTCCCGCAATCGCCACGACTAGCAGGATCAGCAACACCGGAGGAACGATGGTTCGGATGGACGGACGCATCTCGTTGTCAGGTTCTAGGCTTCCGCTTCAGGCAGAGGCAGATTGGCGGCAGCTGCGAAATTCTCAGGGAGCGCTTCACTCAGAAATTGTTCGCGCAGGTGATAGTAGAGAGAAAGTCGGTTCCAATCCGGCGTTTTGACGTACTGCAGGTCATCGGTAAGATTGGGATTTGGCAGGAATACGGTGGTCATTTGTTCCCCATATCCGTTCCACATGCGGATTCCCCAACTTCGTCCGCCGCCGCAGCCTTTGCCGCGTCGCTCAAAGAAGGCAATCTTGTTGACCGGGCGCATCTTTCTAAGTCCCTCGGAGGAACTACCTTTATGCACTCCGATGCATAAATGAAAGTGCCAGGGGCCTAAGTCGATGGTGAGATAACCGTCCGAAATGCGTATTTCTGGCGCTTGAGTGAAACGAATCTCGAAAACTGCCCCTTCAACGCACGGACCAACCGTAATGTGGGCCCAATTCTTTCCGAATAATTCGTCGACGAGTTCTCTGAGCACGGGCTCTGAAGGCGCGAAATAACTGTAGGCCATGAGTGCACCGTCGAGGTCAGGCGTCACAGTGTCGAAGCGAGGATTGAGAGAAACGGTGGACATAGACGGCATCTCCTTATAATCAGCTCTCCAGGATAGTCACCAAGCGCGGGACCAGCGAGGACCCCCCTTGCCGTTAGCAGCCCGCAAGGAACCGCTCACTCCTGCATCGAACTCCAGCTTGCGTCCAAACAACCAAAGCAGGTCGGACAAACGATTCAGGTAGGCCAAAACATTTGGGTGGACTGCTTCACCAGATTCGGCGAGCCGAACCACATTGCGCTCAGCCCTGCGACAAACAGTTCTAGCCACATCGTAAGCAGCGGCGGCGGCATGCTCCCCTGAAATTGACCAGTCGGACAGAACCCCTTCGATGGATTCGATCTGATGGACTTGCTCGGTGAGGGCATCCACCAACTCGGGCGTCACAGGCACTTGCGCCTTGGCGCTTTCGACAGGCGTCGCCAGCGCGGAGCCGACGCGAAAGAGTTCTTTCTGGATTGTTGCAGTTCGGGTGCGCAGGTCTTCATCTTGGCATAGCGCGCGCGCAAGGCCCATCGCGGCATTCAATTCATCGACAGTGCCGTAAGCCTCGACCCGTATATTTGATTTTGAAACTCGGATGCCGCCGGCAAGACCGGTCTGTCCGCCATCACCGCGTTTCGTAGCAATACTCATTACTCTCCCCCTTTGGGTCGCCCCTCGAAGTGATATTGGTGCAGGCTAGACGTACGGAATTTTCTCTTGAACCGGAGCGGCGAGGGTCGAAAGACGATTCGCACGCTTCCTGTTCTCCGCAGGCAAGTCGCACACCGTTCTCGGCAGGTTTCCTGGCTCCGAGGTCACAGCATCATCGCCGTGAACCGTTTCACCTTCCCCAGCGATCACTGAGTGGGACTACGAAACGGCGTGCCTCGTAACAGTGGCGGGACCGCGCTGGGATTTCACCAGCTTCCCTATTAAGCCCTTTTGGGGCACCTGAGAACACCACGAGGATTACACAGAGCAGAACAGACCGTCAAATCCGCTTTATTGCAAGCAGCACCGCAAGAGCCGCCGCCAGCACGCCAGCCGCGACGTTGAGGATCGCAGCGCGAGGAAGGTCGGAGCCGCTTCCCGCCGGCGGATCCAAAGGATCACCGAGCCAGACATCAGTAACCAGCGAACCCTTTGCCCAAATTGGACCAAGCAACCTGCGTTGAATTCCTCCCGCGGTCGCCGCTTCGCTCCATCCTGAGTTTGGTCCGGGAAGAATGGCGTGCTGTTGCCAACCGACGCTGAATGCTTTGCGTCCCGAACAGCCGGGAATTACGAACGAGAAAAGCGCGAGTAAAAGCCATGTGATCCGGGCGGGAACGAAATTCGTCAGATCATCCAGCCTGGCTCCGCACCATCCGAACTTCAAGTAGCGCGGAGTCTTATAGCCCACCATGGAATCCATCGTACTTACGACTTTGAAGAGCACGAGGCCGGGCAGTCCCGCAACGACATACCAACAAAGAGGACTCACAAAGCCATCGGTAAGATTTTCGGACAAGCTCTCGATCGCGGCACGGCGGCAGGCGGCGATATCCATACGGTCAGTATCACGGCCAACGAGCTTCGAGATGAATGTGCGCGCTCCCTCAAGATCGTTACGGCGGGCCGCGGTCTCGACTGCCCACGAATGTCGCACGAGATCATGGAGTGCCAGACAGGAGTAGGCCATGAACAAGTAAAACAATGAGGCTGCGTAGTGATTCCATTTCTGCAGCTCTACGAGAATTGCGCTGGTACCTCCAACCCAGACGATGGTCAGCAGCAAGAAAAGTACGATTCCGCCTCCGTATCCATCTGCTCCGAGTTTTCGTAAAAGACTTTCGAACCAACTTAGCGTTCGACCGATCAAGCGAATGGGATGGGCGGAATAAACCGGGTCGCCGATTAAAAAATCCAGTAACACCGCTCCTGCAAGGAGCGTCGCCTGCGGACGAAGTATATCTACTTCCACTTGGAGGACCAGCCTAGCGCAATCGCGGAAAGAACGGTTCCCATTGGTTGGGTCGGATCTGCGTCAGAAAGTTGTGTATAAAAATACGGCCAGCTTTCGGGCTTCGCCGCAAGATTTGCGGCGAGGATCGCCACTTGCTGACGAAAGATGTCCTGGACTGCATTCGCCGGAAGGGTTTCGAAACGAATGCGGTCTAAAATCGCTGCGATCGCGAATGCCGCGGCAGCGACCTTGGGCTCGTACACGATCGACTTGAAATTTTTCTTTAAGAGTTCCAGCTCTCTCTCCGTCATCAAGCGCGCTAGGTCTTCTGTGAATCTTGACTCTTTCAATCCATAGCGCCCCAAGGCGATAAAGATGGAGCGCGTATAACTAGGCTCCAACCCATTCTGCCAGCGAAGTGCTTCCAGAGTGGCCTGTTTCACCGCGCGTCCGATGAGTTCTCCGAGTTTGGCATGCGGACTTGTGCTGGTCAGAGGCTTGCCGGCATTGAGAGGTGCGCCGACACAGTACTGGTCAGTGCCCGTCCCGGTAGCGAGGTTTCTTGAATACAGGCTGCTGACCGCTAACTCATAAAGTGCAGTGGTTTTTGCTTCTGTCATGGTTACGACAGCTCGGGCCAAAGCCCCTTCGGTCAGGGAATGATTGATGAGCAGGATCGTATTGATCGTTCCGCCGATTGTCGGAACGTTTTCCCAGTCTGTTTCCGTTTCGCGCCACGACGCTGGATCTCCAGCACAGGCAGCGTTACCCTGAACACCCGCTGTAACCACCGCCGTGACCAGCATCGCGTCATCACGATGGTGCGCGACCGCGGCATAGTTCATATTCGCCGCAGTTCCCATTACTGCCGCGAGGTTCCCGTCGAGCCCCATCTCGCCGCAGGCTGCGTCGTGGTAGTTTTCGGGTCCGGTTGCAGTAATCTGCGCGTGACGTTCACGATGATCGGTACCCTCACAGCTTTGGTGATTGACGAGGTAACGCAGACTTTCAGTCTGGCCGCCGTTGCGGGTCGAAGTGCTCAGCACACGATGGGGCTTCAATAGCTCGGCGATCAGAAAACGTCCGGTCCGAACCAGGCGATACTCGTCCGTCACCATCAACTCTTCGAGATTCGCCGTCAGCGCCATGCACTTCGTCACCCTGCGGTACATCGGATTCTATCTTAGGTGCCCAACCGGGCATAAAAGGGAAGCCGGTGTAAGACCGGCACGGTCCCGCCACTGTGAGTGAGGAGGGCCGTTTCGTTATACCACAACGGGCGAGTGCTGCTTCGCTGAAAGCTCCGCATCGTACGTCTGGGTTTGCTTCTCCTGAGGATGTGGAAGCCGCGAAAATCGCGACGCGGGCAAAGATTTGTCGAAGCTCTTGACGGCGCGAATCATGAAGCACGCCAATTGAAGAATTCTCTCGTCTCGTCCCGCCATGATGATTCGGATTTGACTAGCACCTTTCCATCCCGTATAAAACTTGTGACTTGGTGTTGTATGGGAATCCGGTTTAACTCCGGAGCGGCCCAGCCACTGTAAACGCAGAGGATCAAGGCGAGCACGCCACTGGTGCACGAATGCGCCGGGAAGGTTGCTTCGATCCGGAGAAGCGCGAGCCAGGAGACCGACCAAGTCCACATCGGTTCGAATCGACCCTCTGAGGGAGTGTCGGTGACGATTCTTTCTCCAGAGCGCACCAGCGAAAAAGATGTTTATGTCCGATCGCAGGATTTGTATTTCTGTTTCTGTTTTTCGGACACGCACCGGCGCTCTTTAAATCTCGGAGAGTTGCGATTCGATGTGAGTTTTTCAACGCATCAAAATGTGATAGGCCATGGACGATATTTGTCCATGGTTGAACCAGCGTAAAGCAATTCGCTGGCGGGATGTTCGGGAAGCGCGGTGAAAATCCGCCACTGCCCCGCAACTGTAAGCGATCGTTTTCGCGGCTGCACGAGCCACTGCCCGTGAAGGGTGGGAAGGCGCAGTCGCCTAGTTGTAGGTCGCGAGCCAGGAGACCGGTCCCGCCAAGCACATGGTCCGCTCTTTCTAGGGCGAAGGAGGACTTGATGTCTAAGCTATTTTTCTATCGTGTCCGGTTGGCGTCTTGCTGGACCATCGCGTTCTGCACCATCGCGTTAACGGCAATCGCGCTGGCGCTGTTTGCCGGTTGTTGCCACGCGCAATCCACGACGACTCTGCACGGAAAGATTGTCGATCAGCTCGGCAGCCGGGTTCCCGGCGCGAAAATTGTCCTTCTTGAGGATGACAAATCGATCCTTGACGCGAAATCCGACGGGCAAGGATCCTTCAGTTTGGCGGTGCCGAAAGAAGGCCGCTACAGCCTTCGCGTTGAAGCAACAGGCTTCGCCACACAAACCATTCCGGTCGACATCGGAAAAGATGGAAAAACCGAGGAGTTGACCGCAACCCTGAGCATCGGTCCGTTAGCCCAACAGGTCGTCGTTTCGGCAACGGGAATCCCCACTCCCGAAACGCAGGTGGGGGCCTCGGTGACAGTCATCGATGGCGAGCAAATTGACGCGCTCAACAAACTGGATGTCCTGGAAAACCTGCGGCTCGTGGCGGGAGCACAAGTTGTCCAGACCAGCCAGCGGGGAGGCACAACATCTTTGTTCATACGCGGCGGCGAAGCGGATTTTAATAAGATACTAGTCGATGGGATTCCCGTGAATGACATCGGCGGCGCTTTCGATTTCGCTCAGCTTTCCAACAGCGGAGTCGACAGCCTGGAAGTGCTGCGTGGCTCAAATAGCGTCTTGTACGGAAGTGATGCGTTAAGTGGCGTCGTGAATGTCACCTCGGCGCGCGGTACGACGGAAATCCCAGAGCTCAAATATTCTGCCGACGGCGGCAATTTTGGAACCCTGCATCAAGACGTATCGCTCAGTGGCTTGGTGCACGGACTTGACTACCTCACCGACTTCTCAGACTTCCAAACCCAAGGCAGTTACCAGAATAATTATTTCCACAACGAGACGGTCGCCACAAACGTCGGTTGGCAAATAAATCCAACGACTGGAATTCGCGCGACATTTCGCCATGTTGGAAGCAACGTTGGAAGTCCCAACGGAATTCTTTTCTACGGGATTTCGGACGAAGCCTGGCAAACGAACCGGAACACATACGGTAGCGTATCGGCGCAGCAACAGACGACCGAGAAGTGGCACAACTTGGTGCAGTTTAATTTTGCCCAGAATAACGAACTCTATGTCGATCCGTTTCAGGTTGGTGAGCCCTCCTTCGGCAACACGTTAGGGAATGTAGTTACCATCCGGGGTGCGAACGGCTATAGCGTAACCGGCCAGGCCATTCTCGACTTCGCAGGAACCTACCCGGAAGCATTCCCCGACAACGAAGCGCGACGGTCCCTTTACGCTCAGTCCGACTATCAGTTTTTCAAGGATTGGACCGGGATATTCGGCTTTCGCTATGAGCACGAAGACGGCGAAGGATTCACGCGAGACAACTACAGCACGATGTTACAAGCGCACGGCAGCATTGCGCATCGCCTCTTTGCAACATTCGGCGTGGGACTGGAACACAATTCGTTTTTTGGCTTTGCAGCCACACCGCGCGTCTCCCTAGCTTACTACCTTCGAAAAACCACCAATGCCGGCATTTTCGGTGAAACAAAACTCACATTTAATTTTGGCAAGGGAATTAAGGAAGCCAGCACTTTAGAGCAGGCCGGTGCATTAATCAATATTCTGACCCCTGCTCTGGTCCAACAGTACGGCGTGGGGCCCATTGGGCCGGAACGAAGCCGCACATTCGACTTCGGACTTGAACAAAGATTATGGAATGGACGGTCGCTCCTGGGCATTACGTTTTTTGACAACAACTTCTATGACTTGATCGCATTTCTCAACCCAGGCGAGCTGATCTCGATTGGCGTGCCCCCGAATGTTGCAAACAATACGCCAAGCGATGGGGCTTATGTGAACGCAACTTCCGAATGGGCTAAAGGATTCGAAGTTGAGTACAAACACGATCTTGGACACGGTCTCTTGTTTCAGGGGGAATATACGTACCTCGATGGTTTGGTCACCAAGTCTTTTGGCGATCCTTCTTACAATCCTCTGTTCCCGACGATTGTAATAGGGGCGTTTGATCCTTTGCAAGGAAACAGGCCTTTCCACCGTGCGCCACACTCCGGAAGCCTCGCGTTGCTTTACGACCACAAAAAAGTCAACGCCGCGCTCACGGGATACCTTGTAGGGCGTCGCGACGACAGCACGTTCCTTTCAGATGCGAATTTCGGAAATACCATGTTGCTTCCCAACCGGAATCTGGCGCCCGGCTATCAGAAGTTCGATCTCAGCGTAGGCTACTCGCTGACCCACTACGCCAAGGTCTACACAAGCATCGAAAACCTTTTCAGCCAGCATTATCAGCCTGCTTTCGGTTTTCCTGCCGCACCGTTCGAGGTCCGAAGTGGTCTGACGTTCACCATCGGTGGAGAACGAGGTTGGTGGAAGTGACAAGGACCGGTTTCGACTGGTCTTCACCGAGCCGGCCATCTCCGCACAAGGCTAGGAACATTCCGAATTTGTGGGTCGAGCGGAAAACATGCCAGCGCTGAGAATCATGATTCAAGGGACCGGCTCGTATGTAGGCAGGAGCGTCGTTACCACGGCGCTGTGCCGGTACTTTCAGCAACACCTATATCAGCTACTTGAATCAGACGCCGCCTCCGCAGGCGTCTGGGGCGACTCCTCGAACCAGGGCCAAACTTTTGGAGGTGTAGCGGGTACTGCGGACGACAAAGCTGCAGGATAGTTCGCCAACAACTCCGGCTCCGACGCCAGTTTAAACGGTGCCGCTCTTTTTGCCGATAATGCCAGCGCCACCAGCGGAGCACTGATCTTCGCGGCAGGCACCCCTCTCACCGGCGACTGCCTCATCGACATCGCAGCCAATTTGACCTGCACCAACACGGTCGGCGGAGCCGTCGCCGTGGATGGCGGCGCTCGGAAGGTCTCGCTCGATTCCATGCAGTCGCCGGAAAACTGGCTTGCGGACGCCGGCTCCGGCCAGCTCTCGAGCGGATTCCGCACGCGTCGAACTCGACTCCGCCTTCGCGCAAACCGTAAAAGCCGGGGTCGAGCACCACGTCTTCCTCACGCCGAACGGAGACTGCAAGGGACTCTACGTGGACCAGAAGTCGGCGACGTCCTTCGAGGTGCATGAACCGGGCGGTGGCAGCTTCAGCATCGCCTTCGACTACCGCATCATGGCCAGCGCCGCGGCTACGAAGCCCCACGCCTGAGCGACGTCACCGAGCGCTTCCACGCCAGGCAAGAATCATTGCAGCAGTATCTCAAGCCCTAGTCCGGCACCGCCCCTTCGCGCCAGTTAAGGCCCGCGCCGCAGTCGCCGACGGCTGCCCGTCCGGGATCGTCACCGATCGTGGCGAACACACGCTCCGCGCTCACAACTCAGCCCTGAGCGAGTGGCGCTGCTCGGTCCAACCTCAAGCAAATCCGGGGACTGCCCAGTCCCCGGATTCCTCCCGTGGGTGCTTAACCCTAGGTTGACTACAACAACCCAGCGCATTTCATAGATTGGTTCTGGGTAGGCTTTGGAAAAAGCGCCGCCTCAAGAGCTGCAGAAAGCATTGTCGATTCGCTTTTGCTCCCGAGCCTTCGGAAGAATCGAGGCTAGGAACGCAATGGTATTCGTTGTATTGATGGCTTCGGGCTTCGGCATTGTTTTTACTCGACTTAGTCAGGTGGCGACAACGGCTCATCGCTCGCGATCCGTCATCGCACCCCTGATTTCACCAGTTTTCGAGCTTCATCCAGTCCCTTTAATCCCAGTACTCGGTACTGTTCCCCGGAAAGCTTGTGGTAGTTCACAAAGAACTCTTCCAGTTCTCGACAGAATTCCTTCCCCAAATCATCCATTGTCTTTATGTCTGCCCAACTGTGAGCATCCTTTTCAACTGCAATGATTCGATCATTGCGTTCTTTGTCTTTCTTATCCCCCTGCTCGCCCTCGATTACACCGATGACACGGCACGATAGTACGCGTCCCGGAAATGCAGGCTCATCCATCAGAACCAACACATCTATTGGGTCGCCGTCGTCAGCTTTAGTGGAAGGAACGAACCCGAAGTCATAAGGAAAAGTCATTCCGGCTGGCAGTACTTTCTTCAGTTCGAAAATGTGATCATCGGGATCAAAAGCGAATTTGTTTCGGCTTCCTTTCGGGGTTTCGATGACTACTCGGAGCAACCGCTTGTCATCGGCGTCGAAAGGCTTAAGGCGGGAGGGGTCTGCGAGACCATTCTTTTTGCTCATTTCGGTTCCGATCTGTACTACAACGTGGATGCTTTGTGGAAGAGGAAGGTTTGTTCTCGTAATCCGGGCGCAACTAAGGTCTAGTTCTTGAAGTATGACTTGTTGTCGAGAATTGTCGTAACGCCTTCCAAAACGCATCCGATATCAGCCTTTGGACAGATTCCGCGAATGCCGACCTTCCGGGCTTCCTCGGCAAGTTGGGGAGAGTGGTGAAGCGTGACCATCAGAATGGGCGTACTCGGGGAACGCGATGTGATCTGTTTCGCCGCGTCCAGTCCATTCATTCCAGGCATTTGAAAGTCGAGCACGATGACATCAAACTTTTCTTTATCGAATATCGCAACAGCTTCACCTCCATCGGAAGCCTCATCGCACACTCTCCAATCGCCTTGGCTCTCCAGAAGATTTCTCAATGTGCGACGCATGAGCGCATTATCATCCACCACGAGGATGCGGACTGCATGTGATCGGGGTTGAGCGCTTAGTGTCACAACTCTCTGATGCAGGCGCGGGCGAATTCGTTGAGTGACAATTGCCGACCATGTCGCACTTGGGAAAGATTTCCAATGAAGACGCCAGGCTCGTTATAGTCCGTGGCTTCAGAATCGCTTCCAAGAGCTGTCAGGAACCGAGTTTGGAGGTGACCCTTGCATCCAGACAACGTTGCATAGGGCTTTGTGGGCGGACGATTGCTGGGCAAGACCTAATAAACAAGACCCAATAAATTTGCGCCCATCATCCAGGAGCTAATTCAGGTACTGGAAGGGAAGGATGCACGGTCTAGTAGCGTGACAGGCGTCACCAGCGCCCGCGCGGAAACCTGTCGAGAATAATGATGTGATCTTCCGCGGGATGCTTCACGCCCTTTCCGGAGCCGCAGTGGCAATCGATTCGCGCACCACGGGCAGAGTGGCTCTCACACATGTTCCCCGGTCGCTCGATTGAATTTCTAGCGTGCCGCCCAACCGCCGCAATCGTTCCCGCATTCCGCGAAATCCCATGCCACCTTGGGCCGATGATCCAAGCGCACCCTGCTTTTCAACTGGGATCCCTTTCCCGGCGTCTTCAATCTCGACTGTCAGACAGGCGTCATCGTGGGCAATGCGGATTTCGGCTCTTGGGCTCCCGGCGTGACGATGAATATTTGTCAAACACTCCTGCACCATTCGGAATATCGAAAGTTCCATCTCTTGGGGTAAACGCTCGATTTCTGACGGCATTTCCAGTCTCACTTCAACCTTGCTACGTTCGGAGAATCCTTGGACATACCAGCGGAGAGCGGATGGAAGACCGGTCTCATCCAACAGCGGAGGATGTAACAAGTGGGAGAGGGTGCGAATCTGCTTATTGATCTCATCAACCATCGCGGCATTTTCTGCAACGCATCTTGCTGCGTGTGGGCTGAGCTTATGACATTCTGCCTGGACGGAAGCGCTGTTCATACTGATGGCCGCAAGTAGTTGCCCAACGCTGTCGTGCAGTTCGCGGGCAATTCGTCGGCGCTCTTCATCTTGCAATATAAGTATGCGGCTGTTAAGCATTTCCAGTTGCCGCGATTTGCGGTGCAACTCCGCGAACACCTTGACCTTCGCAAGAAGTAATTCTGGAACCACTGGGATGGAAATGTAATCCACCGCTCCATGCTGGTACCCCTTGAGTCGATCCAGATCCGTCGTGCGCACCGCAGAAACAAAGATGATAGGTATGTCTCGAAAGCGCGGATGCTGATGAATCATCTTGGCAAGTTCAAAACCATCCAGCTCTGGCATCTGCACGTCCATCAGAATGATGGCAATTTCTGTTTTCAGCAGAAGGTCCAGCGCCTCTCGCCCCGAGTGAGCCCTAATCAGGTTCTCGCCTAAAACACCGAGTACGGCTTCGTAGCTGAGAATTTTACCCAGCTCATCGTCTACCATCAGAATGTTGAGTTTTTCGTCCATGGTCCCTGACTGATATGCCCGGCGCGTTGCTATATCCGTCGAGAAGCCACCGCAGTCTGCGGCGATGCCCCACACTACTAACGGTTCAGTTTACGCGAAATACAGGAAACGCTGTATTTAATAGGAAGTTAAGAACTTTCCAACGACATCAACGCTGCTCCAGCGTTAAATAGCGTTAAATGCTGACGCATCTGCTTTTCAAACCCCTGCAAGATAATGCAAACCCTTTATAGGCTTTCCGGGATTCCCTGTTGTCCATCCTTATCGATTGTGTTTGTCATTATTCATGGCATTCGGGCAAACAGGAGCGAGATGAACGCCGGAGAATGCGCGTCAACTCGGGTGTTCCTTCTGCCGGGTACCGGAAACAATGAAGGTATCCCATTGCCAAGCGTATCGTTGCCGCTGCCGTAGGTGCCAACGGCTCGGCATCTTTGCCGAAGAGCGGAAGTCTGGATGTCAGGGTATTCTTCTGAGAGGCGAAGTTTTTTTCATTGAAGTTGATGCGAAAGCGCTCAACCCGCTCAAGACCACAAGTATCCATAACGCAGCGCGAATGGTCGAAAGCTGCGCAACAAACCCGATCAGGGGCGGACCGGCGAGGAAGCCAACATAGCCAGCCGTCGTGACTACGGCGAGGCTGGGACCGGGTGCACTGCCTTCGAGGTTTCCTGCAGCGGCAAACGTATTGGGAATAATCGTGGCCAGACCTGCTCCGGCGCACGTAAATCCCACCAACGCCCAACCGGCATTGCCGAACAACAATATGAAGACGAGTCCTGCCGCGGCCAAAAGAGCCCCGTAACATACGAGGTGGCCGCGTCCAAGCTTCCCAGTGAGATAGTCGCCTGTCAGGCGACCTCCAGCCATAGCGCCGGAGAACACCGCATATCCAAGAGCGGCCAATCCTGGCCCGGTGAGCACCGAAGTACGAAGATAAATCGCGCTCCAATCGGCGATCGCACCTTCAACGAGCATAATGGAAAATGCAAGAAGAGCGAGCGCGCCTAATGGTACAGACCACGTAATCGTGCCTCCGGATGCCACTTTCTCGGCGTCTTCAGGTGCTGAGGGAAGCGGAAGCCACCTGAATGCGAGTATGGACATTGCGGCAAGTCCTATACCGCTGACCCAAAAGTGAATCCCGGCCGGAACCGCACGTGAAGCAACCAGTCCCCCTAACGCAGATCCGGCCATTGCACCCAAGCTGAAGAGGGCATGGAATGACGACATGATGTGACGCTGGTATCGCTTCTCGAGTATTACGGCGTGAGTATTCATCGCTACATCCATCGAACCACCCATCGCCCCATAGAAAAGAAGAGCGACCGACAGTGTTAGGACCGTATTGGATTCGGCAATCAAGGGCAGTGC
>JGI12635J15846_10003210_pt1 | contig 14263 bp, 10 predicted proteins | sample BlaSpr_A8_OM2_M2_FD_15846 | JGI IMG/M metagenome (IMG submission 15846) | reverse complement strand
GGGCGATGCACATTTATTGAATAAGCTTTCGGCGGAATTGGCGCGCCAGGCTGCCGACGAGCTGAGTACCAGNGGGAAGCCGCGATTCGTNGCNGGAGCCATGGGGCCGACNACCAAGGCCATCACCGTGACGGGTGGCGTAACGTTTGATGAATTAAGGAATGCTTACTACACGCAGGCACATGGGTTGGTGGAAGGCGGCGTGGATTTGCTGCTGGTAGAAACTTGCCAGGACACGCGAAACATCAAAGCGGCGATTCTGGCGATTCAACAACTTTCCAAAGAAATCGGCACGCAGGTTCCGTTCATCGTGTCGGTCACCATTGAGCCGATGGGGACCATGTTGGCTGGGCAAACTGTGGAGGCCTTGTGGGCGTCTTTGCGACATGCCAAGCCGTTGGCGTTTGGCATGAACTGCGCGACGGGGCCGGAGTTCATGACCGATCACATTCGGACACTGAGCCAACTGACAGATGCGTACGTGTCGTGCTACCCGAATGCGGGCTTGCCGGATGAAGAAGGTAAATACCTCGAGACGCCAACGACGTTGGCCGCGCAACTGGAAAAATTTGTCGATCATGGATGGTTGAATTTTATTGGCGGGTGCTGCGGAACGACAGAAAAACATATTCGGGCTATTTCTCAGATGGTGGAAGGTAAGAAGCCGCGGCAACGGCCGTCTGAAACTCACCGTGCGATTTACTCCGGGATTGAAACGATCGAAGCCGATGAGCAAACGCGGCCATTGCTGGTGGGCGAGCGCACCAACGTGATCGGATCGCGGCTGTTCAAGAATCTCGTTGCGGAAGAAAAGTGGGAAGAGGCGAGCGAAGTGGCGAGGCGTCAGGTTCGCGGCGGCGCGCATATTGTGGACGTGTGCCTGCAAAGCACGGAACGTGATGAGAAAAAAGATATTCAGCCGTTTTATGAAAAATTGATTCGCAAGGTAAAGACGCCAGTGATGATTGACACCACTGATCCTTCGGCGATTGAGATTGCGCTTACGTATTGCCAGGGCAAATCGATCATTAATTCCATCAACCTCGAGGATGGCGAAGAGAAATTCGAACGGGTAGTGCCGCTGGCGCACGATTTTGGGGCGGCAGTGGTGGTGGGCTGCATTGATGAAGATAAAGAGCAGGCGCAAGCCTTCACACGCGAGCGCAAATTGGCGATTGCGCAGCGCAGCTACGAACTGCTGACAGAGAAATATGGCTTGGGGCCGGAAGACATTATTTTTGATCCGCTGGTGTTTCCGTGCGCGACCGGGGATGAAAATTATATTGGCGGAGCGGTTGAGACAGTTGAAGGAATCCGATTAATCAAGCAGGCGTTGCCGGATACGCGGACGATCTTGGGCATTTCCAATGTGTCGTTTGGATTGCCGCCTGGCGCGCGCGAGGTGGTCAATTCGGTTTTTCTTTATTACTGCACGAAGGCTGGACTCGATCTGGCAATCGTGAACACCGAAAAGCTGGAGCGGTTTGCTTCAATTCCGGAGCACGAGAGACGCCTCGCTGAGAATTTGTTGTTCTCGCATCCGCCGACAAATGTTCCGGCGGGGCATCCGCAAGCCGCGCTGTTAGCGAATGCGCCGAATGATTGGCGCCAGCAGAGTAAAGAACAAAAAGCGGCGGTCAATCAATACTACATTGCGGCGATCGCGGAACACTTTCGAACGGCGACTAAAAAGCAAAAAATCAGCGCCGCGGATTTGCCGCTGGATGAACGCCTGGCAAATTACATTATCGAAGGCACGCGAGACGGGTTGGTTGCGGATCTGGAGCGTAAACGCAGCGAAGGAGTTGCGCCGCTGGATATTGTGAATGGGCCGCTGATGGCGGGTATGGCGGAAGTGGGGCGGCTGTTCAACGCAAATGAGCTGATTGTTGCGGAGGTTTTGCAATCCGCGGAAGCGATGAAAGCGGCGGTCAGCCATCTTGAGCAATTCATGGAAAAGGCGGACACCGCGAAGCGCGGCAAAGTCGTGCTCGCCACGGTAAAAGGAGATGTGCACGATATTGGCAAAAATCTGGTGGAGATTATCTTCAAGAACAACGGATACGACGTTGTGAATCTGGGCATCAAAGTTCCGCCGGAAGAATTGATCAAGGCTTACAAACAGCATCATCCTGACGCGATTGGGCTGTCTGGCTTGCTGGTGAAGAGCGCGCAACAGATGGTGGTCACTGCGAACGATTTGAAAGATGCAGGGATCATGGTGCCTTTATTGGTGGGAGGCGCGGCGCTTTCCGCAAAATACACACAAAACAAGATCGGGCCAACGTATGGCCAGGCGGTTTTTTACGCCAAAGATGCGATGACCGGATTGCGGCTGATGAACGAGCTTATGGATCCGGACACTCGCGATGAGGTGATGCACCAGCACACGTTCTCTGGGAATGGCGTGAGCGTGTCGACGACGGTGGTGGTGAATGCAGCGCCTGCGGTGACGCGCTCACCAAAAGTTCGCGCGGATTTGCCGATTCCGGAGGTAGCGACGCTGGATCGGAAGGTTCGATTGGTTCCTGATTTGCGAGAAATCTGGAGCTATGTCAATCCTTATATGTTGTATGGCCGGCACCTGGGATTTCGTGGAGATTTTGTGAAGCGCTTTGCGGAGCGCGACGCGAAGGCCGTGGAGTTGTACGAAAGCATGGAAGAGGTGAAGGCGGAAGCGGCACAGTTTATGAAGGTGCGCGCGGTGTGGCAATTTTTTGAGGCGGAGGCGCAGGGCAATTCCATACGGCTGTTTGCACCCGGTAAGAGTGAAGCTTTGCATACGTTTCAATTTCCGCGGCAACGGGTGGGTGATCAACTATGTTTGAGCGATTACATTTTGCCGGTGCGCGATGGGAAACGAGATCACCTGGCGTTGTTCGTGGTGACGGCGGGCGAAGGCGTGCGGGAGCGTTCAGAAAAAGCCAAGAACGATGGGTACTACTTTAAGTCGCACGGTTTGCAGGCTCTGGCGATTGAATCGGCGGAGGCTTGCGCGGAGTGGTTGCATCGCAGGATACGCGAAGATTGGGGCTTTCCTGATCCGCCGGATTTAACGATGGCGCAACGATTCACTTCGCGATACCGCGGGAAGCGTTACAGCTTTGGATATCCGGCGTGCCCGAACCTGGAGGATCAAGTTGAGTTGTGGCAATTGTTAAAGCCGGAGGAAATTGGCGTGCAATTGACGGAAGGCTTCATGATGGATCCGGAAGCGAGCGTGAGCGCGCTAGTGTTTCAGCATCCGGATTGCACTTATTTCAGTGCCCTGGAGGGCGGCGATAGTTGATTTCGAGGTTAAGGGTTGGAGGTTGGAGATTCGGTAAAATCGATGGCCCGGCCCTTATTTGGTTTGCCTTTGCAGATAATCCCGGACCGATTGATAAGAAGTTAATTCTGGCAATTCCATCAAGTCGATCTGGGTGTCGAATTCCTGCTCCAGTACGGCGATTAGCGTGACGGCGGCCAATGAGTCCCAGGCCGGAACGGATTCCACGCTGGCCGCGTGAATTTGATCGGGCGGTACGGCCGGAAATACTGACGCAAAACAGCGCGTTAGGCGGTCATCTAATTCAGGCATCTACGATCCCTCGACTCGGTGAAATAGGGGCGGGGCCTTTTCCAAAAACGCTACGCGCGATATTTTTAGACCTGGCCGCGGCGGCTCACCTGCCAATTCCAGAAAAAAATCCTGCGTCGGACCATTTCTTTCCGTGGGCTGAAAGTCAAAAACTGCTTCGTTGGCGTCAAATTTTTCGAAAATTCGCTTGAGGCTATGATGCTCGATGCGGCGTGAAAAAGCGCGGCAACTCATCACCCAAGCCACCACGTGTACTTTCTTTTCGTTGACCTTGCCCAATACGACGGCGACTTTCCCGAGCGGTCCGTATTTGTCCTGATAGGTGACAGTGACCAGGAAACTCGCGGGGTCGGCGAGGAATTTGTTCCATTCGGATTCGCTGAAACGCTTGCCATTCAAATTGAATTGATTGGTTTTGTTGACCAATTCAAAGGCCCGGCCGTCTTTGGGGCGCTTGGTGAAATCAAATGAAACAAAAGCATCGGCGCGTTTCAAAAACTCGTCGGAGGCGTTGCCATCCTGGCCCAAGGCGTCGAGCAAGGGCGCGGCGCTACGCAAACTTTCCAGACGGATCGCGTCTTCCTGTGAAATAGCGGTCTTGCCGAAGGATGCGCGGAGATTTGCGAGCAAATCCCACACAGCCTGGTAGTCATCTTTCTTGAAAACGAGACATTCCATTGTGGGGAAGGCGGCCTTTACTTCCGCCGCTTCCATGGGACTGTCATCAATAAAAACGACCGCTTCCGGGCCAATATTCCAAGATTTCAAGATGCGCTGCACGGAATCCGATTTGCGGTGCCAATGCACTTCAAAGGGAAATACTTTGTCTTTTTTGAGTAACAAATCCTTTCGATCGAAGGCTTGCTGGACGAGGGCAGCGTCATTCTTGCTGGCGACACCAACGAGAACGCCGGCACTTGCGAGCGAGGAGAGAAATTGTTGGTATAGCCCGTGAATATGGCTGTGGTGCTCGAGACTCCAATTGACACCGTCAACGCCAACTTCACCAAGAATCCCGGACCATAAGGTGTCATCGAGATCAGTGATTAGACCTTTTTGGGGACTTCGCGCTTGCAGCAATGAGGCCATCGATTGGGCAAGCGCTGAGGCGTGAGGCAATTTGTAGGGAAAGCCGCTGAGAATTTCGGATTTGATATCAAATCGAGCAGCGGCTGGAGATACGGAATCCAGGGCTTGTGAATCCAGAATTCGCATGCTGGGCTCTTCGGAGAGATCCGCCGCAAATTTTGCGAGGGACAGAAACAATTTTGTTTTTTCCGCACTATTTGTATTTGGAGGAGTGTAGAACAGCGGCGGCAGCGGAATCGTGGGCAAGGAGAGCACAACAGGCGCGGAGCGCGCCGCCGTTTTTAATGCGCGCTGCAAACGGGAGAGCTGGAGATCGACCGAAGATGCAACCTCGTGAACATCGGAAACCTGCCAGCCTCCCAGCTCGCGGATGCCCAAGCGTGAATCAAGGTCGGGCCACTCCAAGGCGACTACCAATCCATCCAGGCCTTGGGCGTCGAGTCGCTCCAATGAGCCCGCTAAATCGCCGAACAGGCCGGTATTAATCTTGATGCGATTTTCCGGAAACAGTTGTCGCAGATGAGCAGACAAAAAGTTTTGCAAATGTAGCGGAGTGAAGCCGCAACCCAGAAAAACGCGCAGTAATTTGGCGTCCTGCGCAACGGGCTTTCGTGAAATTTCCAGGGCTTCGATAAGGTTCAATTTAGTCGCCATGAATCGTGACTACTGACTCTTGAGCATCCGGATTCTTTCGTGGTGTTCAATGATTTGGACCGAAAAAGTCCGCGATTTAGAATACGTCCAGATACATGGACGGCAAATTTTCAAGTATGAGGTCGCTGCGGAAAAGAGTGAGATAACAGTGCAGAACACGCCGAACCGGTAAAAAGCGGAGCTTCTTGAAAGGCAGCAGGTCCGCATAACCTAAATTGGGGACCGTGGCCATTTGCGCGCCCTGAGAGACCGCTTGCGCAAGAAATCTCCGGAGTAACTGAAGCCTCTCTTCGGGCGCAAGCTCATTCCAAAGAACATCCTCCACCAAGAGACATTTGGTGCTGTGGCGATCCAGAATGGGCAGGATGTAGCCCGTCAGGATGCCGCGGCGAGTTCCCTCTGAAGTGTGAGCAAATACGCCACCCTCCCGACGCGCACATTGCCATTCGGCCTCCTCGATGGCCCATCTGCGGGACAGTGGCTGTGAAAGAAGTAGAGGAGCCGCAAGTTCCAAGAAATCATTGGGAGCATTCGATGAAGAGGGTGCCAGATCTTCGCCAAAGGCCCCAGGTTTAAGCACAGAAGCCATATAGCGAACAGAAAAGATACGCTTAACGGAAAGCTGAAGTCTCCTGCAGCAACCCTCGACGATACGATTCATGGGTTCGCCGTCGACGCAAAAGTTCAACATGCCGTCAAAGCCCTGCTCCCGGGCTCTCTTGACCAGTTCGGACCACAGAACAACGCCATATCCAGACTTCTTGTACTTGGGTAGCACGGACAAAAAGCTGCTGGTGATTAGATTAAGCGGGTGGCCCTTAAAGTGGACCCTGCGAGCGAATCCGGATACAAAACCAATCAATACATCATTTTCGTAAAGGGCTGGCGCCAGAGACATACTGGCACCGGGGGCTGTCAGGAAGGATTCCAGGAACTCAGCAGAGTAACATAAGCCTTGTTGGCTGTTTTCCGCCCAAGACTGCTGTACGACGCTCGCCAAACTGTGAAAGTCGCCTCGAAAATCATCAATCGAGCGCCGCGTTCCTTGCACGGTGGTCGGGTCTTTGGACAAAAGCAGTAATCTCTGCGCGGGTTGAACTTCACCCCGGAAAACCCAAGCGAAAAATTCTTTTCCTATTATATCATTCATCGACGTGAAGGCGGTTAGCATGTTGGAGTTCCGCGCCCGCAAGACCTCACGCGGGCGAATGCCAGGCGAAGGCTTCTCAGGTGAGTAATAGCGAGGGATATTCCATGGGCCAGTCCCATCCAGGAGTATGCGCAAAAGTCGGTCCTCGATTCAGCATTATCATTACATTCCATAACCAGAGACACTTTATTAAAGATGCTATGGACTCCGCGCTGTCGCAGCGAAATGCAGAGTTTGAAGTCATCGTGGTCGATGACGCTTCGGTCGATGAGGGTCAGCTGACTCTGAAGCAATACGGCGATGCGATTCAGCTACTGTGTCTGCAAAAGAACGTAGGTGCGTGCGCGGCTCGTAACCGCGGCGCTGCTGCGGCGACAGGTGAATATCTGGTATTTCTAGACGGGGATGACGCGTTCTTGCCTTGGGCTTTGGAGGTCTACGAAAAGGTAGTTCAAGCCAAGAGGCCAAAGTTGATACTAAGCAGCATGAGGTGGTTCAAGGAAAGCATACCCGGTCTGCAGTTTGACGAAGCGCCTTCACAAATCACGATTGTAGATTACCAAGACTACCTTCGAAGGGACCGCGGTTTCGGGCACAGCGCCAGCTCGATGGTGATCGCGCGCGAGGCTTTTGAGCGCGTAAATGGATGGCTAGAGGGCTTTTTCCCAGCAGAAGATAATGATCTTGCTCTCAGACTGGGCACCGCCGGACGCACCATTCAGATCCTTTCGCCACAAACCACCTGGCACCGCGCCCATGCCAGCAATTCGATAAACAATATCTCGTCGTTCATGCCGGCCATGGAAAGCCTGCTGCGACGAGAACGGGAGGGCCGTTACCCTGGAGGTGCGCAACGTCGCTTCGAGCGGCGCGCGCTAATCGGAGGGATGACATTCCACTGGACCACCAGGGCTGCCAAAGATAGGCAGCACCAGAAGGCGCTGAAACTGTTTACGCAAAGTTCGCCAATGTTTTTGGCTGCAATTGCCAGAAGGCTCGGTGTGATGTTAGCTGGGCGGCGGCGCTGCGAAACGATCAATATGTAGATGTCTGTGTCGCACAACACTTATTAATAATTTTCCGCCGCGATGTAAGTTACTGGAGCCACTAGCCGAAAGACGCGTATTGGCGACCTTTAACAACAATGAAGCAGGGGTACAAATGCAGAGGTTGCACCACGTGGGATACGTTGTGGACAATATAGAGGCACAGGTAGCGGGGTTTGCTAAGTCGCTTGGGGCCACTTGGGATCAGAAAATAATCCACGACCCCTTGCAGGGAGCGAAGGTTACTTTCCTTCACACCGGGTGGCCTGGCGACGCCCAGGTCGAGCTGGTGGAACCCGTTGGGGATGACTCACCTGTAAGCCGCTTTTTGCAGAAGGGTGGCGGATTGCACCATCTGTGCTACGAAGTAGAAAACCTCGCGGAACACCTTAAAGTCAGGAGGGAAGCCGGGTGCATCGTGGTCCGACCTCCAATGCCAGCGGCGGCGTTTGATAACCGCTTGATCGCATGGGCGTTGACCAGGCAGAAACTTCTGTTGGAATTCCTGGAAGCCGAACGAATCAACTCCTAAACGCGACGCGTGGCAGATAATCGTTACAGAAGCAAAAACGCAATTTAGGGCCCTTCGTTTATGCACCAGCAAGTTGTGTGACGACAAAGGTCCTCAGGGGCCCCACAATTGTCATTTGCTCGGCATCCAGCTCGTCGAAATCGATTTCGCGGCCGAAGTGATCCTGAATGGCGGTCATCAGTTCCAGTAAACCGAGGGAGTCGACGTATCCGGAGAGTAGAAGGTCGCAATCGTCGGAGAGATCGCTCGGAACTTCGCGGCCTTGCCCACGCAAAGACTTGACGACATATTCCCGCAAAAAATCCTGAACCGCATCAGGCGTCACCGCATTCATAGTCCCTCTTCCAACAATTTTTGCATGGCTTTACGATCGTACTTATTATTGGCATTGCGGGGCAATCTGTCCATAAAGTGAAATCTACGGGGAACCATGTACTCCGGCAAATCCCTGCCTATCGCGGCGCGTAATTTTTCGACAGCCGATTCCTGCCCTTCAATAAAGACCTCAACACCACCAAAACCGCTATCTGTTTTGGGCCATCCCAGGGCAACAACTCCGTCAAAGCGGCAAGCGTTGCGGACTTTCGACTCCACTTCGCCAAGTTCAACGCGATGACCAAAAATTTTGACTTGCGAATCGATGCGGCCCAGGTGCGTTAGCGGAGCATTTCCCTGCGGGCGGCGAACTCGATCACCGGTTCGATAATAGATTTCATTTTTGCCGGGGGGAACCATGAAAGCTGTGGCGGTTTTTGCCGGATCTTTCCAATAGCCCAGAGACATCTGCGAACCATTCATCAAGAGCTCGCCCTCGTGCCCTGGAGAAACTTCGAGCAAGTTATCATCCACGACGAGAACACCCATATTCGGATAGGGATAGCCAATCGGCACGATGCCCAATTCTGATTCAGAAGGCGAACGCGAGGGATCCCAGCGGTATAGCGTGCAGGCAATGGTTAGCTCTGTAGGGCCATAAAGATTTTCTAATGTAGAGTTGGGCGCAGCTTCGAGCCAAGCAGTAGCGGAAGATACTGGCAGCGGTTCGCCGCAAAATAAGCTTAGGCGAAGTGCAGGATATTGTGCCGGCTTCAACATACCGAGTTGCTTCATAAAAACAGCGGTGGAGGGCACAGAAAACCAAACGGTGAGCTCCATGTCTTTGATGAATTTGCCGGGTTTGATCAACGTTTTTTGAGAGGGGCAAAACAGGCAGGCGCCCCGCTCCCACGCGACGAACATATCGAAGACCGATAGATCGAACGTCATATCGAACATCTGAGACAAGCGGTCGGACTCGGTTATTTCGTAACGATCGACCATGTAATCTAGAAAGGCGGTGACGTTGCGCTGAGCCACGGCAACACCCTTGGGAATACCAGTGCTACCAGAAGTAAACAAGAGGTAGGCGATCGAATCGATTCCGAAGGATGGCTCCCGCCAGCTTTGGGCGGACTTGAGTTCATGGGCAGCAACAAAAGTGTGCTGTGGCCACTGTTGTTTGTGGGAGTTGAAATCTAGAGCATCCGGGGTCAAAACGATAAGGGGCGAAGAGGCAGTCTCCAGCAATTTCTTCAGCTGGGGAAGCGAGCCCTCATCGACAACGATGGAGCGGCATCCGGAACGCTCCAACATGACCTGCGTCCGTTCAATGGGAAACGTTCGATTTAAAGGCACATAGCCGCTACCTGACAATAACGAACCGAGAACGCCGATAAAAGCGGTGGGGCTGCGGTACGCGAATACCGCCGTGAGAGGTGTTTTGCCAGGATCAGAATGGGCCTGAATAGTTGCAGCTACGCGGCACGCGGTTTCGCGCAACTCGCTATATTTGAGGAACTTGCTCTCGGCGAACAAAGCAGGTCGATCCGCGAATTTCTCCGAGGAACGCAAAAACCCCGACCAGAGTGCGCGTTGCACGAAAGCTCCTAACCTTTAAACGCATTGACATCTTCGATGGTGCAGCCCAGATGATCATCCGATATCCGAGGATGCCAAGGAAAGTATACATTCGATGTACGATCCGGGAATTCTAGGCCTCTCGCCAGTTGAGATAACGATTAATAGTCGGACAGCAGGAGTCTCCTTGGCCGGCCGAGGAGGCAACAACTTGCCACTTTGTGAGAAAGGAAGGGATAATTCAATGAGACGATTACTTCGGGTGTAGCAAGTTGTTTATTATTTGATAGTTAGCGATTCCGCTAGAATCCCAAGTACAGCACCACTGGTACTAGACGTGCACCCAAATGGGTGTACCCTTGCGGACAGTTCCCTTAACACATTTACAGTCCGACGAGTGATAGATACACTTAACAGGCTTGAGACCTCACGGGCCCGGTCCTAGCAAGATATAAGCCGAATGGCCTGGAGAACACTATGATGCAAAGAAGTTTCGCGGGCCTAATCGTGATTGCAAGCTTAATTTCAGGACTTGGGGCCTCCGCAATCCTGAGCGCACCCCAGAACAGTGACGCGGCCAGGTCCGCCCGGTCTTCCTCGACTAATCCGGCGACAACGGATCCAGATTACAAGATCGGTCCTCAGGATATGCTGCGGGTGGACGTGTGGAAGGAACCGGACATCTCGCGGATCGTACCAGTTCGTCCCGATGGTAAAATAACCTTACCACTGGTAAATGATGTTCAGGCTGCTGGTCTTACGACGACACAATTGGCCGCCAAGATTGCGGAAGGACTGAAAAGGTATATAACCAGCCCCCAAGTGACTGTTGGTGTGACGGAAATCAACAGTCGCAGAATTTTTGTTAACGGCGAAGTTGCGCGCCCGGGGGCTTTCCCGCTACTACCAAATATGACGGTGTTGCAGGCGCTTTCGAGTGCGGGTGGATTTACGCAGTTTGCGCGAGAAAAGAAAATATACATTCTGCGGATGGAAGACGGCAGGCAGGTAAAACATCCGTTTAATTACAAAGAAGCGGTTTCCGGTAAGAACGTGGAGCAGAATATCATCCTCGAGGGCGGCGACATAATCGTAGTGCCGTAAAGGAATGAGATGAAACGTTGGATTGCATCGGTTTTGTGGGGCGGCGCACTTGTGGGCGCTGTTTGTAGCGTGCTTAGCGCTAGCGGGGCGCTCGCACAGGATCAGCAAGAAGAAAACGGCAAGCCCAAGCCAGCGGCTCATGCGCCGCTTATCGATCCTAATGAGCCGGACGCGACTCAAGATCCGAATGCGTTGATGCCGGACACTGCGCCGCTCACGGGCGTACAAAGTCCGGGACTGGGCTCNGTGGAGTTTCGGCACAGTTATTGGGTACCAGGTATACAAGTGGCTACCACCGTTCAAAATGGCGGGAACGGAGGAAATTGGTTCGACACCACATACCTGGCAGGCAACCTAAGTTTGTCGGAAGCCTGGGCGCACTCGCATCTCGCCCTTAATTATTCTGGCGGCGGGTATTTTTCTACCAACAACCAAGGGGACGGTAGTTACCAGCAGTTAGGATTTTTGCAATCTTTTGACTGGCGACGCTGGCAGTTGCAGTTTTTTGACGAGTTCGCGTATTTGCCGACAAGTCAGTTCGGTTTTGGCGGATTGTCTGGTATAGGAACGCCGGGAATCGGTGGTTCGCTTTCGCCAGTATCACCACTGCTCGGGGGCGTATATCTGCCCAACCAGACTATCCTGGCCGCCAATGGGCCACGCTACAGCAATAGCTTTGCCGTGCAGGCGAACTTTGTCGTGAGCCCGAGAGCTTCAATCACTATGATAGGTTCGTACGGCCTATTGCGTTTCACAGACCCGGGAAATATTGACAATGACGATGAAATTGGGAGCATCGGTTATAACTACGCGGTTTCCAAGAGGGACACTATAGGTGTTTTGTATCGCTTCACGGCTTATCACTTCACGGGCTTGTCCCAAGCAATCGGCGATCACGCTTTTAATGTGGCTTATGGGCGAAAAGTCACGGGACGTCTTGGATTATCTCTTTTCGCCGGCCCGGAGATCGTTACTTTCAGGGTTCCGATCGGCACCGTAACGCAGCAAACAAACGTGTCGGCCGGCGCTTCTCTCAACTATGGATTAGAAAGAGGCAACATTTCTGTGGGATACACCCATGGCACAAACGGCGGCAGCGGCGTTTTGGCAGGGGCTACCGGAGACAATGTATATGCCAATGCCACACGGCGAATTACGAGGGTTTGGGACGCCCGTGCGAATTTTGGATATGGCCGTGAGCACGCTTTCGCTGCTGTCGGAGCGCCAGCACCGTCATACAATTCCTATTATATAGGGGCGGGGTTGGACCGACCAATAGGCCGCAATTCTTTTCTTTCTTTTGGTTACACCGCGTATATCGTGAATGCCAACCAAGCAGGTTGTGGAATTATAGCGTGCACTGCCGGCACCTATACGCAACACCAGATTGCCGTTGGATATCAGTGGCATACCAGGCCTTTCGTCATACGTTAGGAGTTTTTATTGCGGTTCCGGAATCTGAGACTCGAACAGTGAGTGGTGGGAATTAGTGAGACGACATGTATAAGAGTTACTTTGGCTTAAGAGAGAACCCGTTCAACGTCAATCCCGATCCTCGTTATCTTTATCTTACGAAGCAAATTGAAGAGGCACTGACCGGCCTGATGTACGGCATTCAGACGCGTAAAGGCTTCATCACGCTGACGGGAGAAGTCGGCACGGGAAAAACTACTCTCGTCAACCGGCTGCTAGATTGGCTGCGGCAGCGCCGAACTCGGACGGCATTTCTTTTTAACTCGCGGATGAATACCAGCCACTTGTTCGATTTTATTCTGGCGGAATTCGAGATTGCTTGTGAGTCGCGGACCAAGAGCCAACAACTGATGAAGCTGAACCAATGGTTGCTGGAGCGATATCGCGCGGGCGAGACGGCGGTGCTTATTATCGACGAGGCTCAGAACCTGAGCTACCCAGTGCTTGAAGAGATCCGGATGCTTACGAACCTGGAGACCTCTACAGAAAAACTTTTGCAAATCGTGCTCTCTGGCCAGCCGGAACTCGAAGAAAAGTTGAAGCTTCCGCAATTGCGCCAACTGAAGCAACGCATCACATTACGATGCAAGACTGCGCCGCTTACCAAGGAACAGACCCACGCTTATATCGCCGAACGGTTGCGAATTGCGGGAAGCGGGGAGCAGATTTTTAGTCTCGAAGCGATGGATACCGTGCACATGTATTCGCTGGGGATTCCCCGCGTTGTGAATCTGCTATGCGAACATGCCTTAATTAACACCTACGTGGAACAAGAACGGGTGGTCTCTCCAAAAATTGTGGAGGATATCGCTCGGGAATTCCAATTGGACGAGATAGAACCCATTCCGCCTCCGGGATCTTCGCGCATCGACAACGATGTTTATAATTCAGAGACCTTCGTGCAAAACCTGGGCGAGGCACTCTCACGGTTTCGCGTTAGTTCTCCGACAGTGTCTTCAGCACGCGAGAAAAAGTGAACTTCCGTCGATCTGGCTCGTAAATTGCTTTGCGTAGTTAGGTCCAATTTTGGCGTTTGGTGTCCGAGTTGTCATGTATAGAAACACGCCCGAAGATCGCCCCCGCATTCCATCCCACAGAAAGCGTGTAACAATACTCCGACTGTATATCCGCCATGCTGAATGAAATTTATTACTTTTTGAAACCGTTCATACCCTGGTCGGTCCGGCTGGCGCTACGCCGACAGCGGGCTCGATCCCGGCGCGCGACGTACGCGGACACCTGGCCGATCGACGCGAAAGCTGGGGCCCACCCCCCGGGTTGGCCCGGGTGGCCCGGCGGGAAAAAGTTCGCGTTTGTTCTCACCCACGATGTGGAGGGAGCCAAGGGACTGTCTCGGGTGGCGCAATTGGCGGCAAAGGAAACGCGCAATGGGTTTCGTTCCTCATTCAATTTCGTTCCGGAAGGGGAATACATTTTAAGCCCCGATTTGCGCGAGAACATGATCCGCCAAGGATTTGAAGTTGGCGTTCATGGCTTGCAGCATGACGGAAAGCTTTATGCATCCAAGGAGGAATTCGCGGGCAAGGCGGCGCAGATCAGGAATTTTTTGCGAGAGTGGAATGCCTGCGGATTCCGATCGCCTTTGATGCAGCATAAATTGGCCTGGCTACACCAATTGGGTGTGGAATACGATGCGTCGACGTTCGATACCGATCCATTCGAGCCAGAGCCTGACGCTGTTGGCACGGTTTTTCCCTTCTGGGTACCGGGCCCAAACA
>JGI12635J15846_10003206_pt1 | contig 14272 bp, 10 predicted proteins | sample BlaSpr_A8_OM2_M2_FD_15846 | JGI IMG/M metagenome (IMG submission 15846) | reverse complement strand
CATCCTCTGGCTCCCGCATGATCCAGGCGCTGCGCAGTGGCATCTTTATCCTGATTGCTCCGCCGACATTCGGCACTGTGGGATTGATCCTCATCTGCTATCGCAAACGCAATCAGACTCGAGATACGGAAGGCGGCGAATCTGAGCGCGAGTGGAGCAACGAAAGCTCCTAGGCGACTCTTCGTTTCGCGATTCCTCCTTTCACGATTCTTCCGTTAATGAGTGGTAAAAGACAAAGCTCAGTGCTGTACCCAAGAGTTCCTCGGTTCTGCGATTCCGGTCTATCTTCCGTCGCTTCCTGTCAGCCTTGACCGAACCCTGTAAACTAAGTCCGCCGATCACTTGATTTTCGCGGCGAAGGTTTTCAGGTGAGTGTGCTCAGGTAAACGTACTCAGGTAAACGTACTCAGGTAAACGTACTCAGGTAAACCATGACTCCTCGATACTTCCGGACTATCTCTGTCAGTCTTCTCTTTTCGCTCCTGGCTCTGGCCCCGGCGTTGGCCGCCGGCCGAGCTGCAAAGCCATTGCGAATCTATGCCATCGACGTTGAGGGTGGACAAGCGACGCTCGTCGTGACGCCTCAAGGACAGTCCCTGCTGATCGACACGGGCTGGCCCGGATTCAACGGAAGAGATGCAGACCGCATTGTCGCCGCGGCCCATGCCGCCGGCCTCAAGCGAATCGATTACGTTCTGATCACACATCATCATCGCGACCACGTCGGTGGCATTCCTCAACTGGTGGAGCGGATCAAGGTGGGGACGTTCGTCGACCACGGTCCTAACCTCGAAGACTCCGACGTGACCCGCGAAGACTACGCAGCCTATCAGAAGGCAATCGTGGGCCACGCTCACATCGTCGCCACGCCCGGCATAGGTTTGCCGCTGAAAGGTCTCGAGGTGCATGTTTTGTCGGCTGCCGGAGATCTCATTGAATCCCCGCTGCCTGGTGCGGGGATCGCGAATCCATATTGCAATTCGGAGCCCGCGCCGGAATCCGATCCGACAGAGAATGCCCGTTCGCTGGGAGTGATGATCCGGTATGAAAATTTCCGTTTCCTCGATCTCGGCGATCTCACAAAAAAGAAAGAGCTAGGACTGGTCTGCCCCAACAATCTCATCGGCGCGGCAGATTTATTCCTGGTGTCGCACCACGGCGCCGATCTTTCCAATACCAGGGCGCTGGTTTGGGCGGTGCATCCGCGCGTAGCTATTTTTGATAACGGACCGCACAAGGGCGGCAGTGCGCCGGCGTGGCAGACGGTCCATGACTCTCCGGGAATCGAAGACGTGTGGCAACTCCACTATGCGATGGATTCCGACAAAGACCACAACGTGGCCGCCGACCATATCGCCAACCCGGCGGAGAATTGCGAAGGCAAGTACATCAAGGTGGAAGCCTCACCGGACGGGACGTTTACCGTAACCAATTCACGCACCGGTCTTCAACAAACCTACGCGAAGAAGTGAGCCGCTGCCGACGAATCGCATGATCCTAATCGTGATGGGCGTTGTAGGCTCCGGCAAAACGACCGTCGGACGCTTGCTGGCGGAGCAACTGCATTACGAATTTGCCGACGCCGATGACTTCCATCCGCAGAGCAATATCGAGAAGATCAGCCATGGTATAGCTCTAAGCGATGAGGACCGGGAGCCTTGGTTGCAGCGGCTGCGGGAAAGAATTCTTAGGTGGGAAGCCGATGGAACCAATGCGGTGCTCGCCTGTTCTGCGCTCAAGAGTTCTTACCGGGAAATATTGAAAGCCAGGCCGGATGTTCGGTTTATTTTTCTAAAGGGCAGCGCGGCGCTGATCGCGCAACGCCTTAGCTCTCGGCATGGACACTTTGCCGGCGCGAGCATCCTGGCTAGCCAGATGGCGGATCTGGAGGAACCTGCCGACGCGATCACAGTTGACATCGCGCAAACACCGCCAGAAATCGTAGCCGAGATTCGACAAAAGCTCGGGCTAGCGTAGAATCCTCCCGGCCCCAATTATCGCCGCCATCAATAATGTGCGCAAACTAGCCTGCCGGAAGCCACTTTGAAAAACATTTCCCCCCCGAGTACCGAAGACCCAAGCCTGGAAACAGCAGTGGTCTCGCGTTTGATGTGGCGGCTGATGCCGTTTCTCTTCTTGCTCTACATCGTCGCCTATCTGGACCGCATCAACGTGAGCTTCGCGATTCTGCAAATGCGCACTCAGTTGCACCTGAGTGACAGCGCGTATGGCAGAGCGGCAGGAATGTTTTTCGCCGGCTACCTGCTGTTTCAGATTCCCAGCAACCTGATTCTGGAGAGAGTTGGGGTGCGCCGCTGGATCGCGACTCTGATGGTTGTCTGGGGCATCGTTTCGTGCCTCATGATTTTCATTCGCGGTCCGCTCAGCTTTTATTCTTTTCGCTTTCTGCTGGGAGCGGCCGAGGCAGGGTTTTTTCCGGGGATCATTCTCTACATCAAGCGCTGGTTCCCGTCGCGCGCGCGTGCGCGGGCAGTTGCATGGTTCATGGTTGCAAATCCGCTCGCTGGGGTGGTGGGCAGCCCGGTTTCCGGGGCATTGCTGGGATTGCACGGCAAAGGCCTGGCGGGATGGCAGTGGCTGTTTGTAATGGAGGGTCTGCCCGCGATGTTGTTGGGCATTTCGGTATTGTGGATTTTGCAGGAGTGGCCGCGCGAAGCCTCATGGTTGACCGAACCGCAACGGCTGTGGCTGCTGCACGAACTCGAGAGGCAGCACACTGAAGATCAAATCATTGGAGAATCGATCAAGAAGCCAGCGCGTGCGCTGTGGGGAGTTCTTACCAGCGGTAGCGTCTGGCTGTTATCGCTCTGCTATTTCGGGGTCTCGACCACCATGTATGGCGTCACGTTATGGCTGCCCAGCACGATACGCAGCCTCGCCGGACTCAGCGATTTAGCCATCGGTGCCGTAGCTGCTGTTCCGTACGTGCTGACTGCGGTTGCAATGGTTTGGGTAGGCCTGCATTCCGATCGGTCGGGAGAGAGACGCTGGCACACTGCATTAGCGGCATTCATTGGATCTGCGTCCCTCGCGCTCGCCGCCAGCGGCAAGTCCGCCTTGGTTGTGGTGGGAGGAATGAGCTTGGGCATGATGGGCGCGGAAGCGATGGTCGGGCCGTTCTGGGCAATGGCGACGTCGCGAATGAAAGGTTCGACAGCCGCAGTCGCGATCGCCGTAATCAATTCTCTCGCCAACCTTGGGGGATACTTCGGGCCGTGGATTCTCGGGCTGGTGCGGTCGGCCAATGGTGGATTCGCCGGAGGACTGCTGGCGATCGCCATCGTCCTCGCATTGAGCGGAGCGGCGGCGCTGATCTTGAAATCGTCCTCAGCGCCGCCAGTTCCGATGTAACGCCACGCCTCGTGTTAGCGTTTGCTCTTCGGCTTCCCGCGGCCTTTGCCGGTCTTGCCACTCTTTGGTGCGTTCTTGCCCGCCAAGTGGCTCTTCGACAGCGCATTTCGTCCAGCACGTTTCCGCAACCGCTGAAGGTGCTGCGTCCAGGCCGCAGTGCGCATCTGAATGTAATCGCTAATCGCTGCGCTCGAGCTCAAATCCGGGGGAGTGTGCTGGTCGTAACTGCCCTGCTCGTTGCGTACCGGCAGGTCCGCAACCTTCGCGGCATGAAGCTTATCAATGACCGAGGGCTGCGACTGGTTGGGGTGACGCGAGTTGGAAACCGGTATCTCGATCCCCGCCAGCGGATCGTCAGTCCGCGGAGTCGCCAACGTTAGAGCGTCGCCGAGATCTGCCGCCGCCGCGTCGCGCGCGGTCAGCGGATCCAGACCCCAACGCAGCTCAATCGTCTTCAGCACCGAAGTGTGATCGATAGTTCCGCGCTTAGCGCGAAAGACCGTTCCGGGCGCGATTCGAGGGGATATCAGCAATGCNGGAATGCGGACTCCGAAGCGGGTGAAATCGAAATTCCACTCTCCGGCGGAATCATCCGGCGGCGTCGCGCCCCACGGCGGCGCAACGTGATCATAGTTTCCGCCGTGTTCGTCATAGGTGATCAATAGCAGCGTGTCGTTCCAGCCCTTGCCGTTGAACACCGCGTAATACGTGTCATGAATCAGCTTTTCGCCCAGCGATACATCGTAGTTGGGGTGCTGGCTGTTTCCACCGGCGCCGAAATCAGGTTCCAGAAACGAATATGCGGGCAGAGTGCCCGCAGCGGCTCTAGACTGAAAATCCCGGAAATGGCCGAAGTGACTTTCGTCCGCATTCTGCGTGTCCGGGAAATCAAGCCGCGTCATCGGATCGCGGTTGTAGCCGTAGATCGCCCAGTCGATATTCGCGTTCGACAGGCTTCCAAAGATACTCGGGCAGGTAAAAACCTTCACATGATTGTCAAGGTGGCCCTGCGAAGTTGCCGCAGCCGCGAAAGCACGGTTGGGAATGGTTTGCGTAGGTGCCGACGAGAACCACTGATCGCAGACCGCGAAGCCCTTGGCCAACCCCGACATGATGGGCAACATCTCCGGACTGTACATTCCCATAATTTCAGAGGGGTCCGTGCCGGGCAGCGTGTCTTTGTAGTGTTTTGCCTGATCGGAAGCAATTGCTGCCTTAAAGTTGATGACGAAGCCCTGGTTCGCCGGGGTCGCCCCCTGCGCCGGATCGTCGGTCGAGAACAGCTGGTAATTCGTATTGTAGAAGCCTTCGCCCGGATCGGCGCCCGGCATCAGGTAGGGATGAGGAGCGTTGTCATCGATTTTGTAGACCTGGATTTCCCTGCCCAAATCGTCGGGATTGGATTCAGTGCCGGTCAATCCTTCAAACGGCTGGTTGTTCGGGGATTGATTTCCAGTGCTCTCGTAAAGAAAGCCCAGCATCTGGTCGAATGATCGATTCTCCAGCATGAGCTGGACGACGTACTTAATTGCGGAGAGTTGATTGGCCATAATCCATCACCCCATTCGCCTTTCCTTGTTCATGTCAAATTGGAACTGGGATCCACCCAGCGAGCTTTCCAAGTGTGAACGGCCCGCGAGAAAAGGTTAGCGCCGAAGGCTAACACCGGCGGGGACCTTTTGAAATGGCAATTTCCGTCTTGTTACAAAATCCGAACAGCCGGGTCAAAGCCGGGCTGTCGCCAAGTCGAAATGGACCATCCGGGTAAACAAGCCGACGCTTTGATGACCGGAAAATCGACATGCAATTTCGTTCCTGTGTTTCAATTGTTTACAATAGGAGTTTCGTCTACCCCCGCAGCTCGATTCTGCCGCGGGCAACTTGCATTTTGGACCAGTCAAACCACAACTCCGGCGCACCCCCCTGTGTGTACTGGCGGGTAGAAGGTAGCCTGCTCGACCTGACCGTGGTCGAACCGGTGGCATTCTTCACCTGGAACGCGCAGACTTTCGCCGAGCGTTTCCGCCGGCGCGGGCTGATTTTTCTCATGGCGGCGCTGCGTCCCTTCCTTTACTCCACGAATCGAAAGTTCGCCACCCGCGTTGTCCATGCTGCTCTGCGCGGCGTTTCGCGAGACCGCCTGGATTTGCTAGGCGAGGAATATTTCCAGTATAAGTTACAGCCCAAGCTGAAAGAGCGTGGTGTTTTGAAGGTTCGGGAGCTGGTTCGCGCGGGGGCGGATGTGGTTCTGGTAAGCCAGGGATTGGACCACGTGATGCGCCCGCTGGCCCAGCATCTGGGAGTGAAGCGGTTGTTGGTAAACCGGCTGGAATTTCGCAACGGCATCGCCACGGGCAGATTGCTCGATCCCGTCATACGACCGCGCGGCGCATTCGCACGAATTCGTGAGGAAAGTCCCGATGGCCGCCGGGCGCCGAAAACCCTGGCCCGGCAATTGGATATCACTCTGGAAACCCTGCGGGCGGCAGCAATTCCCGCAGAGCGCCAAGGCGTTTTGCGCGAGCGCCCGGTGGTTCACTTCGAGGGCCGCCGACAGGCTCGCGATTTCTCCGTTCGCCGTGCCTTCGCGGGGAAATACGTTATGCTGATCGGAGTCACTGGCTTCATCGGCAAGGTCTGGCTGGCCAACACCTTATTGGAATTGCCGGAGGTGGCGCGAATCTACCTCCTGATTCGGAAGCAGAAATCCAATCCCGCGGATCGGCGCTTCGAAAAAATGGTGGAGGATTCGCCGGTCTTCGATCCGCTCTTTGAGAGATATGGAGACCAATTCTCCGACTTCTTGCGGGAAAAGGTTGAAGTTGTCGAAGGCGATGTGACGCGGCCGGGGCTCGGTCTGGACTCCCACCTTGCGGCCAGCCTTCAGAAGAATCTTGATCTCATCGTCAATAGCTCTGGGTTAACCGACTTTAATCCTGATCTTCGCGATGCGCTGGCCACCAATACCGATGCCGCCCTCAATATTCTCGAATTCGTGCGCAGCTCCGATCATGCCGGCCTGATTCATCTTTCCACCTGTTANGTGGCGGGCGAGCAGGATGGCAGAGTCAGCGAGACGCTGATTTCCAACTACACCCCGCGGCGTTTGCCGGATTTCGACGCCGAGCAGGAACTGGCATCGCTCAAGGATTTGATCACACAAGCGGATTTGCAAGCCGAAGGCGAGGCCGTGACCACTGGCTTGCGCATGCAATCCCTCGCAAAGGAACATGCCGCGAAAGATTTGCAGGGGGCGGCGCTGGAGAATCAGATTCGCAAGAATCGCATTCGTTGGTTAAAGACTTACTTAACCGAAGCTGGAACCAGACGCGCTAAGGAACTGGGTTGGCCGAATACTTACACTTTAACCAAGAGCCTGGCGGAGTCTCTGATCATCAAATATGGAGCGGGCCTTCCGGTCGCGGTAGTGCGGCCTGCAATCGTCGAAACGTCTGTCTCCAAGCCTTTCGTGGGATGGAATGAAGGCATCAACACCTCGGCATCGCTTTCGTATTTACTGGGAACGTATTTTCGCCAGTTGCCGTCGAACGAGAGCAAGCGTCTCGATATTATTCCGGTCGATGCGGTCTGCAACGGCATGACGCTGATCGCAGCCGCCGTGATGGAGCGTCGCCACGATTCGCTTTACCAGCTTGCGACCTCGGTCACCAATCCCTGCGATATGGGGCGCTCCATCGAGCTTACATCGCTGGCCCACCGCAAGCACTATCGTGCACAGGAGGGACTGGAATCCTGGCTGCGGCTTCGCTTTGACGCCATCCCGGTGTCCAAGACCCGCTACAACCGCATGTCGGCGCCAGCGCAAAAAGCGATCGTGAAGTCGATTCAGCGCGTGATGTCGCCGCTGCCCTTGAGGAAGACTCCGCTGGCGAAGACGGAACGGAACTTGGAACGTCTGGAGAAGTTGATTGAACTGTTTGAACCGTTCATTCTGCTGAACGAGCACGACTTTGCCGCGGAAAATATCGAAAAACTTTCCTACGCTCTCTGCCCCGAGGAGCGAGCCTTGTTCGCCTACGATACGCGGTCGCTCGATTGGTGGGAGTATTGGATCAATATTCACATTCCCGCTCTCAGGCGTTGGACCTATCCGCTGATTGAAGGACGGCCGCTGGAGGCGCGTCCTCCGCGCAGTTTGCAACTTCCCAAAGTCGGGGGTGAGGCGCTCAGCGGTCAATCACTGAAGACGGGAACGAACGGAGTCACGTGGCGATATTCGTAACCGGGGGAACCGGATACATTGGCGCGCACGTCGCCGCCAACCTGCTGGAAAACCACGGCGCGGCCTTGAACGTGCTGGTGCGCGCGAAAGATCCACAGGAAGCGCAACTGCGGCTCTGGAAGGGTCTTCAGCTGCATTTGCGATTCCCGCAATTCTTTGAATATTTGCAAACCAGAATCCGAGTGTTCCGGGGCGATCTGACGCTGCCTGGTTTTGGCCTAAATCGCGATGAATATGACCGACTGGTGCACACCACGGATTCGATTATTCATTGCGCCGCTTCACTGAACAGAAAATCGGAAAAGAGTTGCCTGAATGTAAATCTACGCGGCACGCTCGAAGTGCTTACCCTGGCCCGTCACATCGAGCACTACCACGGCCTGCGGCGCTTCAGTGACGTCAGCACCGTCGCGGTGGCGGGCCGGCGCAGTCACGAAGTGGTGACCGAAGATAGATCCATCGAATGGGATCGCTCCGATTACGATCCCTACGCGCGCACCAAGAAATTTTGCGAGCACATGATGCACGTGCTGCTGCCGGATACTCCGACTACGGTTTTCCGTCCAAGTATCGTTCTCGGCGACAGTCGTCATCCCNAGACCACGCAGTTCGACATGGTGAAGGCATTCGTATTCCTGGCGGGTCTGCCCGTGCTTCCGTTTCGCCCAACGGATAAGATCGACATCGTCAACGTGGACTTCGTGGCCGATGCCATTGCGACCCTGCATCAGAAAGACCAGCCGCAACACGACACCTACCATCTTTCGTCGGGAATTGAATCGCAGACCTTCCGCGAATTGACGACCACGCTGGCAGCGGCTCAGGCCAAGCGCGGTCCTTTCTTTGTTCCGGTTCTTGAATCTCCCTTTTCCGGCGCGGTGAACTTTGCCGCCAATCGCAAAGGGCAGGTCGCAAAGATTGCGTCGTTGATGAAGGTGTTCATGCCCTACCTGGTTTGGAACACGGTATTCGACAATACTCGCGTCACGTCGGAGTTGGGGCGCAAGCCGGTTCCGTTTTCGCAGTATAGTTACCCGCTGCTCAAATTCAGCCGCGAGCATGAGTTCCAATATCCCTACCAGCCATGGCCCGCGGCTGTCGGAGGCAGCGCCGCATGATGGATTTGATTCTTGAAGCCTGGGTCAGCGGCTCCATTGAGAAGGCCAAGGCGCGCTGGATTCTAGGCGCGGGAAACCCGTGGCAGTCCGGCGAAAAACTCAAGCTTCTGTTTGCCGGCTATAACGGCACCCGCAATATGGGGTCGGACGTGCGCGTCGAAGAAATGCTGCGGCAGATGCGTCACATCCTGGGCGCTGAGCGGGTAGACTTCACCACGATGACCTTCGATTTTGAGCGTTCGCGAGGCTACTTCGAGAACACCGCGCAAGTTCGCCTCCCGGATATCTTTCCGCCGTTTCTGTCCGAAGAAGTTCCACGGCACCACGGCGTGGTCGCCTGCGAAGGCTCCATGTTCAAAAGCAAGTTCGCCAACGCGCTCACGACCATGATGATTGGATCGCTCGGCATCGCCGCGGCACAGAACAAGCTCTCGGTCGGTTACGGAGGAGAAGCGGGCCACATGGACCCGCTGCTGGCCAAGATGTGTGGCCGCTATTGCCGGAATTCGCTGGTCATTACCCGCAATGAAGAATCGCGCACCCGCCTGCGCGAACTGGGCGTTCCCACGGAATTAGGCACCGATACCGCTTGGACCTTCGAGCCGCGGCCCGCGGAATATGGACAGAGCGTTCTGCGTCAAGTGGGGTGGGACGGCCACACTCCCGTGCTGGTGGTCTGTCCGATTAATCCATTCGAGTGGCCGGTGAAGGCCTCGCTGTTCAAGGCGACGCTGCGTGCCACCACCGGCGCTTATAAGAAGAGCCATTATCGCGGGCCTTACTTCCACAACTCTGGTCCTGCCGCCGATCGTGCTTACGAGCACTATCTCACCTCTATTGCCAACGCGGTTGCCGCCTTCCGGAAGCGGCGGAATGTATTCGTCATTCTCGCCGCGACGGAGCGTCTGGATGCGCGCCCGGCAGGCCGCATTTCGGAGCTTCTCGGCGGCGTGCCCATCCTAACCTCCGACCAGTACAACATGTATGAGTTGGTGAGCATTTTGCGCTGCTGCCATATGATGGCGTCATCGCGCTATCACGGTATTGTGACGTCCATGCCGGCCCTGGTGCCCTCGGCGGGTATTACCATGGATGAACGCATTCGCAACCTGATGCGCGAGCGCGGCCACGAAGATTTGTTGATGAAGGTTGACGATCCTGACCTGGAGCGGCGGCTGCTTGCGGCGCTGGAAAAGCTGGCCACGGAAGGCGAGCGGATCTCCGACGGCATCGCGCGTACCGTGGTCAGGAATCTGCGAGTCATGGCCCGCATGGGAGTGTTGTTTGAGGAGGAAGTGCAGCGGCGTTACCCGGAGTTCCCGACTCGCACCGGAGAGTGGAGTTGGGAAGACTACTTGCCGCCGATGAATTCCAGTTTGCGACAGTTGTTGGCCGCTTACAGCTGAACTTCGTGACCACGCCTAAACGAACATGTCTTTTATAGAAGACATACTCTCACAACTCGAAATCGCTTCCAGCCTCACGGTGCTCGAGGAGATTCGCGATGGTGCCGCCTCGGGCGTCACTGGCGCGGAGTTACTGGCGCTGACCGCGAAAGCCCGGAGCTTCCTGGTTTCCCAAGGCTTGAAGAAAGGCGACCGTTGCGGGTTGCTCGCTCCCAACAGTATCCGCTGGGCAGCTCTTGATCTCGCCGCAATGGCGGAAGGACTCATTGTTGTCCCTCTCTATTCGCGGCAGGCTCCAGCAGAACTGATCGCGATGATGACAGATTGCAAGCCAGCCCTGGTTTGCTGCGGCGACGCTGCGTTGCGCGATAACATTTCGCAGGCCTGGCCCGATGCGCCGAAATTCGTTTTAGTTGACGATGTATTTTCCGGCCCGTCTGCCGGCGATAAGCGCGGCGTGGCTGTGCAGGGCCCCGATCCCGTTACCATCATCTACACTTCGGGAACTTCTGGAGAAGCCAAAGGCGTCGTCCTAACCGCGGCGAACGTTGGCTTCATGCTCGGCTGCACCTCGGCGCGACTCGATCAGCTCATGCAGGGAAGGCCGGGCCAGGATCGTATCTTTCACTATCTGCCCTTCAACTTTGGCGCATCATGGATCGCCTTGCTCACGTTTCTTCTGCGCCGAAGCCGGGTCACATTGAACACCGATTTAACCAAGCTGGCCAACGATATGCGCGTTGCCGCTCCTGACTATTTCCTGAATGTTCCGCAACTGCTGGAACGCATGCGGCGCGGCGTCGATGAGCAACTCTGGAAGACAGGCGGTATAGTGCAGGCCATCTATTCGCGTGCCAAAGGAGCATGGGCGCGGAAACAGGACAAACAAATAAAATCCGGCGATGAGATGTGGCTGTGGCTGGCCGCTCGGTTGATCTTTCCTTCCATCCGCAAAAAGATGATTGGAGCGAATCTGAGAGCCCTGATCTGCGGTTCGGCCCCACTCAGCCCTGAGACGCAGCTTTATTTCTTGATGCTCGGCATTCGCGTGTTGCAGGTTTATGGGTTGACCGAAACCACTGCCATCTGCACCATGGACGACCCCGATCACGCCGAGCCGGGCAAGGTCGGTCCCGCAGTCCCCGGAATCGAGATGCGCCTTGGTGAAGGCGATGAAATTATTGTCAGGGGACCGAATATATTTCCCGGATACTGGAACCGGCCTTCGCAAACCGCGGATGCGTTGCGCGATGGCTGGTTTCACACCGGCGACCAGGGAGAGATGGACAGCTCCGGCAATTGGCGGATTGCCGGCCGCATCAAGAATCTGATCATCCTGGGTTCGGGGCACAAGATTTCGCCGGAGCCGATCGAAGATGAAATCGGCAAGAATCTTCCCGGGACGCAACAGGTCGTCATCGTAGGCAACGGACGAGGATATCTATGCGCAGTTGTGACCGGAGATTTAAAGCCGGAGCAGGTGCAGGCCGCGCTGGATGCAGTGAACCAGAATCTTCCGCACTACAAACAGGTGCGCGGTTTTATTCTTCATGCGGAGCCATTTACGGTGGATAGTGGCCTGTTGACTGTGAATGGGAAATTGAAACGCGATGCGATTGCCGCCCGCCTGAACGGCGAAATCGAAGACTTGTATCGCGTGAAGCAAGCCGTATAAAGTGGCGACCGGCCCGGCGCGAATTGCTAGTCGACTCGCTCAAAAGAGCCGGCTCTATCCATGGAACAATTTCAGGGACAAACACTCTCCTGGACTCTGAAGGACGGGATCATCGAAGTGGCGCTTCACCGCGAGCCGCTCAATGAGATCAGCTCGCTTACGCTCGAGGAGCTGGAAAAGTTCGTTGCCGCACTCGAAGATCTGACCCGCAACGCTCATGCCATCATTTTGTACAGCACTTTGAAGCCGGGGTTCTGTGCGGGCGCCGACCTCCGCGAACTCTACCAATGGATACAGAAGTTCGGCCGGGAGGAAGTGGCCAATCACGCGCGAGCCTATTTGGAGCGCATTCATCGCGTGATGAATGTGATCGATGCATGTTCTTTGACAACGATCGCGGCGGTTCATGGAGTGACTTTCGGCGGCGGGTTCGAGTTGGCGCTGGTGTGCGACCTGATCATTGCCGACAAAATGGCGCGCTTTTGCTTTCCCGAACTTCGTTTGGGCTTGATCCCCGGTTATGGCGGAATACCCCGGCTGAAGCGCGACCTGGGCAACGCCGTGGTGCGCGATCTGCTCCTCACTGGTCGAAGCTTCAATACCACCAAGGCGCAGCAAATCGGGTTGGTGAGCCAGGTTGTCGGTGAAGGCGAAGCATTGCGCGCTGCGCGGGCGACAGCAACGCAGTTGGGTAAGTTCGACCGAACAACGGCTGCTGCCGCCAAACGGTTCATCAAACCGATTCCTCTGGAAGAACTTCAGCGAGAGATCGATCTGTTCTGTGAATTGCTTGCACGGCCCGCAGTCGAAGCCGGGCTCAAGAAATTCGTGGAGAGCACCGGCGCGCAGCCCTACTTACCTTGAAAATCAGCCCTGAGAATTGGCCCTGAGATATCGTCATTCCTGAATTAAAATCAAGTTCGGAGTTCACTATGCCCACCACCGATCAAGCTCTTGACGAAGTCTTAAATTTAGCCGCCAGTCACTTCAAAGTGCCACGGGAAAAGCTTTCGCCAGACGATGATTTCTTCAAGGCGCTGGGAATCGACAGCCTGCAAACTCTGGACCTGTTGACCAAACTCGAGAGTCACTTTCACGTCGAGCTGCCCGACTATGAATTGCAGGGAGTAACCGACTTCCGCACGCTCGCAAGCAAAATTCAGGCCCGGCTGTGACGAAATGTTTTCCGAAATCTCGGAGCGCCACATAACCGGGCGGTTCGCTCCTGCGCATCGAACAATCGAGACTGAATAAGCATTCACTTGATAACTAAGCTTTTCTCTGTGTTCCCGCCTCTCTGTGGTGAAATAAGTATCTGATGCTCGATCTCCGCCAATACACGTGTTTGGGCGCAACCTTGCGTGATGCGCTCGATCGATTCAGCGGCGAAGTCTGCCTCATCGAAGCCGATCGCGACCGCGAAAAAGTTCGATTGACCTATTCCGATTTCAAAGAGATCGCTCTGCCATTGGCCCGCGCGCTTGAGGATGCTGGCTTCGATCCTGGCGAGCGTGCAGCTATCATCATGACGAATCAGTCGAAGTGGCTGATTTCCGCCTATGCCATTTTTTATTGCGGAGGTGTGCTCGTCCCGCTGGATTACAAGCTGACCGCGGACGAACAATTGCAGTTACTCGTGCATTCCAAGGCAAAAGTCCTAATTATCGAGTATCACTTGTGGCGGGCGATCACGCAGTCCTCCGCGTTCCCCAACATTCAAACCAAGATCATTCTCGTCACCGAAGCTCCAGTTGGCGCCGATCTTTCCGGAGGATATCGCTGGGAAGATTTCAAACGCAAAGGCGCTCCCGATTTTGTCATGCGGCAGAAAGACGATGTGGCCTGCATTGTGTATTCGTCCGGCACCGGCGGCCGTCCTAAGGGTTGCGTGCTCACCCACGAGAATTATCTGGAACAATGTCGCGCACTGACGGCCTGGTACCCGTTCTGGCCCGGCGTTCGCTACTTGAGCATTTTGCCCACCAATCACGCGGTCGATTTTATGGTGGGCTTCATCGGACCGTTTGTGTGCGGAGCCTGCGTCGTCCACCTGCGTACACTGCGGCCAGACTACGTGCGTGACGCGTTCGTGCGCTACAAAATCACTTATGTTGCACTGGTGCCGATGATTCTGAAGAACCTGGAGCGCGGCCTCCGTGCCAAGTTCGACGAACTCCCACGTAGCAAAAGATTTCTGCTGGACCGCATGATCGCTCTGAACAAGCTGCTGACGAAAAAGCGGCCACACGTGAAATTGAGCCGTATGTTCTTGTCTGAGGTTCATCGCGGTTTCGGTGGAGAATTGCTCGCGTTGATTACCGGCGGGGCATTTATGGAGCCTTCGACCATGCAATTCTTCTATGATCTCGGCATTCCCGTGGTGAACGGTTATGGCCTCACCGAGGCCGGCACGGTCCTCACCTTGAACGATCTCAAGCCGTTTCGCGCCGATACCGTG
>JGI12635J15846_10003205_pt1 | contig 14273 bp, 15 predicted proteins | sample BlaSpr_A8_OM2_M2_FD_15846 | JGI IMG/M metagenome (IMG submission 15846) | reverse complement strand
GAATGTTCAGAAACAAAAGAGCGTGAAGCCACAGAAACGCGGCAAGAAAGAAGGTCGTCGCTCTCCTGATGATTTCAGAGAACGCTGCCATAACTTGCCCCCACGCCGCTCAGTATCGGTGCGACAAAGCAGATTAAGATACCACCTCTGGGGGCTGGTTCACCCATGTCAGATTTTGATCTCGCCAGAATCAGCTTACGTCTCACTTGAAGGCGGCCACCGCTCCCTGCTCCTCGCTATAGATTTCGAAGAGGGTATTCAGCCGCGTGATCTGGAGAAGGTCCGCAACTCTCTTGTTGACCTGTACAAGTTTCATCTCGCCTCCCGTCTGCCTGACGGTGGTGTAACAGCGGACCAATTCGCCCATGCCATCGCTGTCCACGTATTCCACTCCCGCGAGATTTAGCAGGAATTTCCTGTGGCCACTGCTAGAGAGGACGTGTATCATGTCGCGCAACTGGGTGCGACTCTCGCTTAACGTCAGTTTGCCAATAACGTCGACTACCGTGACTCGACCGAACTCTCGTGTGGTAATTTGAAGACCCATAGCGATTTTGCAAGATTATATGACCCTCACCAACCGAAGTTGGAGGGCTTACGGAATCGTTGCTAATCATCACGGGTGCGATGGGAGCTGGCAAGACGGCTGTGCTTGGCGAAGCGTCGGATATTCTTGCGCGCCGCGGGATTGTCCATGCGGCAATCGACATGGATGTGCTCGGCCTGGCTCATCTTCCTGCCATGAACGATGGCGTCTTGAACGACCACGTAATGTTCGAAAACCTTCGGTCCGTCTGCAAAAACTATGCGGCCCTGGGGGTGCAACGATTCGTAGTGGCGCGCGCTATCGAGGACGATGCTCAGCTGAAACTCTGTCGCGGCATTATCCCGGCTGCAAATACCGTCGTTTGCCGTCTCGCCGCTACTATTGAAACGATGAGACGGCGTGTAGAGATGCGTGAACTCGGAATATGTCAGCCGGAATATGTTGCCCGGGTTGAGGAATTGAATTCTATCCTTGATCGAGCACAGTTAGAGGACTTTACAGTCGCGAACGAGAATCGTCCGTTGACCGATGTTGCGTCGGAAATGCTTGTCAAAGCCGGATGGATTTCAGGATGATGACCCATTACAACCGTTGTAAGATTTTGATCTCGTCAGAATCACAACGAACGAGGGTGGCCATCCTTGCGCGGTTTTCGCAAGGAGCGGAATTCCGGCTGTGTGCAGATTACGATTTTTTCAAACTAGACCCTCGATCTCGGCGGCGCCATAGCGCAAAACGCTCACGCGCATCCTATAATGGCCGCTCACATATACGCGCGCATGATCGTTAGATTGATTGTCCTCCTGTCTGCAACTGCTTGTTTCGCAAGTGATGATCCCGCTGCCGATCAATTGGCGGCCTCAGTCAGCAAACTCGTGGACATAAGGTCCGCGGATTCGAAGCCCTTCCAAATGGATGCGAGTTTCCGCGCCCAAGTCAACTCTCCTCAGGACGGCCATCTGACTTGGAAGTGGGCTGCAAAAGATCTTTGGACCAAGGAGATCACGTTGGGAAGTTACCGCGAGTTTCAGGTTCGCAAGGGGGATTTTCTGTACATAAGCCGCAACCTCGCCTTTACTCCAGAGCGCGTGGCCGAGTTGATTGACCTGTTAACGGTGTTCTCGGCTGACCTCGATTATTGGAAAATCAAGAAAGCAAAGTATGAAGTGCGGGATGGAATAGAGCTTGACTGTCTGCAGATCGGCGCTCGCGCTACTCGCGGCGCATGGAATCCGAGAAGAGAAGTTTGCGTCGACCACGGGACGCATGAAGTGCTGACCGACGACGCAAGAGATGACACTGAGGACCGGAAGAAAAGTTTTGTGGACTATCAGGTGTTCCGCGATCATAGTTATCCTAGGCAGCTAAAACTTCTTATAAATGCCAGGGAAGCCTTGAGTGTGCATGTTACTTCTCTACAGGAAGCAACCTTCACCAATGAAATCTTCGTGCCACCTCCGGGGGCTGTTGTGCGTCGTCAGTGTGAGCACATGGTTCGTCCTGTTGCGGTGAAGGATCCCGATCCCCCTTATCCTCGATCCGCTGCTCAGAATCGAATGGCTGCGACGGCTATTGTGGCTTTGACCGTTCTACCTGATGGATCAGTCGACAATGTTCAACTGATTGGAAGCGCCGGCCACGACATGGATCAGGTCTCCCAGGAGATTGTTAAAACGTGGAAGTTCAAACCGGCGATGTGCGGCAACGAGCCGATCGCTTACGACATTCGGGTGGAGATCAACTTTAGAACGAATTAGTAACCTCTAACGAACTCGTGCCCCACGCCTCCTTCAGCTCACGCTCGCTGCTTTCCGCCAAGGCTTTCGAGTGTTTTGACGATCTCGGCCGACCATTGAGCCACTTCTTCTTCACGCAAGGTTCGTTCATTCGATTTAAATTTGGCACGAAGCAGGAGTGAATATTCACCGTGCGAAATCGATCCGCCGCGAAAGATTTCTACCGGGGCGAACCTGCGCAATTCTTTCAATTGGAGCGATTCCACGGCGTGTTGGATTTTGTCAAACGTAACCGAGTCCGCAAAAATAAACGAAAAGTCGCGTTCGACTGCGGGATACCGCGGCAACGCCTCAAATCGCGGTTGTCGCAGTTCGTGGGCGTAAAGCTTATCCAGATAAATTTCGCCAATGTAGACATCTTGACGCAACTTGCGGCCGGCATTTGTCTCAGAACTGATCTGTCCGAACTGCGCCACGGTTTCTCCGTCCATTAGTACGCGAGCTGAGCGTCCACTTCGATAATATTCGGAAGTTTCGCTGTCATAGGCGAGGACGCCGTGACGGAACGCGCGAAGCAAGGTCTCGATGTCACCTTTGAGATCGAAAAACGAAAAAGCGCGAGCTTTCACATCTAGCGTCGCAGGAACCGCGGTCCCCGTGGCTGCCACGCAAATGTGTTTCGTTTCTATCGGTTTTTCGCGGGAATCGGCAAAAACACTTCCCGCTTCGAAAAGACGCACGTCTTCGCTGTCGCGGTTCAGATTGTAGGCAAGCATATCCAGCATCCCCGGAACCAACGAATTGCGCATGACGGATGCTTCTTCGCTCAAAGGATTCGCCAGTTCGACGACCTGCGCTTCCGAAAAATGTTCGGCGTCTCGATGCGAAATGAAGGTCGGTGAAATTGCCTCGTTGTAACCGAACGCGAGCAGCGAGGCTCGCAGCTTGCTATCCTTCTGCGCGTTGGGCGTGTTCTTGACCGCCCCGGCAAAAGCCGGCAGCGTGTTGGGAAATTTATCGTAACCATGCAAGCGGGCTATCTCTTCGATGAGGTCGATCTCGCGTTCAACGTCGAGGCGCCAGCTGGGAATCTGAACCGTGAAATCAGTCTCCGCGCTCGGTTCGGGAATCAAATCGAAGCCAAGCGCGCGCAGTATTCGCAGGATTTCCTCCGTGCCTAGTTTTTCACCGAGAATTCGATGAACCTCCGGAATTCTAAGAATGACAGGGGCCTGATCCAGCGGACGGGCGATAACATCGATTTCGTTGCCGCGAAGGTTTCCGCCCGCGGATTCGAGAATTCGCTGTGCGACCCGGGCGCAGGCAAGGGAAGTCGCCCCGTAATCGGCGCCGCGCTCGAAGCGGTGAGATGCGTCCGTATGCAAGAGGTGACGTTTGGAACTTTTTCGGACTGCGCTCGGATCAAACCACGCGGACTCGATCAGAATATTTTTAGTCTTCGCGGTGATCATGGTGTCGAAGCCGCCCATCACTCCGGCGAGAGCGACTGGTTTCTTTGCATCCGCGATGATCAAATCATCCGGCGAGAGCTTGCGGTCGACCCCATCGAGCGTCTTCAGAGTCTCGCCTGGGCGCGCGCGCCTGACGATAATCTTGCCGCCCTCAAGCAAATCTAGATCGAACGCATGCGTAGGATGGCCCATCTCCCAAAGCGTGTAATTCGAAGCGTCGGCGGCATTGTTGATAGGCCGTTGATCCACACTCTGCAACCGCTTAGTGATGAATTCCGGAGACTGCTTGATCGTGACGCCACGAATAATTCGCGCCGTATATCGCGCACAGCCGTCCCCGTCCTCAATTTCAATTTCAATTTCGAAATCCGCTCCCGCATGAGTCTCTGGAAGCTGCGGCGTAATCGCCTTGAGCCGAAGATTGTAAAGAGCCGAGCATTCCCGCGCCACGCCATAGTGATTCATGGCATCAGGCCTATTCGTAGTAATTTCCATTTCGAAGATTGTGTTGTCGCCGTCGCCGCTGATCGACTCAACGGCGATTCCGGCGAGCGTGAGATTTTCAGCGAGCTGCTTCGGATTCACTTGCAGATCGACAAAATCGCGCAGCCATTGAGGAGAAATTTTCATGGTTAAAGTAATCTTGTCATCCTGAGCGAAGCGAAGGACCTATGTACTTAATTCGGCGGTGCATAGGTCCTTCGCTTCGCTCAGGATGACAACTTCAAATACGTCGCAGCATTGCAAGGCGACACACCACCAGCTGCTACAAAAACTGCTCAAGGAATCTGATGTCGCCCTGATAAAACAACTGAATGTCGTCGATCCCATATTTCAGAATGGCGATACGCTCCACGCCCATGCCGAAGGCGAATCCCGAAACTTTCGTCGAATCGTAATCCACAAAGCCAAACACATTGGGATCAACCATGCCGCACCCAAGCAATTCAATCCATCCGCTGGATTTGCAATTAGGACAGCGCGCCCCGTCGCGATACCCCTTTCCGCCACAGAACAGGCAGGAAATTTGGACGTCGGCGCTAGGCTCAGTGAACGGGAAGAACGACGGATAGAATCGCGTTTTCACGCTCGATCCGAAGAGCGACTTCATGGCGTGATCGAGGGTGCCTTTTAGGTCGCAGAAAGTGATATTGGTGTCAACTGCCAAGCCTTCGACCTGATGGAAAATTGGGGAATGGGTGGCGTCGGGGGCGTCGTTGCGATGCACTTTGCCGGGGATCACGATTCGCAGCGGTGGCTTCATCTTCTCCATGGCGCGAATCTGCACTGGAGAAGTATGGGTTCTCAGCAACAACCGCTCGCGCTCGGGCTTTGATTCCTGATTGGCGATAAACAGCGTGTCTTGTGTGTCACGCGCCGGATGGTTGGGAGGGAAGTTAAGAGCTTCGAAATTGTAGTAGTCGGTCTCAATTTCAGGGCCTTCCTGGACGGAATAGCCAAGATCGCGGAAGACGGAAACAATTTCGTTCATCGTTTTGATGACGGGATGTTCCGCGCCGAGGGCCCGCTTAATGCCGGGAAGCGTGATGTCGATGGCATTAACGTTGCGCTGTGACCCGACGTTAGTCTGCTCTTTTTTGACCTTCGATTCGACTGCCGGTGCTGGGGCGGAACCTAAAATAGAAGTTCGGACGTTCTCGACTTGCCATTCAACTCTTTTCTTTAAGTCGTTAACACGCTGTCCGACATCGCGTTTTGCTTCTTTTGGCGCGGCCTTCAGCCACAGGTCGTTAACCTGTGTCAGCAGTCCGTTGTTGCGCGAGATCCAGCGGTCGCGGAATTGCTTCCACGCAGCTTCGTCAGTGACTGACTTCGATTCTGCATCGAGGGCAGCCAACATTTTTTCGACTGCGGCGTCGAGGGTGGACGCGGCGAATGCCTTTAATTTGGGGACTGCGTACTGCGCTGCCTTATCTTTCGGCAAAGTCGCCCTCGCGATAATTGTTGGAAAGGCGTACGGAAAAAGCAGATTCCTCGGCGGCTAATGCCGCCTCGGAATGACAAGTTTAAAGGTGATGCTATGCTGCGCCGGCTATCGCTGTCTTTGCCTGCTCTGCCAGGTTTTTAAATGCATCCGGCTCTTTCACGGCTATGTCGGCCAGGATCTTGCGATCGAGTTCCACGCCAGCCAGCTTCAGGCCGTGGATGAATTGGTTGTAGCTCATGCCGCTCATTTTTGCGGCCGCACCGATTCGGACGATCCATAGAGACCGGTATTGACGCTTTCGCTGTTTGCGTCCAGAGTAAGCGAATTTCAGTCCACGTTCGACGGCTTCTTTCGCAGACCGGTAGAGTTTTGATTTAGTAAGAAAATAGCCGCTGGCGCGGTCCAGTATCTTCTTGCGCTTGGCGCGGCGTTTTGATCCGCGTTTTACACGAGGCATTTGTTGCTCCTTTTTTGACTTCTATCAAACGGCGGCTGGAGGTAAGGAACGTTTTACGTTAGGCCTCTTCACTCGCCTTGCACGCGTGTTTCTGCGCGCTTTGCCTTAGTGGTTTCGAAAGTCAAATTCTTTAACCACAGAGGACACAAAGGAAACCCTTTAATACGGAATCATGCGCTTGATTTTCGGGGTGTCGGCGTCGCTGACTAGCACCGAATGTCCAAGCTTCTTTTTCCGTTTCTTTGATTTTGATGTCAGGATGTGGCGCAAATGCGAATGCCCGCGCATCACTTTCCCGGTTGCTGTTTTCTTGAAGCGCTTCGCGGCGCCTTTATGTGTTTTTAACTTCGGCATATTTCCTCGGAGAAGCTATCAGCTCTCGGCTGTCAGCTATCAGCTAAAAATCTTAAGCTCGCGTTTGCGCGGCTGCCTGCGGCTTTTGTCCGGTATCTTTCTTCGGAGCCAGGATGGCGTGGAGCGTATTGCCCTCCTGCCGGGGACGAAACTCTACAATACTTTTGTCCTGGACGTCTTTTATCAAACGCTCCAAAATCTGGCGTCCTAAGGTCGTGCGCGTCATCTCGCGCCCTCGAAAGAAGATCGTCGCTTTGACTTTGTCGCCTTCGTCCAGAAACCGCAGCACGTGATTTTTTTTGGTTTCGTAGTCGTGGTCATCCACGTTAATACGAAACTTCACTTCCTTTACAGTGATCGTTTTCTGGTGCTTCTTGGCCTCGCGCTCTTTTTTCTCCTGCTGGTACAGAAATTTGCCGTAATCCATGATCCGGCACACAGGAGGGACTGCGGTCGGCGAGATCTCCACCAAATCCAGGTTTTTTTCTTTGGCCAGCTTCAGTGCATCGTAGGGGGTTAGAATCCCAATCTGCTCGCCTTCGTCACCAATCACTCGAATTTCGCGAGCCCGGATGCGGTCGTTCGTGCGGATAAAGCGTTTATCGATAACAATCCTCCGTCAGCTTACACAGGGCAAACTAGATGAAAAGTATAGCATGCTGGCCAGAAACGCCGGCTTCGGAAGTCATGTGTCGGGTTGCAGCTTTCGGCCCAATCGGCGCATCGAAGATGCGGTCATATTTGGGATGTAAGATAATGAATTTTATGGATGGAATTATGCGGCTGTCCTCAGAGGCTAAAGCCCAGGTTGCGAGCAAGGTTATCGCAGCGGTAAACCGCTGCGCCACCCAAAAGCGTCGAGTTCTCCTGCAGCCTGTGAACTTGTTCCTAATTCTGGCCTTGTTGTCGGCTGGACCGAGTTTTGCACAGACGTGCACCACAGCCGACGATATGGATCCGGCTACGAAATCTGCTTTGATCACTACCGCAAAGAACTATTTCGATTTGGCTGCGCGTGGCGATTCAGCATCGCTGCGCCAAAATGCGATCCTCAGCCTGGCTGCGGATTTTTCGGGTGTGGAGGCTGCGGTTAATGATCACAAAGCTGATTTTTCAGGAGCGCAAGCGACGCCCCGGCCGCCGTTTCTGCTTGTTGCCGACGGTCCAGCCCCGGCCGAACGCGCCGAGTTTTTGTGCGGAGTTTTTGGGCCCAACGGGCAAACTGCGAATAGCGCCGAATTTGTGATTCCAAACCTACCCGCCGGGACCTACGGCATTGTGATTCTGGATGTCCCAACCTCGAAGCAGCCATACACCGTTTCCTACGTTTTGCAAAAAGAAGGGGCCAGTTGGAAGCTGGGTGGATATTTCGTGAAAGACACCCAGACCAATGGACATGACGGCAACTGGTTTGCGACTCAGGCGCGGGCCTTCAAGGCTAAGGGTCAAAACCATAATGCCTATTTGTATTATCTGCAGGCGCGCGAGCTGTTGTCGCCGGTACCGTTCATGTCGACGCAGCGTACCGATAAGCTCTACGATGAGTCACAGGCGGTCAAACCGGTGGACATCCCGGCTGAGGGCAGTTCGGTCAACCTGGCGGCGGGAAGCAAGACTTACAAACTGATCGCCGTTTTCCCGTTACTTGTCGGAAAAGATCTCGATCTGGTGGTGAAGTACGAAACACCCGATGTGTCCAACACTACGAAGGCATTCCAGGACAATATGGAAGTGATGAAAGCGCTCGTGACGAAATTTCCGGAGTTCCGTGATGGGTTTGGAGGGGTTGTGGCGAGGGCGGTTGAGCCGTCGGGCAAAGATTATGGGACGTTGATGTCGATGAAAGAAATTAAGTGAGGGGCACACCCCCCGCGCGTCTGACCGCCCGCCCGTCTACGGGTCCGGAGCCTGTTCTGCGAACGTACATTCTTTCGGGTCTTTGTCTTCGCGCAGGCCTAGGAAAACTGGGGCTCTTAGCTTTAGGCCGCCGTCGGAGGTTTCGTGCGTCCACTCGGAAAACTTTACTTCGGCGACACGCTCCGGTTTTAGCCAATGCACTCTCCGGGCATCGACCTTTCGGTGAAAAGGACTGCGATTCGTTTCCAAATCTTTTAGTGCCTGAAATATCTGTTTGAGCGTTGCTTGATCAAACCCTGTCCCTACTTGGCCGACGGGAATCAATTCATTCTTTTTGTTATAGAGTCCCAACACCAGAGCGCCGAAATATTGGCGGCTTCCTTCGGGATCGGTATAGCCGCCGATCACACAATCCACCGTCTGGGTGACTTTGATCTTCAACCAGTCGCGGGTGCGGCCTTCCTCGTAACAGCTTCCGCGACGCTTTGCGAGGATACCTTCAAGTCTTTTTTTCTTCGCAGCCTCAAACAGTGCGATCCCAGAGCCGGGATAGTGCTCGGAAAATCGCAACACTTCGCTTGGCAGAATAATTTCTGCGAGCGCTTGCTTGCGGTCTTCGAGAGAAACGCGGCGCAAATCGTAGCCATCGAGATAAATAAGATCGAATACAAAGTAGGAAATGGGCACGTCCGATCGGGATGCGGTGCGCCTTCCCCCGCTGCGAATGCCGGTGCGTTGTTGCATGAGACTGAATGACGGCCTTCCTTCTTCATCCAAGGCGACTATTTCTCCGTCGAGAATAGCAGTGCGGGCTTTGACCAGTGACGGTAATTCGCGCAGTTCGGAAAATTGGCCGGTGAGGTCGTTTTGATTTCGTGAAACCAGGCGCAATTTTCCGTTTTCGATGAACGCCACGGCGCGATAGCCGTCCCACTTGATCTCGAAGAACCAGTCGGGGTCGTCGAAAGGTTTTTCAATCGAAGTCGCTAGCATTGGCCGAATAGCCGTTGGTGGCGGCCGTTTCACCGCGCCCTCCAGGTCTTGAATGGAAAATGTGGGGCGGACACTCTTGTCCGCCGCTTTTGAGTTTGATTTTGCTCTTGATCGTAGTCGAGCGGAAGTCTCTGCAGGGGATTTAAGATTTGAGGAAGAATCAACTGCGGCGGACAGGAGTGTCCGCCCTACATTTTCAGCTTTTTTTTTATCGGCTTTGCGATCTTCTCCGCTACGGCCTGACTCTTTTTCTTCTTATCGAGCTTCGCAAGGGTTTCAGCCAGCCACGGAGCTTTGAGTTTTCCTCGGGAGACTGGGGGGCTGCTGGTCCATTCGGCTGAATCTTTGTCTCCCGCTATCTCCGACATGCTTTGTCCGCTGAGTACGGAAGTGTCGTACTTGTCGATGTCGTATCCCTCAACGGCTTCGTCGTCATGTTTCTTGATGAGAAGCCATTCCGTGCCCTTGCTGCCGGGGCGCCGGCCTTTCATGTGGATTAGCGCGAAATCTCCCTTAAGGCGCTTGCCATGCAGACGAATTTTTAAATCACCCTTCTTCAACATGGCGGCAGCTTCAGCCGCTGTTCCGGGGATGTATTTCCCATTCACGGGCTCGGGAGAGAGTGGCTCCCAGGTGCCAACGTCCCACACCATGACGGTTCCGGCGCCGTAATTGCCCTCGGGAATAATGCCTTCGAAAACGAAATACGAAACGGGATGATCTTCCACCTGCATGGCCAATCGCTTATCCGCCGGATCGAGAGATGGTCCCTTGGGAACAGCCCAGGATTTCAGAACGCCATCCATTGCCAAGCGAAAATCGTAATGAAGACGCGAGGCCCGGTGTTTTTGGACTACGAAACGGTTTCCGGTCTTCTTCCCGATTTTCGGAGGAGGTTCAGGCGTTTCTTCGAAGCGCCGTTTGCGTTTGTATTCTTCGAGGGCCATGGAAGCATTCTATTACTAACAATTTGCCTGCGCGCACAATCGAATGTAGCGCCACTCACTTCAGGCTTTTCTTTAACAGCTTTAGCGCTTCCCGCGGGCCCTTACGGCCGAGGATTTTGAACTTCTTTCCCTTTTCCTTGTTGTAATTCACAAAAAACTGCTCGATCTCGTAGAGCATATTGTCGTTGAGATCTTTTAAGTTGTTTACGTCGGAGTAGTCCCTGCTGTGCGCCGCAACCGCAATGAGGCGGTCGTTGCGCTCGGTCTTTCCGTCTTCCGTCTGTTGCGCCTCGATCACACCGATGAGCCGGCTTGGGACCACACATCCCGTGAATACCGGCAGGTCCATAACGACGAGTACGTCTTCCGGATCGCCATCGGCGGCCTTTGTCCCGGGCACAAAGCCAAAGGCGTGGGGGAAGACCATTCCTTGGGGTAGCACTCCTGCGAGCGCGTAAGTACCGATCTTTTCGTCGAATTTAAATTTGTTGCGGCTTCCCATCGGTGTCTCAATGACGGAATTTACTATGTCATCATCCCTTTTATTAAAAGGTTGAAGTTTCGTTGGATCGGACGCACTTTTTGATTTCGCCATAGTTTCGCCTGCTTCTGGAGTTACTTTCCCGGCTTGAGATGGGAGCTGCCTTAAAAAGGTTTTACGAAATCAAGAGAGGTGCGACACTCGGGACGCATGAAACGCGAATATCCCGACGCGCCTATGGTTGGAGTCGGTGCCGTCATTGTTGATCAGGGCCGGGTGGTCCTGGTAAAACGCGCTCATTTGCCAATGGTGGGCGAATGGTCAATTCCCGGTGGTGCGGTCGAGCTCGGAGAAACCGTACGAGAGGCGATGATCCGGGAAGCTCGGGAAGAGACTGGATTGGATGTTCAACCGATGGCATTGCTGGGTGTATTCGACCGCGTGATCCGGGACGAGAATAAGTCTGTTCTCTATCACTATGTATTAGTTGATTACTACTGTCGGCCTATCGGTGGAGAGTTATGCGCCGGTAGCGATTGCGATGGGGCGAGATGGTTCTCGCTCGGAGAGGTGGCTAAGCTGCCTTTGCCTAACGATACGGCTGAGGTGGTCCGGATGGGGTTTGAGAAGGCTAGCGGCTAAGGCAAGTCCCGCTGAATGGGCGCTTTTTTCTGCTTTTCTTTCTTTAACCCGTCGGTTACTATGATCGCGCCTCGGCCCCGAGGCTTGTTGCCATTCCCCCGCAACTCGGTTTGGATCGGTACTTTGAGCAAAGATTGGGACGTGACGCAATGAAGATTTTCCTTCTAGGCGCGGCCGTCGGATTCATGACTGGGTCGGCAATAACCATGATCTACTTCTCTCTGGTCACCCTATTCGGCGCGAATGCAAAGTTTGCCGCAGCGCAACGCAAAGGGACAGCCTTGAAAGAATCTGAAATCCCGAGTCCCACACCGAAGGAGAAGGCGCAGGGAGTTGGAGCGTAGCAGAGACGATTACTGTCGCTTCTGACTTATCTCGTCACGCTCGACCACTCCGTCCTTGATATAGACGACACGGTGCGCGTATTCCGCAACATCGTGTTCGTGGGTGACGACGATTATCGTGTTTCCTTCGGATTGCAGACGATCGAACAACGCCATAATTTCATTGCCCGTTTGGGAGTCCAGGTTTCCGGTAGGTTCGTCCGCGAGAATGATGGATGGACGGTTCACCAGAGCGCGCGCGATGGCAACCCTCTGGCGCTGCCCGCCGGAGAGCTCATTCGGCTTGTGCGTCATGCGTGATTCCATTCCTACTGACGTTAAGGCTTCTTTCGCCCGTTCGGCTCGCTCATCGCCGGGTACACCGGCATAAATCAGCGGCAGTTCCACATTGTGCAGGGCGGTCGCACGAGCGAGAAGATTGAAGGTCTGAAACACAAAACCAATTTCCTTGTTCCGGATGCGGGCGAGTTCATCATCGTCGAGTTCACTCACTCGCTGGCTGTTAAGCCAGTATTCGCCCTTGCTGGGCGTGTCTAGACAACCGATAAGATTCATAAGGGTCGACTTGCCGGAACCCGACGGTCCCATAATGGCGACGTACTCATTCCGCCTGATCTGGAGGTTAACTCCCCGGAGGGCGTGAACCTGCTGCTCGGATCCCATGTCATACGTCTTCCAAAGGTCGATCGTGGAAATCATGCATGATTCTGGCGGAGCCGACACAACCGGTTGAGGCATGTTGAGTACTTCTGCAGTCGCCATTTTTTTCTCCTGATACTCTGCGGACACTCACCCGCTCCGATCTTGTCTTGGACTTCTCTTGGACGGACAACCTCAGCAAAAGTTAGACAGTTGTCTGCTGTGAGCCACAAATACATGGAGGCCGCAAACCGACGACGGGGCCTCGATCCTAGGATGCACTTTCATCTTCCTTTTTCGGCTCCGAATTGTCGATCTTGACGTTCACTCCAGGGCGCAGTGTTCGCAATACTTTGTAACTTCCGGTGACGACCTCATCACCCTCTTTCAATCCCTTCAACACCTCGATATCGGTAGTTCCCGCAACGCCAGTGTCAACTGGGACAAATTCGGCCTTGTGGTCGCGGATAACAAAAACTCCCTGAATTTCCTTGCTCTCCTTCTTCCCAGACTCTGTTTTTGAATCTGAGTTCGCCTGAGGCGCGGCTGCGTGCACCGATCCACCTTCTTGCCCCTTCTCAACCAGGTCTTCCGGACGCCTGACCGTCAGGGCCTGGATTGGGATACTCAACGCGCTGCTCCTGGTCGCGGTGGTGACCTTCGCGGTGGTCGACAAACCGGGGCGAATATCTGAAGGGGGATCGGTAAGGGTTACCACCACCTTGAAGTCTTTCGCCTCCTGATTAGCGGTGTTCTGTTGTGAGGTCGCAACGCCGGTAGAGCGCACAATGGCGTTATTGCCAATCTCAGTTACAACGCCCTTAAAAGTTTTCTTAGGAATGGCGTCAATGCTGACTTCAGCCGACTGTCCCAGCTTTACGTTTACGATATCGGTCTCATCCATTTCCACTTCTGCGGTAATCACTGACATGTTGGAAAGGGTCATGAGGGTGCTGCCCGGGGAGTTTTGAATTCCGATCACTACGGTCTCGCCTTCGCGGACAGGCAAATTTGTGATGATTCCGTCGAAAGGTGCCACGTAGGTTGTCTTCTGCAAGACGTCAGACGCATGAGTCAGATTCGCGCCAGCCATGGCGATGTGCCGCTCAGCGGAATCCTTTTGAGCTTTGGCTTGCGCCACTTTTGCCTCCGACTGCGCCAGGCTGGCTTCGGCCGACTGCCATGTGGCCTTCTGCGTGTCATACTCCTGCTTGGCGATTAGAGCGTCTTTGTACAATGCCTGGCTCCGGTTCCAATCGAGACGCGCGCGCTCCACGGTTGCTTTCGCCTGGTTCAAGTCCGCCAAAGCGGTATTCAAGGCCGCATCCGAAGCAATGGCATCAGTCTTCGCCACATCCACGGAGGCCTCATTTGCATTCACGTCAGCCGAGGACTGCACGTTTTCCAGTTGGGCCAGCAATTGTCCCGTCTTAACCCGATCTCCCTCTTTGACATAAAGATGAGTGATCTTGCCAAACGCATTTGCTCCTATGTTGACGTAAGTCTTGGGCTTGATTTCTCCCGAAGCGCTTACGACAGAAGCCAGGTCCAGCCTGGCCGCCTTGCCGGTTTGCACGGTTACCAGATTCTTGTGACTCTGGTGAACGGTAAAACCCATAATTGCGAGCAGGACGATCACTATGCCCGCGCCAATCGCGACTTTCTTCCAGGTCTTCATGGTCTAATTTCCTGCTAAATTGCTTCGCTATGCCACCAACGCCAAGGAGTGTGGGTAAGAACCATTCTTTCGCCCCGATGGGGCTTGTCGGTCTTCCACTTTTCCCACGGCTTGCGCCGTGGGCTGCAGTCTTACGCCGCTTCGCGGCTTAGAGTGAGCCGTGCACGTTATCAGATAC
>JGI12635J15846_10003202_pt1 | contig 14276 bp, 12 predicted proteins | sample BlaSpr_A8_OM2_M2_FD_15846 | JGI IMG/M metagenome (IMG submission 15846) | reverse complement strand
TGCGCAAACACCGATCAAGCCGCGCCAGATCCACCACGTCAAAGGCTGCGTCTTCATCACCGGCAATTGCCGCGCCTGAATGACAAGTGGCGCGCCGGTCATCAATAGTCCGGCAGCGAGGATTTCGCCGCCGAGCACCTTCAACGGTTGGCCAGGCATCAGCGCCAAGCTGCAGGCGGTGAGCGCGCCGACCAAAAGGATCAGCATCTCCGCCGCGCGGCCAGGCAATTGCGGAAACGAAAGAATGCGTTGTAGGTTGATGGAAATCGCAACGATGATGAGCCCGCTCAGGGCCGCGGCGGCTCCGACTTCGGCGACAAAGAAATTCGCCCAACCGGCCGCGACCTCATCCATTCACGCCGTCCGTTCCGCGAATGCCCGCCTCAGGCGAATTTGGCAAATTCCGCGACCACCCGCTCGTAGGTTTGGCGTTTGAATGGCACCACGAGTGCGGCCAGGTTTTGCAGCGGCTCCCAGCGCCATTCGATGAATTCCGGCTCGTGGCCGCCGGCCGGATGCTCAATGTCGATCTCGCTTTCTTCGCCGGTAAAACGCAGCGCGAACCACTTCTGCGTTTGGCCGCGGTATTTCCCGTTCCAGGCCTGCCCGGCGATCTCGGGCGGAATATCGTAGCTGAGCCACTCGGCAATTTCGCCCAATCGCGCCACCGACGTAATATTGGTCTCCTCCCGCAACTCGCGTAACGCGGCCGGCCATGGGTCTTCGCCCGGATCGATGCCGCCTTGCGGCAATTGCCACACGTGCGTGGCGTCGATGTGTTCGGGACCGCCGATGCGCCGGCCGATAAAAGCAAGGCCTCGGCGATTGAGCACCATGAGGCCTGCGCACGGACGATAAGGCAATTGTTCGAACGACGTCATTGGCGGGACGCGAACGGCAACCGGCCGTGGTTACTGTCTGGCGCCTTTGTTATTCGCGCCGGCTGGGGCGTCACCATTGGTCAATGGGACGAAGATTTCGCGGCGCACCCCAGTTTTGCCGTCGATGATCGTAACGGTTTTGGTCCCCGGCGGCGGGGCAGGCGCCTGGCTGGTCTCTGGCGCGGCCGGCCTTAAATTCGCCGGCGCCTGTAGCGGGGTTTGGGTCGCAGTCATTGCGCTTGGTGGCGCTGGCGCATCCGGCTTGTTCGCGGCTGCCAGGCCCCGCTGGTCAATCGGCACCGCGACTTTCGGCTCGCCACCAAATGGATCGTCGCTGACAACCGCCCAAGCGACAAAAGCGCAAAGAAATAAGGCAAGCGCAACCGCAATCACCTTCGGCATCGAGACGGGAAATTCGCGCCGGCGCTGGACTGGCCGCTGACCGAGCGGGGTGGTCAGGTCATCGACGGTCATACGCCCTCTAGCTTCGTTGCCGGCCGGTTATCGCGAGCAAAGCTTGGCAAATGTCCCGGCGGCGAATCATCGGCATCGAGTCTATCACGGCCCGATTCGCCAGCAGCATGCCGGTAACCCAAAAATAAACGGGGCGGCTAAGTCGCCGCCCCGTCATGTCTTTCAGGACAAACCGGCCGCTCAATTCGGCACGGCGGCCTTTGGGTTCGGCGGGAATGCGGCGTCGCTGATGGCTCCGCGCAGGAGGTCGAGCGCTTCTTTAAGCGCCTTGTCGTCCTTTTCTTCCTGCGGAACATAGGACTGCGAGCCGGATTCCTCGTTGCCCTCAGCTTTGAGATGTCCTCGCAGAGACGCCTCGCCCTTGGTGTCGGTTCGCGCCTTTAAGTCGTCCGGCACGTCCTGCAGAACTTCGATGTCCGGAGTAATGCCTTTGGCCTGAATCGACCGGCCCGAGGGCGTGTAATAACGCGCCGTGGTCAACCGGAGGGCGCCGTTGCCGGCGCCGAGCGGAATGATGGTCTGCACCGAGCCCTTGCCGAACGAGCGGGTTCCGACCAGCGTGGCGCGTTTGTGGTCCTGCAACGCGCCGGCGACAATCTCCGAAGCCGATGCCGAACCGCCGTTGATCAACACAATGAGCGGCTTGCCCTTGGTCAGGTCTCCCGGCCGGGCGTTGAAGCGCTGCGTTTCTTCGGCGTTGCGGCCGCGCGTCGAGACGATTTCGCCTTTGTCCAAAAAGGCATCGGACACCGAAATCGCCTGGTCGAGCAAGCCGCCCGGATTGTTGCGCAGATCGAGAACGAAGCCTTTGACTTTCTCGGCGCCGAGCTGGTTGGTGAGATCGCTGATCGCCTTCTTCAGGCCGTCGGTTGTCTGCTCGTTGAACTGGGTGACGCGAATATAACCGACGTCCTCGCCCTCGCTATGCGAACGGACCGACTTCACCCGAATGACATCGCGCGTGATCGAGACCTCGATCGGCTTGTCCTGACCCTTGCGCATGATGGTCAGTTTTATCTTGGTATTCACCGGGCCGCGCATCTTCTCGACAGCTTGATTGAGCGTCAGGCCCTGGACCTGCTCGTCATCGAGCTTGGTGATGATGTCGTTAGCCATGACGCCGGCCTTGGCCGCCGGAGTCTCGTCGATCGGCGCGACGACCTTCACCAGGCCATCTTCCATGGTGACCTCAATTCCGAGGCCGCCGAACTCGCCGCGGGTTTGCACCTGCATGTCGCGGAAGCTTTTCGGGTCCATATAGCTCGAATGCGGGTCGAGCCCGGCGAGCATGCCGTTGATGGCCGATTCGACCAGTTTGGCGTCATCGGGCTTTTCGACGTAATCGGCGCGGACGCGCTCGAACACATCACCGAATAAATTGAGTTGCCGATAGGTGTCGGAAGACGCTGCTTTTGCGCTCGAGCCGACGAAAATGCTGTGAGGCTGGGTTGCCAGGACGGCGAGCCCGGCGCCTACAACCGCACCAAGAAAAACCAAGGAAGTTTTGCGCATCATCCGCGGACCTTTTCGCCTTCGTTCGTCGCCCACCATGGGCTGGGGTCTATGGGAGTGCCGTCTTTACGGAACTCCACGTAAAGCACAGGTTGCTTGGACTTTGTCGCCGCAGCGGACACCTGTGCTCCGCCGCCCATCACCGCTACGGGTTCGCCCGTGAGTACGAATTGGCCGAGATCGACGGAAATCCGTTCCATGCCCGCAAGCAGCACATGATAGCCGCCCCCTGCATTCAGGATCAAGAGTTGGCCGTAGCTGCGAAAGGTCCCAGCGTAAACAACCCAGCCATCACACGGCGATGTGATCTGCGCGTTAGCTCGGGCGCCGATAGAAAGACCTTTCTGCGTTCCGCCGAGGCCGTCGGACGTGCCGTAGTCGCTGACTTTGATGCCGTTGACCGGCCAGCGCAGGCGGCCGCGCGTCGCCGCGAAAGCGACGGCCGGCGTCAGCCGCCCGGCATCGTTCAGTGCAGCGAGATTGAGCCGGGTCGCATCCCCGTCACCGGCGCGCGGGTCGGAGCGAGCGGCGCGGTTTGCGGCGGGTAGTCCCGTTTCGAGTTTGGCGATCAGGTTTTTGAGGCTGTCCGCTTGACGGGCCAGATCGGCCGCCCGGACCCGCTCCGCCTCAAGCGCTTCCCCGGAGGCCGTTTCCTTTTTCTGCCGTTCGTCGACAAGCAAGTTCAAGCGCAATTGATCGCGGCCGAGCCCGTCGAGATCGCGCGCGAGCCGCTCGCGTTCGCCGAGGATGCCTTTGCGGATTTTGGTGAGATCGGCAAGATCGCCGGCTAAGGCGTCAGCTTCGGCGCGCATGCCGGGAACCATACCGCCGAGCGTAATAGCGGTTCGCACCGCTTGCAGCGCGTCTTCCGGCTCGACGAAAAGGACCGGCGGCGGCTGGTGTCCAACCCGCTGCAACACGGCGAGAATCTCAACCACCGCTGCCCGCCGTTCGTCGAGCGACTTGCGCAATACAGCTTCCTGCTCGTCAAGGGGTTTCAGCCGCGCCTGGGTCGCTTCGATGCTTGCTTCGAGGTCGCGCACGCGCGTAGCCGTATCAATAAGCTGCTTGTTGAGCGCGCTGCGATCGGCGGCAAGGCTCTCCATTTCGTGCCGAAGCTTGGCTTGGCTCTCCGCCGATTCCCGTTCTTTCCGCCTCGTCGCGTCGAGTTCCTGATCGCGCTGTTTAATCGCGTCGGCGTCCGCCTTGGGCCGGTCGCTCGTCACGGGCGCGGATGGTGGCGCAGGCGACTGGGCGCGGACCGCCGGCGGCCCCGGGGCGCCGGAGGGCACTTCACCTGAATTCGTTTGGGCGGAGGCGGACGCAGCGGCGCCTAAAGCGAGCACCATGGCCAGCGCCGCGCCCCGCCTGACGCGAACATTAGAGCCGGGCAAGGAGAGGGGAATCATGCCGCGCAAGGGTAGATGCCAAGTTCGGTAACGCAATGCCCGCACCTTGCGTCCAGAATAAGACCTCCGGCGCATGAGCCTGGGTAAAATCAATCCGGCAGTATTAACAATCCATTTTCGCCGGATGTTGGTCTCAACCGCGATGGTAAGGATGCCCCGAAAGGATTGTGCCGGCACGGTAAATCTGTTCGAGCAACATGATGCGAATGAGCTGATGGGGCCACGTTGCGGCGCCGAACGCCAGCCTGACTTTGGCCCGCTCCAGCAAACTCGGCGCAAGCCCGTCCGCGCCGCCGATGATAAAACAGGCGCCTGCGCGGCCGTCGGCCCGCCACTGCTGGATCAGTCCAGCGAGCGTCGGACTATCGAGGTTCTCGCCCCGCTCATCGAGTGTGGCGACAATAGCGCCATCGGGAATGACGTTGGCGAGCGCGATCGATTCTTCGGTGCGTCGCCGGTCGCGGTCTTGCGCGCGGCTCTCCCGAATTTCGATGACTTCGACCGCGCGCCAGCCAAGCGGACGTCCCGTCGCCTCCGCGCGTTTGGCGTACCAAGCTGCGAGCTCGCGCTCTGGTCCCTGCTTCAGGCGACCGATAGCGGCGACGATCAGGCGCATGATCGCGTTACCTAAGACCTGCGCGGTGGCAGGTCAGACCCACGTCGCGCTTGGCGCGCTAGCGCTAGCTCGCACGCCGTTCCGGCCGGCTCGCCGACCACATCTTCTCGATATTGTAGAAGGCCCGCACCTCCGGCCGAAAAACGTGAACGATCACGTCGCTCGCGTCGATCAGCACCCAGTCGCAATGCGGCAGGCCTTCGACCCGCGCGGCGACGCCGGCCTTACGCAAATCCTCGACGATCCGGTCGGCAACCGAACCGACATGGCGGTTCGACCGGCCGGAAGAAACGACCATGTAGTCGCCGATCGAAGATTTGTTTCGTAGATCGATGGTGAGGGTGTCCTCGGCCTTCATATCGTCGAGGCGGGCGAGGACCAGACGAAGGATCTCCTCCGCGTCAGGACGCATTCTGGAGACCCGATCGGGCGCGCGACGTTCGGCCCGAGGAGTTACGAGTGTGGACAGGGACTCTTATCCTTTCGCTCCATTTCGACCCCGGAATCATGCGGGGGCTCACGCTAAGATAGGCATGCGCCGTTAACAGTTTCAACCGGTCTTCATCACATTACTGCAACAGAGCGGACGGTATGTCTGCCCGGTTAACGTTGCCGCAGCGATCGCGCGGCGCGTAGCGCCGTCGAGGACAGCGGCGATTTGAGGCCGTGCAGATAAATCCAGACCGGCGGCTTTCGTCCCGGCAAACTTCTCGCCGCCGCTTCGGGAATGCGGAAAGCCCCAAGCGCCTGTCCGGCGGCGCTGCCCGCGGCGTAGAGGCTCGGCCCGAGGCGGTCGACGACCGCGATCGGCACCAGGCCGGCAATCCCGCGCCAGCGCTGCCAGCGGTGAAAAGCGCGCAGATTGTCGGCGCCCATGATCCAGACAAAATGCACCCCCGGGCAAGCCCGGACCAGATAACTTACTGTCTGATAGGTGTATCGCGTACCGAGCTGCGCTTCGAGGTCGGTGACGTCGATACGCGGGTGGTTAGCAAGCGCGCGCGCGGCGCGCGTGCGCGTGGACAGCGGCGCCAAGCCGCGGGTGTCCTTCAGCGGATTGCCGGGCGTGACCAGCCACCAGACCCGATCGAGGCCGATGCGCTTCATGGCCAGAAGGCAAGCCGCGCGGTGCGCCGCATGGGCGGGATCGAACGTGCCGCCGAATAGTCCGATGCGCATGCCGGGCGCATGGGCCGGCAAAACAAGACGCGGTTTCTCGCCCCTTGAGCCACTGTGAGCATTGCGCGGAGCAGGGCGGGCGGCAACCGCACGGGCTGGCGGCGACTCGCGATTCATTCTCGTCAGCAACAGCCCCTTGCCCCATCTCTCGCCCCCCGATTAAAAACGATCGGCCGGCGAACTCCACTCAACATTACGGCCGCGTCTGTCCGTTGCCGCGAATGCGGTATTTGAAACTGGTCAACTGCTCGACGCCGACCGGACCGCGCGCGTGCAATCTGCCGGTGGCGATGCCGATCTCGCCGCCGAACCCGAACTCGCCGCCGTCGGCAAACTGCGTCGACGCATTGTGCAAGACTATTGCCGAATCGACTTCACGTAAAAACTTTTCGGCCGTAGCGCGATCCTCGGTCACGATCGCGTCGGTATGATGCGATCCGTAGCGCTCGATATGCGCGATTGCGGCGTCGACGCCGTCGACCACTCCGACGGTCAGGATCGCGTCCAGATATTCCGTCGACCAATCGGCTTCGCTCGCCGGCGTCACGCGCGGGTCGGCGGCCTGCGCCGCCTCGTCGCCGCGAATCCGGCAGCCGGCATCGATAAGCATTCCAATCAACGGCTTGAGCATTTTCGGCGCGGCCGCACGGTCAACGAGCAGGGTTTCCGCCGCGCCGCATACGCCGGTGCGGCGCATCTTGGCGTTGAGGACGATCGCTTTTGCCATCGGCAATTTGGCGGCGCCATCGACATAAACGTGGCAGACGGCCTCGAGGTGAGCAAATACCGGAACGCGCGCTTCGGCCTGCACGCGAGCCACCAGATTTTTGCCGCCCCGCGGCACGATGACGTCAATGGCGCCGTCGAGACCGGCGAGCATCATGCCCACGGCCGCGCGGTCGCGTGTCGGTACCAGCGAGATTGCGGCGGGAGGAAGCCCCGCTTCAGACAGGCCTTCGCACAGCGCCGCGTGAATCGCGCGCGTCGAGTGAAAACTTTCAGATCCGCCGCGCAGGATCACCGCATTGCCGGCCTTGACGCAGAGCGCGCCGGCGTCGGCGGTGACGTTGGGCCGGCTTTCATAGATCATGCCGACCACGCCGAGCGGAACCCGTACGCGCTCAATGCGCATCCCATTAGGACGTCGCCACGACGCTGTGACCTCGCCGACGGGATCTTTCAGCTTGCGAATGGCATCAAGTCCGGCCGCCATCGCCTCTATGCGCCCTGCATTGAGTTGAAGCCGGTCCAAAAAAGCCGGAGTCACACTAGCAGAATCTGCCTCCGCAATATCTTTAGAATTGGCGGCGAGAATCACCTGTCGCGAGCGGCGAAGGGCGGCAGCCATGCCGGCCAGAGCCCGGTTCTTCCGAGACGCCGGCGTCAAAGCGGCCGTACGGGCCGCGTCGCGCGCCTGCCGGCCCATCGCTACCATGAGCGTATTCAGCTTGCTCGCGTTGCCAACGGCGGTGAGCGGCGCGTTCATGGCCTTGATCCGTCCTAGTGTCCCGATTCCGAAGTTCGCATAATAGGGTGCCGCCAAACGATGCGGACTTCTGAACCGCCACACTAATTTCCGTTCCTACCACGGCCGGTGGATACGAGCGAGGCGGTTCCGAGGCCCATTTTGTCCACACTCCTCCACAGCATTCGCGATGCAGTCACATATTCCACGGAACATGGGCCTCGCTTGACACGTTTTGTTCCCGTATCGCCTCACGGAGGGACATCATGGCTTTATCGAAAAGTCGTTTGGAATCCGGGCTGCCGCGCGAGTTCCCGGTCGGCGCCAAATACGTCGTCGAGGGATACAGTGGCGTAAAAGGAAAATTCCGCGTCATCGCCCGTTATGTCCTCTTGCCGGGCGGCCGGCGAATTAATGTCTCCGGCGGGCAATCTTCCAGTTTTACCCGCAGCCGCAGATCCCCAGCGTTGCCGGTTCCATCCAAAATTCGCATTGGAACTGAGGCTAAAAATTTAACCGGAAGGCGAGGAACCGCCGCGCGCGCATCACGTTGATTGGGTGGCGCCGGGCGAAGCCCCCCAGCCCCTCACCCTCAATCTCCCGGCGTTGAACCCCGGCCGCGAAAGCGGCCGGGGTTCCAATTTCTGAACCCCGGGCTCAGGCGGCGGTTCGCGGTGACTATGCTGATGGGCGCACCACCAAGTCGTCGCGATGCACCATCTCGGTACGGCCGCGAAAGCCGAGAATGGAAGCGATGTCTGCCGACGAGCGCCCCTTGATCTTGCGCGCATCTTCCACGTCGTAAGCGCAGAGACCGCGCCCAACCTCTGCGCCGGTTGGATCGAGAATAACGACAGCGTCACCGCGGGCAAAGCCGCCGTCGACGCCGACGACGCCTGCCGGCAACAAGCTCTTTCCGCCGCGCAACGCCGCGACTGCGCCGGCGTCGATCACCAGCGTGCCTTTGGGTTCGAGCGAGCCGGCAATCCACTTCTTGCGCGCCGTCACCGGATTGGCCGCGGTGACGAACCAGGTGCAGCGCGCCCCTTCGGCAATGGCGCGTAATGGATGTTCGCATTGGCCCGATGCAATGACCATGTGCGTGCCGGCATGCGTGGCAATCTTTGCCGCTTCGATTTTGGTCTGCATGCCGCCGCGGGAGAGTTCGGAGGCAGCGGCGCCCGCCATCGTCTCGATTTCCGGAGTGACGTGCGCGACGTACGGAATGTGACGCGCCGCGGGATTGCCGGGCGGTGTGTCGTAAAGGCCGTCGACATCGGAGAGCAGCACGAGAAGATCGGCGCTCACCATGGTGGCGACCCGCGCCGCGAGCCTGTCGTTATCGCCGTAGCGTATTTCGCTGGTCGCGACAGTGTCGTTCTCGTTGATTACCGGCACGGCGCGCCAGCCCAGCAATGTGTCGATGGTGGAGCGCGCATTGAGGTAGCGCCCGCGCTCTTCGGTATCGCCGAGCGTCAACAGGATCTGGCCGGCGATAATGTCGTGGCGCGATAGGGCTTCGGTCCATTGTCGCGCCAGCGCGATCTGGCCGACGGCCGCGGCCGCTTGACTGTCCTCGAGCTTAAGCGGGCCGGCCGCAAGTTTGAGCACCGCCCGGCCAAGCACGATTGCTCCCGAGGAAACGACTAAGACGTCCCGCTTGCCGCGATGAATGTCGGCGATGTCGGTGGCGAGCGACGAAAGCCAACGGTCATTGACCCGACCGGCCTGAGCGTCCAGGAGCAGGGACGAGCCGACCTTAATGACAATGCGGCGAAAGTCGCCAAGCGCGGGAATTTTCATTGTGTGATGTGTCGAAAGAGGAGAGGGGAGATCACAACTCGGCTTCATTCTCCAGTTGCGACTTATTCTCCAGGCAGTAATAGCCGGACAGGCGGCTTACCAGCTTACGCCGTTTCCAATCATTGAGAATGCGGCTGACATTTTCGCGGGCGATCCCCGCCATGGCGGCAATGTCGCTTTGTCCGATCTTTTGCCGGATGACGATGCGGCCCGAACCGACATCCTGTCCGAAATTCTCGGCAAGCTCGAGCAGCGTCGAGGCAACGCGGCCTTTGAGCGGCAGAAAGCTTCCGGCCGCGATAACCACGTCGGTTTCGCGCAGTCGCGTGGAAAGAATGCGGACCAGCGCCTGGTAAACTTCCGGATGCTGGTGCGTGAACGCATCGAACGCGGCGCGGCTGAGAAAACTCAAAGCGGTGTCGCGCACCGCGACTACCGAGGCGGAGCGCGGCCGGCCGTCGATCACCGATAGTTCGCCGACGATGGCGCCCGCGCCAAGAAACGCGAGGATCCGTTCGTTGCCGGCGCGTGACACCATTGCCACTTTGAGAAGTCCGTCCTCGATCCGGTAGCAACCGTCGCCTGGGTCGTCGGCGAGGAATAGCACTTCATCGGCGGCGAGCCGCACGGGCTTAGCACCGGTAAACAAATCCGTGGCGAGATGTCCGGGCAAGCCCGACAGCAGGCTCGGCCCCAGACGGGTGCCTTTCGGCATAGCCCTTCCTCCAGTGGTCCGATTCTAACATTCGCATCCCGTCTCGGCACGCTCTCGTGCGAATGTTAGAATCAAAGGACCACTAGCAAATATCAGTGCTAGTGGAGCTTTGGATTTGACATTCGCTTCACGGACTCGCGGTTGGGTGGGTAGCGAATGTCAAATCCGCTCCACTGGCGCGGCCGCGTTCCGGCAACATGGGGCAGATTTGCCGATAAGAAAAGCCCGCCCGGGGTTGGTCCGGGCGGGCTGGGGTGCTTGGGGACATCACCCCGTCGTGGTCGCCAGTGGCCCGTGGGCGGGGTCGAGGGTGCGCAGGACCGTGGCGAACCAAGCCGATCTAGAGGACGTTTGTTGGCAGGTCTCCTTCAGGCAGGTAACGCTTAACCATATCGCGCGGGGAGGGTGCCGAAGTGACCGGCATCACACAATTCCGCTTTCCGCCGAGCGGCTGGGCGAGAATGGATTATTTCGAACTGCGGCGGTGGATATCGCTTCGCGCTGGCGCCCTGCGGCGAAACCGCAGCCGAACTCCGCCGCTTCGTTTTTACGTGTTTTTCGCTGGCGCGCGCACCTTGACGCCGGCGCGATTTTCGATCGGCTGAATGACGGCGGTGACATCGGCTTCCGGCCCGAGCTCATCGCAGGTTCGCTTGAGCACGACCGCGACGGCGTCGATGACATTCGTGGTCACGCCAAGCGCCTCGCGCTCGGCAAGGAAAAGATTGACGTCTTTCGACAGCAGGCCGGCGGTGAAGCCGAGATTGAATGTGCCGGGAAGGATGGCCTTTGCGACTTTGTCCTCGGTCATGGTGTTGCGGCCGGTGCCCGCGTTGATGACGTCGAGCATCTGGTGCGGATCGAGGCCGGCCTTGAATCCCGTCACCAGCGCCTCCGCTGTAGCTGTCATCGCTGCGGCCGAGAGCACATTGTTCACGAGCTTCATGGTTTGGCCCGCACCCGGCCGCTCGCCAAGGAAAAAGACCTTTCCGATGACTTTGAGCAGCGGCTCAACGGCTGTGACGTCCGCGCGAGGGCCCGAAGCCATGACGGCGAGCGTGCCGCGTTCGGCGCCGGTCACGCCGCCGCTCACCGGGCTGTCGATCTGTACGATGTCGCGTGCGGCAAGAAGCTTGAAGACGCGCTCGGCCATCACCGCGCCGGTGGTGGAAAGATCGACGAAACGCCGGATGCGTTTGCCGTTGATGACTCCATCCGGGCCGGTTGCGACTTGCAGCACAACGGCGGGGATCGGCAAGCTCACCATCACGGTTTCGGCGGCATCCGCGACTTCCACCGGCGAGCGCATGGCGACCGCGCCCAGCGCGGCGAGATTGCCGATGGCTTCCTGCCGCGTGTCGTAAACGAAAACGCGGTGCCCGGCTTCGACGAGGCGTCGCGCCATGTGCGCGCCCATATTGCCCAGACCGATGAATCCGACGTCCATTTTTCTCTCCTCTAGTTCGCTGCGGCTGGCGCCAGAAATTCCGCCCGCACCTTCGCCGTATGTTCACCGAGCGACGGTACCGGACCATAATGCCGTGATGCCGAGGCGTGCAGTTCGGCCGGCGCCGGATACGACACGGGCCCGCTTGGCGTTGCGACTGTGATCATGCGCAGATGCGGATGGCGCGCCAGGTCGGCCACGGTGTTGATGGGCGCAAAGGCAATTTCCGCGGCGGCGAGTTTTTGCGTCAAAAGATCGGCATCCATGGTGCGCGTGATCGCCGCGACCCTGCGGTCGGTGTCGGCGCGGCGCTCGACGCGGGCGCGATTGGTGGCGAAGCCGGGGTCGGAGGCGAGATTCGCATCTCCCAGGACTCTTTCCGCGAGCACGCGCCATTCCCGATCGTTCTGAATGCCGATGAGAATTTGGGCGCCGTCGCNCGTCGGAAACGCGCCATAGGGCGCGATCGCCGGATGCGTGAGNCCGACACGCTGCGGCGGCTTGCCCGCTTCCTGTTGCAGCAGCGGAACGGTCATCCAGTCGGCGATGGAATCGAACATCGACACCGAAAGCTCGGCGCCTTGTCCGGTTCGCTGCCGCGTGATCAAAGCTTCCAGAATAGCCTCGTAGGCATTCAATCCGGTCGAGACATCGACGACCGACACGCCGACGCGCGAGGGCTCCGTCGTTCCCGTGATCGACGCGAGCCCGGTCTCGGCTTGAATGAGCAAATCGTAGGCTTTGCGTTTGGCGAACGGCCCATCCTCGCCGAAGCCTGAAATCGAACAGCAGAGCAGGTTCGGGTAATCGCGGCGAAGCCGCGAAATAGGGAAGCCGAGTTTCTCCACGGTGCCCGGTTTGAGATTCTGCACAAATATGTCGGCACGCTTAAGCAGGGCGCGAAGCAGAGCCTTGTCCTCGTCTTTCGTCAGATCGAGGACGACTGACTCTTTACCGCGATTGAGCCAGACGAAGTAGCTGCATTCGCCGTGAGCGAAGCCGTCATAGTAACGGGCGAAATCGCCTTCGGGCCGCTCGATTTTTATGACGCGGGCGCCGGCGTCCGCCAGGCGGCAGGTGCACATCGGCGCCGCGACGGCCTGTTCGAGCGACACCACCAACAGGCCTGAAAGGGGAGTGGACATCAATACGATCGCGGCAGGCCGAGCACGTGCTCGGCGATATACGAGAGAATGAGATTGGTGGAAATCGGCGCCACCGTGTAAAGCCGCGTCTCGCGGAATTTCCGTTCGATGTCGAACTCTTCCGCAAAGCCGAATCCGCCGTGGGTCTGCACGCACATGTCGGCCGCCGCCCACGACGCTTCGGCGGCAAGGTGTTTGGCCATGTTGGCCTCGGCGCCGCAATCCTTGCCCGCTTCGTAGAGCGCGGCCGCTTCGTGGACCATCAATTCCGCCGCGCGCATGCCGACATAAGCGCGGGCGATCGGAAATTGCACGCCCTGATTCTGGCCGATCGGGCGTCCGAATACCACACGCTCGCGCGCGTAAGCGGCGGCCTTGCCGATGAACCATTTGGCGTCGCCGATGCATTCGGCGGCGATAAGAATGCGTTCGGCATTCATGCCGGAAAGAATGTAGCGGAAGCCCTCGCCCTCGACGCCGATCAGGCTGTCGGCCGGGATGCGCACGTTCTCCAGGAAGATTTCGGTGGTGGCGTGGTTCATCATGGTGCGGATCGGGCGGATGGTCAGGCCGTTGCCCTTGTGCTCGCGCATGTCGATGAGAAACACCGAGAGCCCGGCGGTCCGCGATTTTGCTTGCTCGCGCTGCGCGGTGCGCGCGAGCAGCAACATCAGATCGGAATACTCGGCGCGCGAGGTCCAGATTTTCTGGCCGTTGACGATGTAGCTGTTGCCGTCGCGCACAGCCGTGGTGCGAAGGCTGAGCGTATCGGTGCCCGACGTAGGCTCGGTGACGCCGAACGCTTGCAGCCGCAGTTCGCCGCGCGCGATGCCGGGCAGGTAGCGCGCTTTCTGCGCTGCGCTGCCGTGACGAAGCACCGTGCCCATGGTGTACATCTGTGCGTGGCAGGCGGCGCCGTTGCAGCCGGACGCCTGAATCTCCTCCATGATGGCGGTCGCCGCCCGCATGGTGAGCCCGCTGCCGCCGTATTCCTCGGGGATTAGGGCGGCAAGAAATCCGGCCTTGGTCAAAGCGGCGACGAATTCTTCGGGATAGGCGCGTTCGCGATCGAGTTTTTGCCAATACGTTCCGGGAAAATCGGCGCACAAGGCGCGCACGGAATCGCGAATTGGTGCGAAATCGGTCTCGGTCACTGTGCGAGCTCCGCGCGGCCGTTGTTGATCGCGACCACGTCACGCTCGACGACGCGGGCGCGAAAGCTCACGAGATTGCCGTCGCGCCACATCTCGGTGCGGATTGTCTCACCGGGAAAGACCGGCGCGGAAAAGCGGCCGGAAAACGACGTCAGCCGCGCCGGATCGTAGCGGCACATCGTCTTAAGTAGAGCGTGCCCGGAAACACCGAAGGTGCCGAGGCCATGCAGGATCGGGCGGTCGAAGCCCGCGGCCTTGGCGGCGGCCGGTTCGGCGTGAAGCGGGTTATAGTCGCCGCTCAGGCGGTAGATCAGCGCCATTTCCGGGCGTGTGCCGAGATCACACACCATGTCCGGGGCGCGCGCCGGAATCGGATGCGGCGGCGTAGGCCGCGGCGGCCCGCCGAAACCGCCATCGCCGCGGCAGAAGATGGTTTGCGTGACTGTGGCGACCGGCGCGCCAGTGGCCTTGTCGGT
>JGI12635J15846_10003201_pt1 | contig 14276 bp, 13 predicted proteins | sample BlaSpr_A8_OM2_M2_FD_15846 | JGI IMG/M metagenome (IMG submission 15846) | reverse complement strand
TGCGGAACTCATGGCTGGGGACAAGCCGGAGAATCCGTTTGTCGGGATTCCGTTTCCGGGCGCGCCACTGGGCTTGTACAACGGGAAGCCGTGGTTTTTGCCGTTCGCTGGCGCCTGGTACAAGTTCTTGGATTGGGTAAGCTGAGGTCGACTATTCACCGGAACGGATTCCGAACAGTTAATTTGCTCTGAATGACCTGGCCGTCCTGCATATCCTCCGAATACAGAATTGTGCATCTCGCTTCCAGGGCAGAGGCGACGATTAGAGCGTCATAAACCTTATACCGATACTTCTCTGCGATTGCTAAAGCCTGTTGGTGAGTATCGAGGGTGATCGGGAGCGGGTCGGGACAGAGGACCTTGATGCTCTCTAGGGCAAACTGCACTTCGCCCCAAGGCATGTTCGTCTTCCTGCGCACCACTGCGGCAAACTCGTTCAAGACCTGCACACTGACCCTTCCACCTGCAGAGATCAGTTTCTCCGCGTCATGGGAGCGGGGATCATCCTGAACGATGGCGTATACAAAGACGTTGGTATCGAGAAACGCTCTATCGCTCATTCGCTTCCTCGCGGTCGAAGACGAATCCGGGAGGGAAAGGTCGCCGCAATTTGCGCAGACGCGCCAATGCCCGCTCTCGGCTTTGATCGCGGCTCACCTCGAAGGCTCGGCCCTGCGCCACTCGGATCTCGATCTGATCGCCCTCTTTCAGTTGGAGAGCGTCGACCACCGCCGCAGGCAAACGCACCGCCAGGCTATTCCCCCACTTCGCGACCTGCATGGCAGCCCTCCTTGGATATACATCCTACATTGTATATCCAAGCCTACGTTTTGGCAACCTCGACTTTGCGTCTGAGGATCGCGTAGATCGCTGGCCCCACGACAATCGCAACTGCTCCGCCAATCATGCCAAAGCGATCGCTACCCAATAGCGCGACCAGCGCCATTACGACCGGCGCCCCTACCACGTAAAGCAGTCGCGCTCGCCCGCCGGGAACGGTGAATGACCGCTTCAATTCCGGCTGGGTGCGCCTGAGTTTCCACGCCGACAGCACGGTTAGCACCGTCGTCGCCGACCGCAGCCAGATGTAAACGGAGATCAGCTGCGTCAGACTCTGCCACGCGAGCAGCGCGTAAATGGCCGCTGAGACCACGATTGCCAGCCACGGCGTCCCGTAGCGCGGGTGCTTGCGCGTCAGCGCTTCCGACAGATATCCATCCTCAGCCATCGCAAACGGCATGCGTGTGGTCGTCAATATCGTGCTATTGAGCAGGGCGACATTGCCCACCATCGCGGCTAGCGTCATCCAGGTACCAAGCCATGGTCCGCCAATCATACGGGCCGCGTCCGAGAAAAAACCCGTGTGCCACTTTTCCCAGTTACCCGCTGACGCGAGCCCGGCCAACGTTGGCAGAAAATAGGCGGCAATCGACAGCGGCACCACCAACGCCAGGGCCCTCGGATACGCTCGTTGCGGGTTCTCGACTTCCTCGGCCACGGTCGAAAGCTGTTCATATCCCGAGTACAACCACAAACCCAGCGCCAGCCCCACGCCAAAGACCTTGAATGTCGCCTGATGCGGAGGCACCCACGGCACAAAAGGATTGTGCCGCCAATGAAACAGGGCGATGACGATCATTGTCATTACCGGCACAAAAATAAAGATCTCCAGCGTGGTCGCAACCTGTCCCACCATCTGAATGCCCCGCACATTGATCCAGGTCAGCGCGGCGATCAGTCCCACCGAGACCAGGTAGTGCTCCCACCACGTCATCTTCGGGAAGTAGTAGACGAGATAATCCGTGAACAACACGGCATAGGCGCCGCCCAGTAGAAATGACGCGGACCAGTTCCACCACCCCGCGAGGAATCCCCAGAAGTCGCCAAAGGCCGCGCGGGTCCAGCGATAGAAGCCGCCTTCGACCGGCATGGCAGTGGTGAGTTCCGCCGAAACCAGCGACACTGGGATACACCAGAAGAATGGCAGGACCAGCAGACAGATCAGCGTCATCCCGGGTCCCGAGGTCGTCACCATGTCCTCGAGTCCGAAGGGCCCGCCCGTCGTATAGGAAAACATCACGAAGACGAGATAGAAGAGGCTGGCCTTGCGGAGCGCGGAAGATTTGTTTTGGGTCGTCAATGACGCGTGGAATGCGATTGTTGATTTTTGATTGGTGATTGTTGCTCGAAAAACGGCTGCGCATCAGCCTTGAGGTTTTCAATCAGCAATCAAAATTCAACCATCAACAATTCTTATGCCGCCAGGATTCCGGTGAGGGCGCCCTCCAGTTGCAACAGTTTGCGCTTCACATCGAGGCCGCCGCCGTAGCCGCGGAGCGTTCCATCCGACGCAATCACGCGATGGCAAGGGACGACTATCGCCACTGGGTTGCGATTGTTTGCCATGCCGACGGCGCGAAAACCGTGGGGCCTGCCGACCGCGCGGGCAATGTCGCCGTAGCTGCGGGTCTCGCCGTAGGGAATCGCCAGCAGAGCACGCCAACATGCCAGCTGAAAGTCGGTTCCGCGCAGATCAAGCGCGAAGCTGAACTCGCGCCTCTCGCCCGCGAAATATTCTTCCAGTTCTCGCACATAGGCCCTCATCGCGGCCTCGGATTCCTCGAAATGCACGGATGCGCCTTTCTGGCGCTCTGTCCGCAGATCGCGCGGATTGGGGCGAATTGTCGGCTGGCCGGGAAGGCGGCTATCGAACTCCAACGCCACCAGCCCCCGGTCCGAGGCGGCGAGGAATAATTGGCCGACTGACGATCTAACTATCGTGGAATGAAATGTTTCCATGGGAGATCACGCAGCCCTCACCTGAAAGACCGGGCGCCATAACCATAGCACGAGGACTGAACTGCGGCTGCGCAAAGTCCGATCACCGGTTGACAGGAACGGCTTTTTCGACGAAAGTGTCTCGTTGCAATCCGTCCCTACTAAACAGCATTGAAAAAATCCCTCATCGTTCTTGCTGCCGTCGTGCTGGCACCGGTGCTCGTAGTCAGCCTGGTAGTCTTCGCCGCCGGGGACTGGAGGCCCATTGGCCAGACCGAAGCTGGCGACAAAGTCTCGGTCAGTTCCGTCCGCGTCCTCAAGAACAATCAGCGGCTCGCCCTGGTCCGGGTCGAGTACAAGGAACCGGCAAAACTTCCGCAGGGGGGACCCTTCGTCGAAATGCGCGCTCGTGTGCGATTTAACTGCGCCAGCGGGGCCGTCGCCCCGACGACGGTATGGTTCTACTCGCGCGACCACAGCGGACGCTTCGTAGTGAGCAAGAAAGCGGCCCACGACGACCAATTTGGAAAGGGTCCCGAAGGTGGTTTCGTCGCCCTCGTCAGTAAGGACGTCTGCGGCCAAACCAAATAGTTTTCCACAGCTTATTTCTTCATCGCGAACGCCACGTCCATGCCTTTCGCGCCAACTCGGTCCATGTGTCGTAGCCCAACTCGCTGGGATGCTGAATCGTATGAAATGACCAATGCAATTTTCCCGTGCGAATCGTATGCTCACACATTTACAACGTGGAGGAGATTATGCTGACCCGGCATCGCCCCCTCGTGCAGACGCTCGATGCATCATTGATTCACGCCGCTTGCGAGTACTCCGCCATCCACTGGCAAGACGATGCCGGTAACGAAACTGGCTGCGTCCGACGCAAGGAAAACCGCCGCGCCGACGAGTTCGTCGAGCTCGCCAAATCGTTTCATGGGAGTACGCATCAGCACTTCTTTCCCACGTCCCGTCCCCACCAGAAATTTTTCACTGAGAGGGGTACGGAAATATCCTGGCGCAATCGCGTTGACGCAAACCCCGTGTCCAGCCCACTCAACCGCGAGAGACTTGGTTAGCGATGCCATGCCCGATTTGCTGGCCGAGTACGCAGCCACCTCAAACAGCGCCAGAAAAGACCCCATGGACGCGATGTTGATAATGCGCCCGTACTTTCGCTCGATCATGTGACGTCCGAAGACCTGGCAGGCTCGCAGAGTGCCTGTCAGATTGGTATCCATGATGCGGTTCCAGTCGGCTTCGGAGAAATCCAGCGTCGGAGCGCGTTTGGTGATGCCCGCCGCGTTGACCATGATGTCGACCTTCCCGAACACGTCCACCGTGGCCTTGAGAAGTTTGTCCAGAGACTCGCGATCAGCCACATCACAAGTCACGCGTAACGAGCGCCGGCCGAGAGATTCGATCTCGTCCGCCAGCGCTTTCACAAGTTCGACGCGTCGAGCACTCGGAACCACGTCAGCGCCAGCCTGTGCCAAACCGAGCGCGATCGTCTTGCCAATTCCGGAACTGCCACCGACAACTACTGCAACCTTACCCGCGAGATCCAACTGCTTGTAACCCATAGCTCCTCGAATTTTTCTTCGGCCCTAGCCGCTGACCGAGTGTAACCAAAGCTTCAGATCCGGCGCACCAATCCCTGATTGGTGGCCTCTGTATTTCGCAGAAGGAGCAGCACAAGAATCATCCCCACTAGCGGCACCAGCCCCGCCAGAATCACGATGGGATCAAACGCATGCGTGCCCGTGGCCTGGCGAGCGTCGGAAAAATAACCAATCAGTTTGAACGCAACGATTGTCCCGATGCCCGCACCTGTTCCGCTGAGCCCGCTGACCGACGCTACCGACTCGCTGCCAAAGAGGTCCGACGGCAACACGTTCGCCATCGTGGTGAAACCGGCATAGGTGAAGGTCACGAGCCCAAATAGAAATGCAATCACGTAAAGGTTGGTGGTGAAGATGGTTGGGATGAGCAGGGTCATCCCAATTCCGCCGTAAACAATCGGCACCTTGCGCGCGGCGCCCAGCGACCAGCCCCGCTTGATCAGATAACCTGAGACGCCACCCGCGAAGAAACTTCCCACATCGGCTGCGACAAAAGGAATCCATACCGCGATCAAGCCGCTCTTGAGTTCGATCCCCTTCGCAACCAGGTAAATCGGAAACCATTCCGTAATAAAGAAAAACACCGGATCGGTGAAGGCCTTCGCGATAATGGTTCCCCAAGTCTGGGGAAGTTTCAAAAGATCGCGCCATCGAGGACGGACTTTCCCCGCTTGAGGCGCATTCGCGTCGCGCTTATCCGCCTCAATCATTTCCAATTCAATCTGGCTAATGCGGGTGTGCTCTTCCGGCGGATAATACAGCCACCGCCACGCAATGAGCCAAAGAAAGCCGAGCGTACCCGGAATCGTGAACGCAGGTCGCCATCCCCAACGGAAGTAAATCCATAAGACAACAAAAGGCGCCACCGCTCCGCCTATGGAAGAGCCACTGTCGAAAAGCGCCGTTGCGAGCGCTCGCTCCCGCTTGGGAAACCATTCCGAGACCGCCTTGGTGGCGGCAGGCCAGTTGGCTGACTCCCCAGCGCCCAGCAGAAAGCGAAACGCGGCAAAGCTATAAAGTCCGGAGGCCATTGACGTGAGCATCGAGATGATCGAATACCAGATCACGGTGAGCGTCAGGCCACGCCGCGTGCCGATGCGGTCCATGAGTCTGCCGAAAACGGTCTGCCCGATGGAATAGGCGACGCGGAACGCGATGGCGATATTCGCGTAGTCAGAATTGGACCAGTGAAACTCGAGCTTAAGATAAGGAGCGAGAAGTGAAAGAGTCTGGCGATCGATGTAGTTGATGACCGTGGAAGCGAACAGCAGACCGCCAATCCACCAACGCAACGACGGAATAGGCTTCCGCACGGTCGCCATGGGATTTACGTACTTACTACGACCCGTGATTCCTCAAGCAGTGTATTCTGCAGCCTCGCGCTCAGGAGCGAGGCGGAGTCCCTGTCCAGATAAAGAGTCACATTCGAATGCCTGCGCAGAATCGACGCCGGTGTCATCGGACTTATCTCTCCCTCCAGACAAGCCTTGACTGCCTCCGCTTTGCGCTTGTCGGGAACAATTACAAGTAGTTCCTTCGCTTTGAGAATCTGACGCGGCGACATCGAGATGGCGCGCTGCGGCACCTGCGCAATATCGGCAAACCAGCATTCGCCCACCTGCTGCCGGCGACAGGCCTCGTCAAGATCCACGATGAGGTAGGGCTCTTCGGTTGTGAAGTTGGCAGGCGGATCGTTGAAGGCGATGTGCCCGTTCTCGCCGATACCCAGGAATGCAATGTCGATGGGCGCCGACGCCAGTTCCCTGCCCACTTCGCGCACCGTAGTGGCGGGATCCGGCGCATCCCCCTCAAGCAGGTGATAGTGCTCGATTCCAGTCTTCGTCACTAGCTGTTCCATTAGCATTTTGCGGAAACTACCGGGATGACTGGCGGGCAGACCGATATATTCGTCGAGGTGAAAAGCTTCGACTTTAGGCCAGTCGATGCCCTGAGCCTTCGTGAGCGCATCCAGGAATTCCAGTTGCGATGCCGCTGTTGCGGCGATGATCCGGGCCCTGCCGCGTTCCGCAATCGCACGCCGCATCGCAGTCGCAGCGTGATCGGCAGCCGCGCGAGCCAACGAGATTTTGTCTTTCAATAATCTGAGCAGCATCAGAAATTCTTCGAGGAGGCGCCACCAACGATCCGCGTCCGAGTCGGGAAATTATACAGAAGGCGCTCGCGACTCAGAGACCTGCGCCGGTTGCAGCCGCGGCGCCAGCAACTGTACAAAGCAGAATGCAACCAGATAAGCCAAGCCAGCCATCACGAACACGGGGACGTAGGAACCGGTGCGCTGCAGGATGTAGCCGACAGCCTTGGACACGAACATCGCGCTGACCATTCCGATCATGGTGGCGAATCCCACAACGGCTGCTACCGCGCTCCGCGGAAACATGTCGGAAGCCAGCGTGTAGATGTTTGCCGACCAGCCTTGGTGCGCCCCGGCTGCGATCGCGATCAAGAAAACTGCCAGCCACGCATTCCTGGTGACTGCGGCAAACATGATGGGCGTCACTGCCAATGCACACACCAGCAGCGCGGTTTTGCGGCTGAGGTTTAAGGTCCAGCCTCTCTTTAAAAAGAACGATGAAAGCCATCCTCCTGCAATGCTGCCAATGCAGGCGCCGCTATAGATGACGAATAGCGGTAACGCCATGCCTCTCAAGTCTAAGCCGAGATTGCGGTTCAGAAAATCTGGCATCCAGAACAGATATACGTACCAGATGGGATCGGTAAAGAACTTCCCGAATGCCACCGCCCACGCCTGGCGGTGGGTGATCATCGAGCGTAACGAAATTGTTGTCGCCTGCTCCTGAACATCGCTCTCAATGTAAGCCAGTTCTGTAGCTGAAATGAATTTGTCTTCTTCCGGCCGGTGATATACCGCCAGCCAGCACAGGATCCAGACGAATCCCAAGGCTCCGGTGGCAATGAAGGCCATTCGCCATCCAAAACGGTAAGTGATCCAAGGCACAAGGAGCGGTGTGACAATCGCCCCGATGTTCGAGCCGCAGTTGAACAAGCCCGTTGCCAGCGCGCGCTCCCGCTTCGGAAACCATTCCGCCACCGCTTTCACACATGCAGGAAAACTGCCTGCCTCCCCAACCCCAAGGGCAAACCGCGCAACCGCAAACTGAAATACCGAACTCGCCGCGGCATGGGCCATCGCAGCGATGCTCCACACAAATACTGCCAGCGAAAATCCCTTGCGCGTCCCCAGCCGGTCGATCAACTTCCCGATGAAGAGCAAGCCGGCTCCGTAGGCGAACTGGAAAGCCAGGACGATGTTGCTGTAGCCGACTTCTGTCCAACCGAACTGAAGTTGCAGGGTCGGTTTCAGCAGACCGATCACCTGCCGGTCCATGTAATTCACCGAGGTCGCGAAAAACAGCAAGGCACAGATCAGCCAACGCCGGTGGCCGATAGAAGTCGCAGGCTGAGTCGGGACTTCTTCAGGAACAGATAGAGGACGTAGGTTCACTGGATTGTGAGCGGCGGCGCGCGTGCATCACTACACATTGCACCGACCCTTTCCGTCAAGCGCTTCCTGAACTGATATGATTCTTGGCTTGACTCGCTAGATTTGCAGCTCGCGGATGCGACGCGCCAGCACCCTGCCATGACCGGTTTTCTCACCGAAGATTTCCTTCTGTCGAACGATGCGGCACGCCGCCTCTACCATCAGTTTGCGGCGCCGCAGCCGATCCTTGATTACCACTGCCATCTTTCTCCTCGGGACATTTCTGAAAATCGGCGGTTCGCGAATCTGTTTGAGATTTGGCTGGAGGGAGACCACTACAAATGGCGGACCATGCGGGCCAATGGGGTCGCGGAAAAGTACATCACCGGGAGCGCCACGCCCTACGAGAAATTTCTGGCCTGGGCGCGAACCGTGCCCTACACGTTGCGCAATCCGCTCTATCATTGGACGCACCTGGAGTTGCAGCGCTACTTCGGCATTACGGAATTGCTCGATGAGAAGTTCGCTCCGGCAATCTGGGAGCGGGCGAATGCCGCATTGTCAGGCGGTTTGACCGCACACGCCATTCTTCAGAAATTTCATGTCGAGGTTGTATGCACCACGGATGATCCTACCGATGACCTCGGGCATCATCGGGCGATCGCGAAGTCGAACCTGGAATCGAAACTAACAACGCGAGTTTTTCCCGCTTTCCGTCCGGACAAAGCTCTTGCCATCGGCGATGCGGAATTTCTGCCTTGGGTGGAGAAACTTTCGCAGGCTGCCAACGTCGAGGTCAGGAATTTAGCTACTTTCATGCAGGCGCTCCAGAACCGGCACGACTCTTTTCACGCCTTAGGGTGCCGTCTCTCCGACCACGGATTGGATCGTTGCTATGCGACGCCCTGTTCGGAGGGGACTGCTGCAGCGATTTTCTCGAAAGCGCGCGAAGGCCAAACCATCACTGCAGAGGAGCGAATCCAGTTTGCTTCCTTCATGATGCTTTTTTTTGGTCGCCTCGACGCCGAAAAAGGATGGACCAAGCAGTTGCATCTTGGCGCGAACCGCAACGTGAACACCGTGGCCCGGCGCACGCTTGGAGCAGATGCAGGTTATGACGCCATTGGCGACTTTCCTCAAGGCGAGCATCTCGCGGCCTACCTCGACCTGCTCTCGCAGGAAAACGCTCTGCCGCAGATGATCGTCTACAACGTGAACCCGAGGGACACATTTCAGCTGGCAACGCTCATCGGGAGCTTCCAGGATGGACAGCGACCGGGCAAGCTGCAATACGGCAGCGCCTGGTGGTTCCTCGATCAGAAGGAAGGGATCACGGCCCAACTGGAAGCTCTCTCGAACACCGGTCTGCTCTCGCGGTTTGTCGGCATGGTGACAGATTCTCGGTCTCTCATGTCGTATCCCCGCCACGAATATTTCCGTCGCATCCTTTGCGACATCATCGGGCAAGAGGTAGTGCGGGGTGAGCTACCGAATGAGGACGCGCTTTTGGGAAGGCTCATTCAAGACATCAGCTACGGGAATGCAAAGCAATATCTGCAACTACCAAATAAAACTACCGGAATGCCACAATCATAGGCAGTTAGATCATTCTTTACAATATCTTACACAGAAGCAACGCTGTTCCTGGCGGACTTGCTCCCCCGGGGCATCCCCAATCTCTTTTCTCGCAACTAACAAATTAGTTGACGTTTGCTTTTTCGCCGCGTCAAAATCTATAAGAAGAGTTCTCAGGAGGAAGTTTTGGCCCGTAGCAAGTCCGCGACCCTGACCGAAGCCGAGCTGCGCATCATGAATGTGCTGTGGGACCGGGGCTCGGCGACCGTTCACGAGGTGTTGCAGGCGCTGCCCGATAAGCCGCTTTTGGCCTACAACTCTGTCCTGACCATCGTGCGCATCCTGGAAAAAAAGGGCTACGTGAAGCATTTGAAGGACAAGCGCGCCCATGTGTACTCGCCGCAGGTCGACCGCAAGGATGCGACGCGGTTTGAGGTGCGGCATCTGGTCAGCCGGTTCTTTGGCAACTCTCACGAGTTGCTGGCGTTGAATGTTCTGGAAGAGACAAGCCTGGATGCGGAAGAACTCGATCGCTTGCGCCAGTTGCTGGAAAGGAGCCGGTGACTGGATGACTGCAGCCCTCGTTTTTAACGCGATCATTTTTAGTGCGATCAGCTTTCATGGGATCGGCCTGAATGCGATCGCCCAAACGTCAGCAGTTCAAATCGTGAACTGTCTGGTAGAGGGTACGCTGATCGCAATCTTCGCCGGCGTGATGTTGGGCGTGATTCGCCAGAAGAATTCGGGCACGCGATTTGCGGTGTGGTTTTCTGCACTCATGGCAACTGCGGCTTTGCCCCTGTTCGGCGGTGCCTGGTGGTCGCACCCGTCAAAGATTTCAGCGGAGAGCGCGGGCTCGGCGATTACCGTACCGGCTTCCTGGGCGCTTTACGCCTTCGGGGCATGGGCGGCGATCGCGGCTTGGTTCCTGCTAGGCGTGGGTCGCGGCTTGTGGCATCTGCATGAGCTTCGCAAGAGTTGCCTCCCGGTCGATCTTGCGGAAATAGATTCCCGACTGCAAGAGACGCTCGAAAGAGTTCGCTCGACGAGGCCGGTCGTTCTTTGTACCTCCGATCTGGTGCGGGTTCCGACTGCCATCGGCTTCTTCAAACCCGTAATCGTAGTCCCTGGTTGGGTGATGCAGGAACTCTCGGCGGACGAATTGAATCAGATCCTGCTGCATGAACTCGCGCACTTGCGCCGCTGGGACGATTGGACGAACCTGGCGCAGAAAGTGGTGAAGGCACTCTTCTTCTTTCATCCGGCGGTGTGGTGGATCGAGAAGAGAGTATCGCTGGAACGCGAGATGGCATGCGACGACGCAGTGATCGCCGAGACCGCCAGCCCGCGGGCTTACGCAGAATGCCTGACGCACCTCGCCAAAAAAACGCTGGTTCAGCGCAGCATGGCGCTCGCTCAATCTGCGCTGGGACGAATTCGCCAGACTTCGCTGCGGGTGGCTCAGATTCTAGATGTGAATCGGCCTACAAGCGGGGGCCATGCTTGGAAGCCCGCTGTATCGCTGGTAGCGGGATTTGCCTTCGTCTGCGTTCTCGGGATTTCACGAGCGCCGAGGCTGATTGCGTTTCGTGATAGCGCCCCAAGTCCGATCGCCAGTCCGGTGATCGCAACCGCGTCGCCCACTCTGGACGGCGCACACGTTTCGAACGCGACATTTCAACGGCAGCCAGGTCGGGTTGTGCCGGCCAGCCTTAAGGCCCGCTTAGTTCATCGCAGCGCGCAACGTTATGTACGTACCGCTTCGATTCAATCTGGAACTGCAGTAACCGGCGCAAGCAGCATGGTTCGGCCCGCAAACGTTCGCCTCATCAATGCAAGTGCCAATCCTGTCGCGTTCACGGAAGCGCTATTTGTAGTAATTGAGGGAAGCACGAACGATGTCTCAAGCCACGCGGTTTATCAGATTCAGTTGTGGCGTGTGATGGTTCTGCATCCGGTGGTCGATCCCAACAGCAAGAAAATTCCCGCGAAACAAACTTAAGCATGGAGGTCAGCAGACAAGCGGGCGGAACACCATTTTAAGAAACTAACGAATTAGTTGTTAATGAAACTCTCGAAAGGAAAAGCAACTCCAATGAATGTAGGAAAAGACAGTACAAGAAAATGGACGGGGCGACTGGCGGTGCCCGCGCTGGCACTCGCACTCGCTTCGTTTACCACCTATGAATGCATGAAGCCAACCGCGGCAAGGGCGGCCGCCGCCGCACCCTCGGCCACGCCCCTCGATGTCGACAGCGTCAGCTCACTGCTTGCCCTCGACAAAGCCATGGAAACTCTGGCGGCTCGGGTCACCCCGGCAGTCGTCAACGTCACCGTCACCTCGAAAGCTAAGGCGGAAGCGCCTGGCAAAATGCCGGAAGACATGCAACAGTTTTTCGGTCAAGGCGGCCCGTTTGGTCAGTTCTTCGGACCTCACATGCGGCAAGGGCAACCCCAGATCGAGCACGGCATGGGCAGCGGCGTGGTGATCTCGCCCGATGGATACATCGTCACCAACAACCACGTAATCGACGGAGCAGTCGATATTCGTGTGACCACCAGCAACCGGCGCGTTCTGAAGGCGAAGCTTGTGGGCGCGGATCCTTTGACTGACTTGGCGGTGCTGAAAGTAAACGCCGCCGATCTCGTCAGTGCTCCCTGGGGGGACTCGAAAGAAGTCCGGCCTGGTCAAACTGTACTGGCCTTCGGCAACCCGTATGGAATGCGCTTCACGGTCACGCGAGGAATCGTGAGCGCGATCAATCGGGCGAACCCCGATCCGACCAATCCCAGCAAGCCCGGCGAGTTCATCCAGACGGACGCGGCCATCAACCCCGGCAACTCCGGGGGACCGCTCGTCGATGCTCGGGGCCAGGTCGTCGGCATCAACACCTTCCTGATCTCTTCTTCGGGGAGCTTCTCGGGAATGGGATTTGCGATTCCATCGCAGATCGTAAGGCCGACGGTGGAGACTTTAATCCGCGACGGCAAAGTCAGCCACGGGCACATCGGGATCGGCATCGCCGACGTGACTCCAGAGAACGCGAAGTTCTTCGACGAGAAGACAGCGATTGGCGGAGTGGTCACGCAGGTCGAGCCCGAATCGCCGGGAGCGAAAGCTGGCCTGCAGATCGGTGATGTCATTACCGAGATCGATGGCCAGAAGGTAAGCGATGCCGGCGAGTTGCAAGTGCTGGTCGGACAAAAACAGCCCGGTACGAAGATCATGCTCAACGTTTTGCGTGAAGGCAAGAGCATGAGCATTCCGGTCACGTTGGAGGCGCTCGGAAGCCACTCAGCCGAAGGCAGTGATGACTCAGCCAAGGGCGAGGGCAAGATGCACTGGGGCATCGGCCTCAGCAACCTTACGCCCGAAATGCGCGATCAGCTTCAGGCCCCACGCGAGATCCACGGAGCCGTCATCGAGCAGGTGCAACCGGGCAGCCCGGCGGACAATGCTGGACTGCAGCAGGGGGACATCATCCTCGAAGTAAATCGCCACAAAGTCCAGAGTGCGAGCGACGTGAAGGAAGCTCTGTCGAACGTGAAGAAGGGCGACGATGCACTGTTGCTCGTCTGGTCGAACGGCGGTAATACCTTCCGGGTGTTGCATTCTCCTGACGGCGCTTAACCCGGTAGTACTCCACTCCACTACGCCGCACTCCTTTCCAAATGGCAAAGGAGTGCGGCATTTCTTTTGGCCGTAGTACCGTGCTGTCTGGCTGCCTGCCCTGCGACCCGCCCCCGAGAGGCTTTTCCTGACGTACTATAAAAATCTATGCCTCATCTGCTCGATCCCCTGGCAATTCGCGATCTTACATTTTCCAACCGCATATTTGTTTCTCCCATGTGCGAATACTCCAGCACGGATGGATATGCCAATGACTGGCACCTGGTGCATCTTGGCAGTCGGGCTGTTGGAGGGGCCGGACTGGTCTTCACTGAAGCGACGGCGATTCTTCCCGAAGGCCGCATCAGCCCGCAGGACCTTGGCATCTGGAAGGACGATCACATTGAATTCCTAGTTCGAATCGTGCGGTTCATACATGGGCAAGGCAGTATTGCCGGGATGCAGTTGGCGCATGCGGGACGCAAGGCCAGTACCTATCGACCTTGGGAAGGAAATGGAGCGATCCCCGAGAGTGCGGGCGGGTGGAAGAAAGTTGTGGCGGCGAGCGCGATACCTTTCGCCGACAACTATCCCACGCCGCAAGCGCTCACCAGCGATGGCATTCAGGAGGTCGTGCAGGCGTTTGCCGCGGCCGCGCGCCGGGCCTGCGAAGCCGGTTTCCGCGTCATTGAAATCCATGCCGCTCATGGATATTTGATCCATGAGTTCCTATCGCCTCTCAGCAATCAACGAACGGATGCCTATGGCGGCTCATTTGAGAATCGTACGCGTATGTTGCGCGAGGTGGTCGGCGCAGTGCGGCAGGTGTGGCCGGAGCGGGCGCCACTGTTTGTGCGCATCTCGGCGACCGACTGGGTCGACGGCGGCTGGGACATTCAGCAGTCCGTCGAGTTTGCCCGTCAACTGAAGGGATTAGGCGTGGACCTGATCGATTGCTCCTCGGGTGGCATTGTTCCATACGCCAGGATTCCCGTCGGCCCAGGTTATCAAACGCCATTTGCGGAGCGAATCCGGCGGGAAGCCGGCATCCTGACCGGCGCGGTCGGGATGATTACGTTGCCATCTCAAGCTGAAACCATCGTCGCTGAGGGCCAGGCAGATGCGGTCCTGCTCGCTCGGGAATTCTTGCGTGATCCGTACTGGCCGCTGCGGGCGGCTCGCGAACTAGGGCAGCAAATTTCGTGGCCTGTTCAATACTTGAGGGCTGCTCCCG
>JGI12635J15846_10003200_pt1 | contig 14279 bp, 11 predicted proteins | sample BlaSpr_A8_OM2_M2_FD_15846 | JGI IMG/M metagenome (IMG submission 15846) | reverse complement strand
GGCGCAACTCGATGAGTTGCGCGCCGAGTCGGTCACGCACGAAGAGGAAATGACCGTGCTGATGGCGCACCTGAACGAGGCGCGGCGTCCGGTCCAATCGATCCAGGCGGACATCAAGCGCCTGAACGATGAGGTCGCGCTCAAGAGCCTGAGCATCGATCAGCTCACCGAGGAGAATCGCACGTTGCGCACCACCTTGGAGCGCACCCGCGGCGCGCTCGAGGAGCGGGACCTTCTCATCCGGCGGCTGGAGAGGAGCGCCAACAACAACGCCAACGTGCTCGGCCGGTTGCAGACCAGCATCGAGCGACTGGGTAGCGTAGCGCCGCCGGCGCCAGCGCCCGCGGGAGAATTCCTCGCGGAACTGATCAAGATCGAGGGCGACACACGCACGGCGTACCCCTTGGGACGCCGCACTCGGATCGGCCGCGCGCCAGGTTGCGAGCTGCAGATCGATGCTCAGTCGGTGAGCCGACACCACGCGATGCTTCTCAAGGGCAACCGCGAGATCATCGTCGAAGATCTCAACAGCACCAATGGCGTGCTGGTGAACGGGCGCAAGGTCACGCGGCAGGTGCTCAGCGACGGAGATTTGCTCACCATCGGGGAGACCCAATTCCAGTGCCGGCTGAGACCCCACTCGCGGGCCCCCGCGACCCCTCCCGAACCCGCGGCCACCGGCGTGAATGCGTCGGGCGCCGTCCCGGCGGCCGCGACACCCACCGCCGGCGCGGGGGCAGGTGGGACGACGCCCGCGGCCGAGGTTGCGGCGGATGAGGTTGCCGCTGAGGCGCCTCATCCGCAAGTCGGCGACTGAATTTGGCCGGCTGGCGCGGGTTGCTCTTTATACGGGGCGCTGAATCCGGTATCTTTCGCGCCCTTCGAGCGCGCGCTTAGCTCAGCGGTAGAGCATCACCTTGACATGGTGGGGGTCAGTGGTTCGATCCCACTAGCGCGCACCATTTTCTTAGTAATCATCGGCTTACGTGCCGATATTGCGATGCATCAATCGCGGCCGATGTCAATAGAACCCGACCTGCTTTCGACACCCGCAATGGACAAATCAACGGGTTAGCCGCCTTAGAACACCACCGGCTACCCGTTGGCCTCTAGGCGCCAGAAAAGCCAGTAAGATCAAATTCTTACTGCAGTTAGCGCCCGAATTACCAATAAACCCCTCAACATTCGTGAGGCTGTCGGGCTGCGAGGGCCAGCGCTATAAAGTCATTGATCAGGGGCGCTCTCGAGGCCGACTCCACGAAACCACGAAACCTATAACCGGACTGCCGGCAATCTACCCGCCGCGGGTCGGTGAGAAAGTACCGCACCACCAGTAAGAACTGCACGCGGCGTCATTCTACAAACGGTTCTACATCGACTCGCCGGCCACACAGGAACGCGTCGGCCACCAACTGCAGAGGAGCGATGTCCACATCGACTCGCCCTCGATGAATGAGGTCCGCAAAGTGCGTGTACAGATTCGCGTACTCCGTGGTTGGAGCGGTCGCCACCGGTCTCTTGTCCACCGTCATCACGTTTCCGCCCATCGATAGGCTCAAGGGACCGGCGTCCGTTTCGACATCGATGTTCCAGGTCTGCGGCCCGGTCTGGAGAAAATCGAGTTCAACGTGAGTCATCGCCCCCCGTGGACCGGTCAGTAACAGACGCGCGGCAATCGGTGTCTCACAATTGCCGGGGTAGGACAGCTCCGCGTTTTTCAGGACGAATGTACCCGGGATGATTCCCGTGAGGATCGACAGAGCGTTTATTCCGGGATCGAACACGCCGAGACCGCCGGCCTTCCATATCCACGTTTGACCCGGATGCCAGATTCGCACGTCCTCTTTCCATGTGACCGCGACCTTGAAAATCTTGCGCGACGCAAGCCAAAGGCGTGCCGGTTCGACAGCCCGGGCATGTCGGGAATGCCAGCTCGCAAACAGGGTCACACGGCGTTGCTTGGCGAGATCGGCGAGCGCTAGAACTTCGCTGACCGTCACCCCCGGGGGTTTCTCGAGCAGAACGTGACGTCCCTGCTGAAGCGCAAAGCGAGCAATGTCGTAACGTACCTGGGGTGTCGTGCACAGCGCCACTGCCGTAACCTCTGGCATCGCGCACAGCAGAGTCTCTATATCGCTGAAGTCGGGTACGCCGTCGAGCTTGCGGTGCGGGCTCGCGACCGCTACCAACTCGAACGCATCGCTCGACTGCAGTGATGGAACATGCTGATCTCGCGCAATCTTGCCGAGGCCGACGATCGCGATTTTGATTTTTGCCATGAGGTTACCGGTTGGCGTTCGCCGACTCAGTCATGTGCGATATTCTGGTTCAGGTAAACCCTGCACACCGGCGCGGTATAGAAACACGTCGCCGGCATGCGGCTCGGTACGCAGCGTCAAGCCATCGAGTCCTTCACGCGCGCTGGTGACGCACAGGACGTCAAGATCGGGCCCCCCAAAGCACACACAGCTGGGCTGGCACGTTGGCACTTCAAGCGTGCGATCGATTCGCCCGTCTGGTGTATAGCGCACGATGCGGCCAGCCCCCCAATGGGCACTCCACATACACCCATCAACGTCGATCGCGGCGCCATCGGGAAAGGCGCCGTCGGGCGTTTGCGCAAATAGTCGAGGCGCACCCAGAGCTCCTTCGGGTTCGATCAATTCGTATACGCGGATTGTTCGCGTCGGCGAGTCGGCAAAATACAGGCGTTTGCCATCCGGACTAAAGCACAGTCCGTTTGAGATCCTGACACCGCGCACGTGACAACGTGCCTCGCCGCTGGCATCGATGGAATAGAGGCATCCGCCCGCGACGAGCCGTTCGCCTTCAACCATGGTGCCGCTCCAGAATCGTCCACAGCGGTCGACCCGACCATCGTTGAATCGAATACCTTGTTCGAGTGCGTCGGGTAGCGCCAGCCACGCGACCGATTGTTGGTGGACATCGTATAGCGCAATACCGCTCGCGAAAGCGGTAATCAACTTTTCGCTTGCCTCGACCCAGCCAAATGATGCGACGCGCTCCGGGGTGTCCAGGACCTGCATCGTTCCATGCGTCCACTCATATCGATGCAACCGCCGTCCTTGAATGTCGGTCCACCATAAGACTTCTCGACGCGAGTCCCACAAAATTCCCTCGCCGAGAATATTCCTGACGCTGAAGATGTCGATTGGAGTCAGTGAGGCCATTTTGTTCTCTGGGCGCTGCTAACCTTGACCGAGCTGGGCGCGTGCTTGTCGCAGGGCTTGCACTAAGTCCCTGGCACGCCGCCCGATGTCTGCAAGGCTGTAGTCAGGACGGAAGAGTTCGGAACCGAAGCCGAAGCCCGCCGCACCGACGCTAAGCCAACGCGGAATATCCTGGCTTTCGATACCACCCACTGGAAACACTTGGACATCGCTCGGCAATACGGCGCGGAGCGCTTGTAAATGACGAGGCCCATATGTCACCGCGGGAAATAGCTTCAGTTGTCGCGCGCCTGCATCGGTCGCCGCAAAGGCTTCCGTGGCCGTTGCAATTCCGGGCAGCACTTGCATGGCAAGCCGCAAAGCGTCTCGGATGACGTCGGCGTTGAAGTTCGGCGCGACGATAAGGCGCCCGCCTGCCTCGTGCGTGCGCCGCACGTCGTCGAGGTTGAGCACCGTGCCTGCGCCAATGGTCCAATCGGGTCGGCTGCACGCCACCAGTTTGGCAATGCTTGCGAACGGCTCAGGTGAGTTGAGGGGCACTTCGATAATGCGAATGCCGGCTTCGTATAGGACATCTCCTATCTCGACGACCCTCTCCGGCGCGACTCCGCGCAGAATCGCGACCAGCGCGCTTACCCCTGTCGGTCCGTCAGAAATCATGCGCCGCCTCCTTGAGATAAACTTTGATGCACCTGCGCAAGCCCGGCTCGCGATGCCGTCGCACCGTCCACCTGAAAGGCTTCGTATTCATGGGAAGCGAAGGCAGTTGCGTAGAGCTGCGTCAAATCGGGAGAACCAATCACATAGACCATTCGGGTTTCGATTGAACTCGACAGCATGCGCAGTGCTCCGTGGACATCGCTTGCAATCAGAAGACCTGATAGATAGGCCGCCGGCGCCCTAAGCTCGCCGCTGAGCTGACGACTGCGGCACTCGAAGAGTCGATGCAGCAGCTGAGCGTGTGGAAAGGCGTTGAACGACGCCAGCCCATTCTTGAAAGCCTCTGCATCGGTTCTGGTCTCACCAGACCCGTACTTTCCCACCAGTACGCTGTGCTTGCACACGACCGCGAACAGTTCTCCGGTCGACGCGGTCGAAAATTCGCGGACCAATCCATCTTCAAGCGAGACCCACTTGGTGTGGGTCCCAGGAAGGCAGAGCAGCCGGCGTCCCTGGCGCAGTGCCGGCGCGAGCTGCAGTGCGCCTAGAATCTGGGTTTCCTCACCGCGCAGAAAATCGGGCGCATCGAAGCGGTTGCGGCAGGATAGTCCGGGAACTATGTGAATGCTGCCGCCGCGCAGCGACACGCAGGCGTCCGCGATCCGCTCAGGTTTCACTGGACATGCGACGTAGGGCACCTGAACCCAACCAATGCTCGACCCAACCATGCCGCACAGGACTGCCGGTAAGGTGCCAAGGGACTCCTCCCAGGGTGCCGCGAGGGACTCAAAAACATCGGAGAAATGACCGCTGGTATCGATCGCGCCCGGACCAGTGCGGCTATCGAGCACCGCTCCTTGCGCGTCGCAAAGAAAAAGTCGTAAGTGGCTGGTGCCCCAATCCCCGCCGATGAAGTTCGCCGCACCCGGCGATGCGATCGCAGTCATCGCCCGACTCGAATGCCGTCGGCATCGAAAAGATGCAACTTGCGCGCCGGCAAATCCATGGCCACACCCGCGCCGAGCGACAGCGGCGGTCGCGTGAGACTAAAGGCTTTGAACGCCGTGCCCGCCAGCGTGAGGTGGGCAATAGTGCCCAGGCCCGTGGGTTCGACCAGGTCGACGATGCCTTGAACCGAACCGGCGCCAAGCGCGATGTGCTCGGGCCGGATACCCACCGTGAGCGCCGCGCCCTCGTGCAGAGCCAAATCATGATCCAAGGTGAGCGCAAAGCCGGGATGCACGAGAGTGGGCCGGTCTTCGCGACGACTGAAGTGCGCAGGAAACATGTTCATCGCTGGTGAGCCGATAAAACCGGCAACGAACAGATTGGCCGGTCGATCGTAGAGCTCGAGCGGGCTGCCCACCTGCTGTACGTGGCCCCCGTTCATCGCTACGATTCGGTCCGCCAAAGTCATGGCTTCGATCTGATCGTGAGTGACGTAGATCGAGGTGGCTCCGAGCTCACGATGCAGCTTCTTGATCTCGGCGCGCATGTGCTCGCGCAAGCGCGCATCGAGATTGGACAGCGGTTCGTCAAAAAGAAATGCCTTGGGTCGACGCACGATCGCCCGGCCCATCGCGACGCGCTGACGCTGTCCGCCCGACAGCGCCTTCGGCTTGCGCTCGAGTAATGGACCGAGTCCGAGTTTCGCCGCCGCGGCCTTGATCGCCGTCTCGATATTTGGCTTGGAGGTGCCTCGCAGCCGCAGGCTGTAGGCCATGTTGTCGGCAACCGACATGTGGGGATAGAGTGCGTAGGATTGAAACACCATGGCGATATCACGCGCCTTGGGTGGCAGGTCGTTCACGAGCGTGCCGCCGATCCGGATTTCCCCGGCGCTCACCCCCTCGAGTCCCGCGATCATGCGCAACAGCGTCGACTTGCCGCAGCCCGAGGGTCCCACCAGCACCACGAATTCTCCGGCGGCCACGGCGAGAGTGATTTCATGCAATATCGGAGTAGTACCGTAACGCTTGCTGACGCCGCTGATGTCGATTGCGCTCACGGGGCCGCCCTTTAGCCCTTCACGGCGCCGGCGGTCAGGCCGCGTACCAGATATCGCTGAATAGCCAAGAAGAACAGGCAGGCCGGAATCAGCGCCAGCACTCCAGCGGCCATCATTTGCCCGAAATCGACCGAGAACTTCGACACGAAGGACAATAGCCCGACCGGAAAAGTGCTGGCCTGGGACGAGGAATTCAACATCAGCGCAAACAGCAGCTCGCTCCAGGCGGCGGTGAAGACGAATCCGCCGGTGGCGGCGATGCCAGGCAGTGTCAGGGGCAGAATGATGCGTCGAAAGGCGCCGAAGCGCGTGGCGCCATCGATCATGGCTGCCTCTTCGAGTTCCTTGGGAATGGCATCGAAGAAAGACTGCATGAGGAAGGTCGCAAACGGCGCATTGAAGGTGGTGTAAACGATCACCAGCCCAGTCAGGCTATTAGTCAGTCCCAGGGGCGCAAGCAGCCGGAACATGGGCGCCACCAACATGACCAATGGAAACATTTGTGTGATCAGCATGAGCGCCACAAGCAGCGACTTGCCCCGGAAACTGAAGCGCGACAAGCCATAGCCACCCGCGCCGCTGATCAGCGTCACGCTTACGCCGGTGCCGGACGAGACGATCAGGCTGTTGCGAAAGAACAGTGGAAATTCGCTGTGAGCCAGAACGAAGCGGAAATGTTCCAAGCTCGTGCGTGACGGCCACAGCCTGATGCCCTCGCTGTAGAGCAGATCATTGGGCGTCAAGGCGACTTTGATCAGCCAGAACAGGGGAAACAGGGCGAACAGCACGTACAGTCCGATCAGAACATAGTGCGAGCTCCAATAGAGGGTTCGGCGCAGCATGCGAATGCTTACGATTGCCGCCGCATGATGAGGCGCCGCAAGCTCAAGATAGCGAGCGCGTAAATGAACAACAGTATGAGCAGCACCGCCGCGATGCACGAGGCATAGCCGAAATCCAGGCGCCGAAACGCGACCGTGAAAATGTAGCTGGCCACGGTCTGGGTAGAATCGGCAGGACCACCATTGGTCATGACGACAATCAGGTCGGCGAAATTCGCGACCCAGACCGTTCGCAGCAAAATCGTGATGGCGAGGGTGGGGGCGAGCAACGGCAGGGTGATGGAGCGAAACTGCTTGAACACGCTCGCGCCATCGATCGACGCCGCTTCGTACAGGTCCTTCGGGATCGATTGCAGCGCGGCGAGGTTGGTGATCGCGAAGAACGGGATGCCCCACCAAATGGAGGCGACAATGGGCCCGATCAGGGCTGTTCCGGGCGCGGCCAACAGATTATTGGTATCGTGCGTGATCTTCAGGGCGAACAGCCATCCGGGCAGTGGCCCCACCACGGGATTGAACAGCCACGCCCAATCGAGACCCACCAGAAAAGTCGGCACTGCCCAGGGCAGGAAGACCAGCGCCTGCGCCAGCCGCCGACCCGGAAACTCGCGGTTCAGCAGCAGCGCGAGAATCAGCCCGAAAATGAATTGCAGCGCCACCGATGCGCCAGTCCAGATCAGGGTGTTGAGCAGCGCCGCTCGAAAATTGCGATCGGCCTCAAGCTCACGGAAATGATCGAAGCCGACAAAGCCGCCGCTGAACGGATCGAGCAGCTGGATGTCACGGAAGGCATAGGACAGCCCCACACTCAAGGGCACCAGCATGACCACAACGATCAGGATCAGTAGCGGCGCGGTATAGAGATACGGTTCCGCGCCGGTTGCAAGGCGTCTGCCAATGGCGCTCACTTCTGGCTCTGTTTCGCTTTGGTCATGATCTGGGCCCATTCCTGCGCCATCTCCGGCGCCGTGATCTGGCCGAGCAGCAGACTCTGGCTGGTGCGGGGGACGATCGAGCTGGCAAAAAGCGCCCAGGCGCGGAGGTCTACCGGCATCACCATCGGGACCACGTTAGGATCGGTCAGCTCATCGAACCAGGCTTTGAATCTTGTGTCGGCGTATAGCGGATCCTTCACCGCTGCGGTGTAGATGGGCAGCGCGCCGATGCGTCGGTTCCAAACCAGGTTGCCTGGGACACCGTCGAGAGTGGCAATCAGCTTCCAAGCCAAATCTTTGTGCTTGCTGTTGGCGAACATCGACCAGCCGGTGTAGCCGATGGTTGGGAAACTCTTGCCGGATGGCCCTTTGATCCATGGCGCGACGCCGTATTCGTCGGGCTTCATGCGCTCGGCGATCGCGATCAGGGCGTCCGGATCATTCTCGATCATCGCGCAGGTGCCCGAGTAAAAACCGGCGATGACGTCGTTGTAGCCCCAATTCACGCTGTCTTTAGGCGCAAGACCCGATTTATAGATGTTTGCCAACGTGCTGAAACCCTTGATCCACCCGGCCTCGGTGAAGGTCGAGCTACCGTCGGCGTTAAAAAAGACATCCGAGCCACTGGCAAGGGCACCGAACATCATCCACGCGTTGACTCCGCCGGCGCCGCCGCGCAGGCAATAGCCATACTTTCCCGGCAGGCTCGACACCTTCTTAGAGACCGCGACAAACTCATCGAGAGTGCGGGGCGGGGCGCTGACGCCTGCTGCAGCAAATAGTCTCTTGTTGTAGTAGAGCGCGCGGAGATAAAAGCCGTACGGCAACATATAGGCGGTGCTACGAACCACCCGGCCCAACTGCAGTGTCCGTTGATTCAATTCGCTCGTGTGCTGCCAGGTCTTCAGATATGGTTCGAGGCTCTCAAGGGTGCCGTTATTGGCGTAGAGCGCCAGCCATACATCGGGCATCTCGACCACGTCTGGCGTGTCGCCGGCGGCAACCATGGTCGCGAGTTTTTCAAAGGACGGACCCCAGGGCAGGGAGGTGATTTCGACTCGTACGTCGGGGTTGGCGTCCTCGAACGTCTTGACGATGTTCTTGAGGGTCTCGGTGCGCTCGGGGCTGGTAATCACCTCGACCAGCTTTAAAGTCGTGGTTGCCTGAGCGAGAGTCGACAAGCTTAGCCCCAAGGCGGTGGCGGCGAGACCCAGTGCTGCTCTCACGAGCGGACTCGCTTCAAACTGGCGCGGATGGCCGCCTCCAGATCATCCCATAGCGCATCCACCCCCTCGAGACCGATATGCAATCGCACCACGCGTTCGGGCACACCGAAGTCGACCGCGGAATTCGGTCCGGCCGCCTGCACACGCGTCACGAGAGCCGGCATCACGAGACTTTCGTGTCCGCCCCAGCTCACGCCCATCTTGAAGATCCGCAGCTCATTGCAGAACGTCGGGATATCCACGCCAGTGCCCAAAACGAATGAGAACAGTCCCGAGGTACCCTGCAGGCCGCGCGGAAGGCGTCTTCCCAGCCCCGGATGATGTACGGCGGTCACGTGAGGGTGTTCGCCCAGACGCCCCGCAATCGTCATGGCTGCGGTCTCATGGGCGCGCATGCGCACAGGCAGCGTGCGCAGACCGCGCAATAGCAGCCAGGCCTCAAAAGGGGAGAGCTTTCCGCCCAAATACGGGCAGGTAGTGCTGCGGATGTCGGAGATCAGCTCGGCCCGACCCGCGACCGCGCCGGCCACCGTATCGCTGTGGCCGCCGATGTATTTCGAGGCCGAATGCACCACCAGATCCACCCCGAGCGTAATTGGCTGCTGGAACACCGGGGAGGCCCAGCTGTTATCAATCATGCTGAGAACATGATTCCTTCGGGCTAGAGCCGCGAGCGCCGCGACGTCATGCGCCTGCATCATCCAGCTGGTTGGGCTTTCCATATAAAATAGCGCGGCCCCAGGCAGGGCTGCCTCGACAGCTGCCGGGTCGGCACCGTCCACATAGGTGACGGCGATATTCCAGCGCTTAAGCAGCGTCTCGAACAGGCGATAGGCATCGGGGTAAATGTGACGCACGCAGACCATGCGATCGCCGGGTTTCACGAAGGTCATCACCGTCGAGGAAATCGCTGCCATGCCGCTGGCGAAACCGATGGCGTCGTCGGTTGCTTCGAGCGCGGCGAGCTTCGCCTCCAGCTGTTGAACGGTGGGGTTGAGGCCCCGGCTGTAGATCGGACGGACTTGCTCACCCTTGAACGTGGCCTCCAATTCCTCGTACGAGGGGAAGGTGAACAACGAGGACTGCACGATGGGCGGCACCACGGCGTCGTAGGCGTGGGCATCGTCACGGTTCACGATCAGGCTCGCCCGGTCAATCGGATCGGTGAAAGGTGCGCCGGTCATCAGTGTGATTCCCGTTCGACCAGAGAGCCGCTCGCGCCCACGAGGAAATCGAAGTCGCAGCCCCGGTCGGCCTGTAACACATGCTGTTGGTAGAGCTGGTAATAGCCTCGGGTGTAGGGTGAAGCGGCCGTCACTTGCCGCCAGGATTCCAACCGTCGTTGGAGTTCCGCATCCGAGATCAGCAACTCGAGCTTACGCGCAGGCCCGTCAAGCAAAATCTCATCCCCGGTTCGCACGACGGCCAACGGACCACCGGCGGCGGATTCCGGCGCCACATGCAGGATTACCGTGCCAAATGCGGTTCCGCTCATACGGGCGTCGGAGAGGCGCACCATATCCTTAAATCCGCGAGCGAGTAATTTTTGGGGAAGCGCCATATTGCCGACCTCCGGCATGCCGGGATATCCGCGAGGACCGCATCCTTTCAGAACCAGCACCGAATTCTCATCCACCTCCAGCGCCGGATCATCGATGCGCGCCTTGTAGTCCTCGATCGATTCGAACACGACCGCATGTCCGCGATGCCGGTAGAGCGCGCTCGAGGCAGCGCTGGGCTTCATGACGGCTCCCCTAGGACACAGATTGCCGTGCAAGACCCAGATGCCGGACTGCAGGTTGGCCGGCTCACTCAGGGGCCGGATGACCTCCCGATTGAAGCACTCTGCCTCTCGTATGCGCTCGCCCATCGAGACTCCGCTAACCGTTGCGGCGTCCAGATGTAACAGAGACGTGAGTTCTTTGAGCACGGCCGGAAGGCCGCCCGCATAGTGCCAATCTTCCATCAGGAAGCGGCCCGAGGGCTGCAGATCCACCAGCAACGGCACATCCTTAGAGAGGCGGTCAAAGTCCTCGAGCGTGAGGGGTACGCTTAGTCGTCCAGCAATCGCGAGCAGGTGCAATACGATATTGGTTGAGCCGCCGATCGCGGCTAAGGTGCGCACGGCGTTCTCAAATGAAGCACGCGTGAGGAGCTTGGAGAGACGCCGATCGTCCCGAGCCATCCCCACGATCAACCGTCCGCTCTCCTGAGCCAGGACACGGCGCCGTGAGTCGACCGCCGGAATTGTAGCGTTGTAGGGAAGGGTCAGCCCCATGGCCTCGACCATGCTCGCCATGCTCGAGGCGGTGCCCATGGTCATGCAGGTGCCGGGGCTGCGGGACATACCACTCTCGGCAGACAGGAATTCGCGCATGGACATCTCGCCGGCGCGTACCGCTTCGCTGAACTTCCAGACATCGGTCCCGGAGCCGATATCGCGACCGCGAAACTTGCCGCTCAGCATCGGGCCGGTGGAGACCACGAGGGTGGGTAAGTCGACACTGGCCGCACCCATGAGTTGACCGGGGGTGGTCTTATCGCAGCCGCCAAGCAGCACCACGGCGTCGATCGGGTTGGCGCGGATGGCTTCCTCGGTCTCCATGGCCAATAGATTGCGAAACAGCATCGCGGTGGGTCGCATCTGCGTCTCGCCGAGCGACATGACCGGGAACTCGAGCGGCAGGCCGCCAGCCTCCCAGACACCGCGCTTGACGCAATCGGCGATGTCGCGCAGCCCGGCATTGCACGGGGTGAGTTCCGACCAAGTACTGCAGATGCCGATCACGGGCCGGCCGTCGAACACATCGTCCGGCAGTCCCTCGCTTTTCATCCAGCTACGGTGAATGAACCCATCTTTAGTTCTCGGTCCGTAGCTGCGCGCGCTGCGCAGGCGCTTACCTTCCTCTGCCACCTGGTCACCTTTACGAAGGAATCGGGCGCCTGCTCGAGCGCAATCCTGATTTGTATGATAAATCTTATATGATAGCGCTCCCATACTATCTCCTGGTTTTTGTATGTCAAGCATGCCGAAATCACCCCTTATACCGCTCAGTCGCCGCCATCCAAGTGTCGAGGTGCAACGGCCGTCGATAGCCTGCGCTCCGGGCTGTTGGAGGTTAGAATGAGTCTAGGAATTGATAGACCATGGTGTCGTGAGCGCAGATACGTGCGTGTTAGGGGGCAAACAGTGGCGACAAACCGCTAACCGGAGAGGGTTGTGAAAAAAACAAAAACAAGACGGCGTCGGAGCGCTGTGACGATGCACGAGGTGGCCAGGCATATCGGCGTTGCGCCGATGACAGTATCGCGTGTCCTTAGTGGCGACGCGAAAGTCAGTCCGGAGACCAGGCAGCGCGTGGAGGCTGCGATCAAAGAACTCGGCTATTCCCCGAATGTGGCGGCTCGCAATCTAGCCAAGGCTGCCAGTGTTCATATCGGTCTGTTGTACAACAACCCGAGCTCGGCGTACCTGAACGAACTGTTGGTAGGCGTATTGGAACAAAGCAGCCACGCCGGATGCCAGATCGTCTTGGAAAAATGCGGTACACGAAGCGAACGAACGGTGATCGAGAAACTTCTGCGCGATGGCGTCGGCGGAATAATCCTGCCGCCCCCGCTCTCGGATTCAAAGGTGGCGCTGGAAGCATTGCGCGCCGCCAAAATTCCATTTATTGCCGTGGCCACGGGACGCCCGGAAGCAGAAGGCCTGTCGGTGCGCATCAACGATTACGAGGCCGCCGCCGCGATGACACGCTACCTGTTGTCATTGGGTCACCAAAAGATCGGCTTTATTCTCGGTGCTCCGAACCAGACGGCTAGCGGCCAACGCTACGCAGGATTCGCGGCAGCCATGCATGAGGCCAAGTTGGAGGTACGCCGGGATTGGGTAAAGCAAGGATCGTTCACCTATCGCTCGGGTCTGCTTGCGGCGGAAAAACTGCTGACTGTGGGCGATCGACCGAGCGCGATTTTTGCGAGCAACGATGACATGGCGGCGGCGGCCATTGCTGTGGCGCATCGGCTGCATTTGGACGTGCCCGCTAACCTGACTATCGTAGGCTTCGATGACACGCCGCTGGCGACGACGATTTGGCCGGCCCTCACGACCGTTCGACAGCCAGTCGCTGCTATGGCGCGCAAGGCCATGGAGTTGCTGTTGGAGGAAATTCGACTTCGAAGCGCCGGCCGCACCCTTGAGCCGCTGCAACACTTTCTGAACTTCTCGCTGGTCAAACGAGAGTCTTCGGCGCGGCTTTGACAAGCTGATCTACCTCGCAGCAGCTATTCTACCCGAAGCAGGCATTCCGCTCATGCAAGGTGCTTGCGATAAGATAGCGCTACCATATACACTGAGAACCTGATTATAAATCCTTGGGGACCGATCATGCCGCCCCGGGAACTTCGTGATCGGACGGGGAGGGGGATCATGACGCAGAGCAATATATCGCTCATCACGGGGCTGACATTCGTCGCAACCCTCGGCGGATTACTCTTTGGCTACGATACGGCGGTGATATCGGGCGCCGTCAGCTCGATCGACGCCAACTTCATTGATCCACTGCATTTGTCCGAGACGGCGCGAAGCAGTTTGTCCGGCTGGACCGTATCGAGCGCGCTGCTCGGATGCATCATTGGGGCAGTCGTTGCCGGATGGGTCTCCAACGCCATCGGCCGCAAAGGTGGTATGTTGGTTGCCGCCGCGCTGTTTCTGTTGTCGGCGGTCGGCTCGGCCTATCCCGAGATTGGCTTGGGGCAGATCGGCGCCATGGGGCCGAGGGCGCTCACCCCATTCATCTTTTATCGCATCCTGTGCGGCGTCGGCGTCGGTATTGCATCGATGCTGTCGCCGCTTTACATCGCCGAAATAGCACCTAGTCGAATTCGTGGCCGCCTGGTCTCGTTCAACCAACTTTCTATCGTGCTCGGCATGCTGCTGGTTTATTTCGTGAACTGGGCGATCGCCTCTCAGGGCGACGACGCTTGGATCAGAGCCACCGGCTGGCGGCTCATGTTGGCATCGGAAGCAATTCCGGCGTTGCTTTTTCTGGCGCTGCTGTTGTTGGTTCCGGATACGCCGCGATGGCTGGTCATGAAGGGGCGCGGCGATAAGGCTCTGGCGGTGTTGACGCGCTTGGTCGGGATCGACGAGGCACGCGCGACAATCGTCGAGATCGAAGCCACAGTGGTGGTTCGGACGCATCCGGCCGGCGTACCCCTCTTTGCGTTTGGCTCGCTGGTGATCGTCGCGGGCATCCTGCTCTCGGTGTTCCAACAATTCGTCGGCATCAATGCGGTGCTCTACTATGCGCCGTTGATGTTCAAGAACATGGGCGCGACCACCGATACCGCTCTGTGGCAGACGATCATCGTCGGCCTCGCTAATGTCATCTTCACGCTGGTTGCAATTCTCACGG
>JGI12635J15846_10003199_pt1 | contig 14282 bp, 6 predicted proteins | sample BlaSpr_A8_OM2_M2_FD_15846 | JGI IMG/M metagenome (IMG submission 15846) | reverse complement strand
CGCGACGCCGGGGGAACCATAAATGTGGTTCTAAAGTCCGGGAGCAACGGTCTTCATGGCACCGCGTACTATTTCAATCGCAACGAGTTCTACGCAGCTCACTCCCCGTTCTTTGTAGCCACACCGCAGTTCCCGAAAGCGCCGAGATTGCGCAATGAGAATTATGGGTTTGCCGTCGGCGGCCCGATTATCAAGTACAAGACATTCTTCTTTCTTGGCTTCGAGAAGCAAGACTATATTTTTGGGCTTACAGGTTTGGCCACCGAACCGTCATCTGCCTGGATCCAGAGTGCTCAGGGTCTGCTCGCAAAATACAATGTTCCGCAAAGTCCCCTTTCAACGAACCTGTTTTCGGCACTCTGGCCGAGCTCAATCAGCAGCCTCCCCGGTGCAGTCAGCAACTTCTTCGCTAGCGATCCGGCAACCGGATATAGCTACAACGGCATTGTGAAGCTGGATCACAATTTCAACAACGCGGAACATTTGTCGGGACATTGGTTCATGGGACAGGGAAGCCAAGTCCAACCTCCCGGTGCTGCGTTGGTACTGGTGCAGGCAAGTTCCAATCTTGGCTACTACTTTGAAGCCGCCCCAATCCGGGTGGAAAATTACTCCGCGGTCTTGAGCTCACAGTTCAGCCCCAAGTTAAGCAATCAGGTTCTGTTTGGAGTGAGCTACTTCAATCAGATTTTTCACGATGCCAACAACAGTTTCAATACGAAAGCTTTGGGTTTGTACCTCAGCCCGGACGCAATGATAAATGGGCAGCCCATCCTTGGGGCTCCAAATATTGCCATCTCCGGGTTCGATCAGGTTGGAATCACGCCTCCGGAGGGACGCAACGACATCACGGGGCACCTCACTGATGTGGTTTCTTACGTTATGGGCAAACATCAGCTTCGCTTTGGAGGCGAAGTGCGCCAGGGACGGGTGGATGAATTCTATTTCCGCCGTTCGGTAGGGACCTTCTCATTCGATGGTTCCCAAGGGCCATGGGCTGGGACATGCTCCGCTGCGGATGTGTTATGCACAGACACGCTGACACTCGCGGACTTCCTTGCGGGCGACGTGAGCGCATCTTCGATCGCGGTCGGAAATGCTGAGCGGCACGTTTTGGTAAATTCGTTCGCCTTTTTTGGACAGGACGGTTGGCGAGCGATGCCGTGGCTGACTCTAACCGCCGGCCTTCGTTATGAATACAGCGGTCCGCTGCACAACGGCAATCAGGATCTGCCGGTCTTCATCCCGGGCAAGGGTCTCGTCATCCAGGGGGCTGGTATCGGTTCTATTTTCCCGCCGGACCGCAACAATCTCGCGCCGAGAATCGGCTTTGCTTATCAGCCGAATGACCGCGGTGATCTCGTAGTGCGAGGGGGAATCGGTGTGTTCTACGAGCAAACCGCCATAAGCCCGTTCCTCGACAACCGCCCACCAAATGCTGCAGCCAATGGATTGGAAAATAACCCGGCTGGTCCGCACGCGGTCGACAATTACAGCCGGAATACGTACAACTGGATGACCGTCCAGCAGGGTGGGGTATCCATCTTTCCAGGAGTCGTGACTTGTCGCAGCCTAAATTACTCCGTCGAGCCAAGTTGTGGAGTTCCAAATCCAAGTACCGGAGCGAATATCTACAATGTATTCTCCGTCAATCAAAATTTCCGGACACCCTACTACCTTAACTACAACCTCCAAGTGGAGAAGGGGTTTGGAAACGTCGCCACATTACAAGTGGGTTATGTGGGGAGTCAGGGTCGGAAGCTGACTTTTACGGAGAATATAAATCAAAACGGCGCATTTGATACGCTCTACCCAAATGTTGGTTCCATCAATCAGTTCGGCAGTTCTGTAAGCTCCAACTACAACGCCCTTCAAAGCGTACTGCAAATACGGTCCTGGCGCGGACTTGCTTCTCAGGTCTCGTACACCTGGGCGCATGCTCTGGACAATGCAACTGAGTTCCGCGGCGTGATTCCCCTTGACAGCTTCAATCTGAACCAAGAGTACGGCAACGGTGATTTCGACACACGCCACAACTTAACCGCTTATTTGACCTACGTGGTTCCCGGTTCCTCGCATGGGCCTAAGATACTCACCCACGGCTGGCAAGTAAGTGGGCTGTTGTCGTTCCACTCGGGACAGCCGTTCAACTTTCCCGGGACCGGCGCCTCAGGCAGCCAGCGCCCGGGCTTGAATCTGGTAGGTAATCCTTTTGCCGGCGTTTCCCATAGCTTCAATCCCAAAACTGGTGTGCAATGGGTGAACCCGGCTGCGTTCTGTGTGCCTTCGCCAAGTTGCCTCCCGAACAACCCTAACGGCACCCTATCCAGGAACAAGTTTTACGGTCCCGGCTTCGCGGATGTGGATCTTTCAGTGTTCAAGAACATCCCGATGACGGAATACTTAAAATTGCAGCTTCGCGCGGAAATGTTTAACGTCTTCAATCGAATCAACCTCGCGACTGGAGGCGGCTCCGTCGGGTCCAGTGGGTTCGTCACCGACACCATCGGCGATTTCTTTGGCGGGCCGGGGATTGGGCCGGGTGAGCCCTTCAACATGCAGATTGCGGCGAAGATCATTTTCTAGCGACGCAGCCGTAACACTGATCACCCTTTGCCGGTTAGGTCGTATGCTACGGCGGCCGCGGCGCAACATTATTCCAATTTGCGGGATTAGCCGACTGCGGGAAGGTCCTGGAAGGAAACAGATTAACGTAAGTACCCGTGCTGGGACTGCTCTGGTGGGATTGAATGTTCGAAAGTGATCGAAACGCAAACCGCGATAAGAAACACCGGAGCGCCAACGTGTCACATGGTTTATACTCTCCGCGCTAGCAGGGTCTGTTCCGAGGTGAGCGAAGAATGGGCAGCCCGCCAGGACATCCGTTCAGAGAATCAGACCGACCTTCACTTTCTAATTTGTGCGTTTTCGGAGGGGCACGCGCCACGGTGCCTTACCAGACTACAAAAGGGAAGAGCCTATGGCCGATCGTACCCGACCCAACGAAACGTCGCAGACACAACTTTGAATCCGGACATTTCACTTGCTACTAAAACCGGACATCTTCACTTGCTAAGAACAGAGCATCTGGTACTTTGCGGAGTTAGTCTTCCGATAAGGTTAGAATCCACACATTCTTTTCGTCCTTTTAGGCGTCGCCGAAAATGGCCGAGAGACGGGTGAACAACAACCTCTATATTTTAATCTTCGGTTTGCAATCGTCCCTAAGGGCAGCACTTTCGTTTGGGATTGGCGAACCGCGGTTAACCAGCAGGAAAAAGAATGACTAAAAGTTCATTGTGCTCATGGCCCGTTCCCAGGCGGTGCAGAATCGAGCTGCATTAGCGTCTCGAGCAAGTAGTACTGTCCGTAAATCAGCATTCCGTCGGCTGGATGTGTTCCGCTCCCATGGCGCAAAACTCCCGGAGGAGTCGCGTCTCCCTGGTAAGTGGGCGTTAGATAGCGGTCGATCAGCGAGTGAGTGATACGCTCGGCCTGGCTTCGATACGCCTGGGCCTTCGGGGTGTCTCGCGTAAGCGCAGCCAACTGAAGCAATCCTCCAGCCGCGATCGCTGCCGCCGAAGTATCGCGATTGCGATACAGAACTCCCTCATCGGAAAAGTCGTACCAGGGCACACCGTCTTCCGGCAGTTCGTCAATAATGTAGTCGGCGATCTTCTGTGCAGTTTGCAGTAGCTTTGGATCCTTGGTCTCACGATATGCGGTAGCAAATCCATAGAGCGCCCACGCCGTACCACGGGACCAACTCGTCTCCCATGAATATCCCTGATGGGTGTGATAGAAGACACGCTCACCCGGCTTCGCATGGTTCGGAAACACGAAGGCCTCGTTCTTGCCATTCCCGCTAAGCTGGAACCCCTGACGGTTGTCGCCCGGATTGTAGTGCACCGATTGAATCACCGAGCCATCATTCCGTATAAACCAATCTGCCGCGCGCAGCGCATGCTTCAGTGCCACATCGCGATATTTAGAGTTGCCCGTCTCATGACTCGCCCACCAAAGAAGTTGGAGGTTCATCATTGTGTCAATGATCGAATCGTCTCCATTCGCATTCCATGCGGGAATTAACTGTGTGATGGGATTGAACATTTCCACCAAATGGTCGGCCCCACGCAGAGCGCTGTCACGCAGTTTTGGATCGCCGGTCAGCTGAAAGCCGGGTACGGAGGAATAGAAATAAAGAAAACCCGTATCGTGATTCTGTTCGGACTCTTTGCCAACAAGAGCTGAAGTCCAAAGCTCTGCCCAGCGGCGGTACTTCTCATCGTGAGTTCGGGAGTACATCTTCCACAGCTCTGCCGTCCAGAAACTGCCCGTCCAGAAAAATCCTTGTTGCGATTTCCATTCACCGGTCTGGTCATTGCCATCGGTAAAAAAGCCATCACCCTCGCTTTTGCTAACACTAGCTGGCGGTGCCGCTGAAATGACCGGCTCCCACTGTGTTGCCGTGCGATCTATTTCCTTCCGCAGCAGATCAATAGCTTGCTTGTACGTCCGCGAACCGGTCGGATGCAGACTATCGGGCGGTGCCGATTGCACTTCCCCTGCGGTCGAAAGAATCTTGACTGTTGCCGGACTCTTCAATCGGTCAGCCACGTTCTTCACGTACGCGAGCAACTGCTCCTGCGAAGTCACGTCGTCAATGTCCGCAGCTCTTGCCACATAATCGCGTGGCTCGCGAGCGCCGGGGACCGCGATTGGATCATTCGTTCCTTCCTGATCCCAGGCAGCCAGTGAATACCAGGACGCAGAGCCGTTCTTCAGCGGAAACGTAAGCAGATAGTTCTTACTGTCCTTGTTCGCTGCGGCTTTTGTGCCCGGAGCCATGATGATGGCAAGACCCAAATTGGTTCCACGCAAAATCGGCGAGACTGCCTTGTTTCCCCCTTCTACAACCTGCTCGCCCCACATCGCCAGCCATGCGGGATCGTCGGTCGCCGAAGAACGTAATTCAGGGATGTTCTGTTGCTGGGTGAGACCCGTCGCGAATACCAGATCACCCGCGTCGGTCGATTGGATCGTTTGCAGAAAGCCGCGCTCTCCCGCCCATTGCGTAATTCGATCTTGAATATCGACACTCTTTCCCGCGATCTTCCAGCCCTTGTAAGTGAGCTCAATAATCGCGCGCACAGGACCGCTGGAAACGATTCGCCAACTGCGATCGTCAACCTCCGCAATATGCTCTGCCGTACCGTTCACCAAGCCAGCAGGAGCGCCGATACCTAACGCGTCCCCGACAAGATAAATGTCGCGGCCATCTGGCGAATTGTTGTGGTAGATATAGCCGGGTATCGCGTATCTATCGAGTTGCAAACTTGGTCTCGGCTTGCCATAAAGATCAATTGCGTTGCGTTTGTCAAAGTACAAACGAAAGGCGTCGCGCTTCGATTCCCAGCCTATACCGTCGATCTTCTTGCTAACGATCGCATTTGTCTGCTTCTCATAGTCCCCGCGAAGACGAAAAATGCGATCCACTGGGCCCCATGTAATAGTTACGATCCGTGTCTGATGCGGCTTTAGATCGATTTGGAAGACAAGTTCATCCGGCTTAAAGTCGCCATCGAGATCATCCACCTGCGAGGGGAGTTCGGTCGGATGCAACACGGTCGCGTCTTCAGCAACGGTACTGGCGTCCGATGCAGTCACGATCTGCGAGCCGACGTAAAAATCGGGAGCTATTTTCTTCAGTTCCGGAATTGACAGAACAATGTTCTCCGCGGGACGATTCTCGTCTGTAGGATTGGTAACGGCGACTTTGATCGACTTCAGATGTGGCTCCGCCCACAGAATCTGTGTCGCCAATAAGAACGACATCGTGACAAACGTCCGTACCGCTCTTTTTTTCATTTGGATGTCTTTTAAAACTTTTGGTCGTTCCTATGCCGGAGCCGAATCGAGTTGTACCGGCTCCAGCCGTGGCGCTAGAACTTGAATTACGAGCAATGCAAATATGTAGGCGGAACCAGCCATGAAGAGGACCACCACATAGCTGTGGGTCCACTGTAAAAGGTGACTCACCAGCCAGGCGATACAAAGGCCGCCCACGGCGCCACCGAACCCGCCGATACCCACGACGGAAGCTACCGCGCGGCGAGGAAACATGTCAGAAACAAGAGTGAACAGATTGCACGACCAGCCTTGGTGCGCAGCGGTCGCCAAACCAATTATTGCGACCGCGGGCCATAATCCCTTGACTTGCGAAACAAACAGCACCGGCGCCACGCACAATGCACAAATCAGCATCGTCCCTTTGCGCGCGCGATTCACGTTCCAGCCGCGCTTGAGAAGACTGGAGGAGAGCCATCCCCCGCCAATGCTGCCAAAATCGGCGGCTAGGTAAATTGCAACCAGCGGCGGACCAAGTCCCGTGAGGGTAACTCCGTGCGTTTCATGCAGGAATTTTGGCAGCCAGAATAGATAAAACCACCAAATGGGATCGGTCATCGACTTGCCCAGCACAAACGCCCATGTCTGCCGGTGCGGCAACAAACGCAGCCATGGAATTCTGGTTTCGGGCTCCAACGGATCGCTCTGGATGTATCGCAACTCGTTCGCGGAAAGCCGCGGATGCTCTTGTGGACGCCTGTATAGCAGAAGCCATAGAACGAGCCACGTCGCGCTGAAAATTCCCGTGAAGAGAAATGCCCACCGCCAGCCCAGATGCACGGCGATCCACGGCACCGTAAGTGGAGCGACCAGGGCGCCGATGTTCGTTCCAGAATTAAAAATGCCAGTCGCTAGTGCGCGCTCTTTTTTAGGAAACCACTCGGTAACGGTTTTTATAGCGGCTGGAAAATTACCCGATTCCCCAAGCCCCAACATAAAACGCGCGGCGCCGAATCCAAATATGGATCTGGCAAGCGAGTGTCCCATCGCTGAGAGGCTCCAAACAGCGATGGCTACGGCATATCCAACTCGCGTTCCGACGCGATCAATGAAACGGCCCACTACGAGCAGTCCCAGCGCATAAGCGTAAAAGAACATCTGCACGATGCTTCCATATTGGATCTCAGTCCATCCAAAAGTCTTCTGAAGCAAAGGGGCCAGCAGTCCTAGAACCTGCCGATCCATGTAGTTGATCGTGGTCGCGAAGAACAGTAAGGCGCAGATAACCCAGCGAAGGTTCCCACCTGCCCGAGCATGCAGCGCCGCATCAATTGCCGATGGAGTTGGCGCACACAATGGTTGTTCGAGCTTAGAGGAACCTTCCTGCACTTTACACTTCCCTCTCCGAAGGGCCGGCTATCTGCCCATCCAACCGCCGTCGACTACCAGTACGTGACCGTGAATGTAATCGCTCGCCGCCGACGCAAGAAACACGGCGGCGCCACATATGTCGTCGGGTTGTCCCCATCTGGCTGCGGGGATGCGTTCGAGAATTTGGCGGTTGCGAACTTCGTCGCGTTGCAACGCGGCTGTGGTGTCGGTACGCATGTAGCCCGGCGCGATGGCGTTCACGTTCACACCTTGCGCCGCCCATTCGTTCGCGAGCGCTTTTGTCAATTGCACAACCGCTCCCTTGGACGCTGCATACGCTGGAACGGTAATGCCACCCTGAAACGAAAGAAGCGAAGCAACGTTGATAATCTTCCCGCCCGATCCCCTGGCCATAAAGCTGCGACCCGCAGCCTGGCACAGCTTCCAAAGTGAATTAAGGTTTACTTGCAGGACGGCGGTCCAGTCCTGATCGCTGTAGTCTACCGCCTTCGCGCGGCGAATAGTTCCGGCATTGTTGATAACGATGTCCACCGGCGCGAACTGTTGGGCTTTCGAGAAGAGATCCTCTGCCGCTCCGGGTTTCGACAAATCGGCTTTGATCCCCGCACTACGGCGTCCGAACTTTTCGACTTGCTGGCAAGTCTGCTGCGGCGAGCGCGAATTTCCGTGGCTGATTACGTCGGCTCCGGCTTCCGCAAGAGCAATCGCCATTGCCGCGCCCAGGCCCGCCGAAGCGCCGGTAACCAGCGCTGTCTTGCCATCGAGCCTGAATTGATCAAGGATCAAAGGATGTTTTTCAGCTCGGTTCCAGTCCCGAATCCCGACTAGCTCGGCTCAGGCTGAACGTTGGCGCGAGATTAACTTCACGTTTGGACTTCAGCGCGGGATTCTTGCAGCGTGTTATAACCCGTGTCAAGAAGATTGTGCGGCGGCGTCCCACTATGTGGGATGCCACCTCATAAGATGACGTTCTTACTCGTCAACTTTAAGGACACAGTCACGGCGACTCGATAGTTAAAACGACAGATCGAAATTTCGGGGGAAGCGATGAAACTGATTTCAATTTTGGCGATGACTGTAATTGCAATTTCAGGTTATGCATTGGCCGAAAACAAGGCTGAGGTCTTTTCCGGCAAGGACATCACCTCGCAGCTGGCTAGTCTTGTTCAGGCAGCGAAAGCTTCGGGGAGCAGCGGAGCTACGCTCGGCGATTACAAATCGCACGCAATCAAACTTTCCGTCAGGATCGCGAGCGGCGGAGCCGAAGTACACGCACAATATGACGACATCTTCGTTGTCACTGAGGGAAAGGCAACCCTGGTCACGGGCGGTACAGTTATAGAGCCCAAAGACGAGAGCGACGGCGAAACCAGAGGGAGTGGAATTCAGAATGGAAAGTCGCAGACGATCGTCCAGGGAGACATCGTTCACATTCCAGCAGGCACCCCGCACCAACTGATGATCGCCGCGGGAGATACGTTCGGCGCAATCGTAGTTAAGGTAAAGGAGGCGCCATGATGCACTGGGTGTCGTAGCGCGCGGCAAATCTGCAGATGCTACGCATTGCGGGGCACTTTTGTGCGGTGATTCGCGAGGGCCCCGATAGGCTTCCCCCTGTAATGCCCATGATTTTCACTGAAAGATTAACCAAGCCGATTATTTCGAGGTCCGCGTGGCGATTTTTTTCTTGACAACTTCGATTTATCTCATAATATGGCACGCGTGCCACAATCTAAGACACATGTCTCCCCGTACCGTGTACAGGTTGTCGACCGGGCATTAGCGGCTTTGGATGTCTTGGCCAAGCGTTCCAGCGAGTGCAGCCTCGTGGAGCTTTGCAGGGAGCTGGATCTGCACCGGAGCACCGTGCATCGGCTCATGATGGTGCTGGAGCAACATCGCCTCGTGGATAAGAATCCTGAAACTGGCCGATATCGTTTAGGGCTTAAGCTCTTCGAGCTCGGATCTAAAGCTATTGCCTCGCTTGATCCCCGGCGGCATGCAAGACCCTATCTTGATCGCTTGCAACGTGAACTTGGAGAGACCGTTTTCTTTTGCATTCTCGACGACGGTCAAGTCTTTTATCTTGACAAGGTAGAGTCGCAGCAGAGCATACGAACTGCATGCACCGTGGGGAGCAGGGCTCCCGCATATTGCACGGCTGTAGGTAAGGCTATGCTCGCTGAGCTTCCGGACGCTGAGGTGAATGACATCGTCCGCCGGTGGGGGCTGAAGGCGATCACCGCAAAAACCATCACGACCGCGGCGGCATTACGAACGGAGTTAAAGGCAATACGGTCTCGGGGCTACGCGATCGACAACGAGGAGAAAGAAGAAGGTCTTCGCTGCATCGGTGCGCCGGTGCGCGGTCATTCTGGAAAGTTATTGTCTGCCATCAGCGTCTCAGGACCAGCCTTCAGGATAACGAAAGAACGGATTCCCGAAATCGGGCAGGTGGTCATGCGAGTTGCAAACGATCTCTCAGTTGAATTCGGGTACCAAGCCGCTCCGCTGGAATCAGCGCGTACAGCCGCCAGTTAGCGGGGCGCGAAGGGAGCCCGGCCAGAGCCGGGCTTTTTGCAGGGTGTAAAGAGGAATGAGATGATGTCTCATAATGTGGGACAACTAATTCCAGCAACTTTCGAAGGTTTATCGAGCAAGGAGCATAACGGAATTTCACCAACGGCGAGTGCGAACAAGATTCTATTTTCAACCAGAGGAGTGTCATCCATGAAGATCACACTATTAAGCCAAGTGGTTCGAGGTAGAGAGCAATTTCAATGGTCTGAGTTATCGAAATTGGCGGTGCTCGTCATTGCTCTGTCATTGACCCTGTTTGTCGAAGTGCTGGCCGCGCAGAGCATTTTTGGGCGAATCTCCGGCACTGTCACGGATTCGCAGGGCGGCGCGGTCGCTGGCGCAAAGATTTCAATCGTTAACGAGGAGACCAACCTGGCACGAGCCGCGACGACTGACGGGAACGGGTACTATGTCGCGAGCGATCTGCCCGTGGGCTCCTATAGCGTGGCTGCCGAACAAGCCGGCTTCAAGACGGTCCGAAGTGCCGGAAACGACTTGGTCGCGGGCAGTCGGCTGACCGTAGACTTGACCCTGCCCGTTGGAGAGGTTTTCCAAAAAGTCGATGTGGAAGCGGTCGCTGAGAACGTGAATACCACCTCGGGTGAACTTTCGCGCACCATCGATTCGAATGAAGTGAAGGATGTTGCCCTAAACGGACGCAACTACATGCAGTTGCTTTCCCTTATTCCGGGCGTCGCTATCCAGACCGATGACGAGCTGAACTTGACCACCAGCTTGGCAACCAATAATCAGTCCGTCAATGGCAATCGCAATGACTCTAACTCTCTCAGCGTTGATGGCGGTTTTAATCTTGACTCAGGATCGAACAGCAGCCAGGTCAATAACGTTGGCATCGATTTCATTCGCGAAGTCGCCGTCAAGTCTTCGAATTTCTCCGCGGAGTACGGTCGCAACTCCGGCGCCTCCGTCAACGTCGTGACCAGGAGTGGAACTGATGGCTTCCATGGTACTGCCTTTGAGTTCATCCGCAACAATGTACTGGATGCGAAAGACCCCACGCCTGGCGCCATCAAAGGGCCGCTGCGATTCAATGACTTTGGATGGGATTTTGGGGGGCCGATCAAACGCGGGAAGCTGTTCTTCTTCGGAGGACAGGAGTGGAAGAGGATCCGCCGGTTTGCAAACGCGGCAGTACGAACGCTTCCCACAAACGCCGAGCTCAATGGCGATTTCAGCGCATTACTGGCGCTGCCCACCCCGATCAAGCTACACATGCCGGGCCAGCCAAATGTGCTGATTCCTAACAACAACATATCTTCCCTGATCACTACCGACGGCAGAGCCATCGGCGCGGTTTATTCTGGCATGAGGCAAGTGGCCACTAGCGTGGCCGACAACTCGACAGCGACCGCCAGCAACGGAACTTTTCAGCCAACAAATCCATTCGACTGGCGTGAAGACCTCATCCGCATCGATTACACCATCAACGAAAAGAACAATCTCTACGGTCGCTATATTCACGATAACTACAATCTGATTGATCCTTTTGGAACTTTTTCTCTCGGTGGCGTTTTGCCGACCACTCCCACCAACCGTTTGCGCCCCGGTTATAGCTATCAGGTGGGCGAAGTGTGGCTGATTACTCCCCAACTAATCAACACGGCTAAGCTTAATGTTTCTTGGAATAGCCAGCACATTCCCCCAGTTGGTAACTTATGGAAGCGTTCCACATATGGCTTCGTTTTCCCAACAGTGTTCGGCGGCGGGCTATTTCCAGGTGGAATTCCCGACGTAACCGTTTCCCCGATCACTGGCGTTCCGGGACTTGCACCGTTTGAAGGTCCCGCGTTCTCACTGCTCTCGCCAGTCACAGACATCGCGCCCACTGACGACGTGACCTGGCAAAAAGGAACTCACACTTTGAAAACAGGGGTGTTGGTAGCCCGCAACCGTAAGGATCAGAATGGACGCCCTGGCCTAAATGGCGCCTCCTACAATGGAACGGTGCTATTCAATAGCAGTAACACGAATACAACTGGCGACCCTTTCGCCGACGCTTTACTCGGAAACTATCAGCAGTACACGGAGACGTCCTCTGATCCCACGGGACATTTCCGATTCACAGACGTGGAAGCATACGTGGCCGACACCTGGAAGGCTTCGCGTCACTTGAGTCTCGAATTTGGCTTGCGCTACCAGCGGCCCGGGGCTACGTACACTCAAGGAAACAACGTTACCAGCTTTAATCCAAGCGTTTATGATCCCACACAGGCCGTCACCGTCACCAGCAAGAACACCATCGACACAACAAAGGGTGGCAATCGGTTCAATGGATTGGTGCGCCCGGGCAGCGGCGTGCCTGCTGATCAGTTAGTCCGCGTGCCCAACGGAAACAGTCCTCAAGTACTTGCCGTGCCAGCAGGAGCGCCACGCGGCTTTTACAATACGGAAAACCTTTTTGCCCCACGGTTCGGCTTTTCCTACTCACCGTTCAACGACGACCGCACCGCGATTCGCGGGGGAGTCGGTATCTTCTACGACAAACCCGAGGGAAATATTATTTTCCCTCTACTCAATACGCCGCCATTCCCTCAGGTGGCGTCTTTCCAAAATGGCAACATATCAAACCCTTCCGGTGGTTCAGCGCCGGCAACGGGCCTCGTGCCTGACATCAACTCCATTAGTCCTCGTCTCAAAGTTGGCCGCAACGTGAACTACAGCCTGGGCGTGCAGCGCGAGCTGCCGCTTGGCGTCCTCTTAGAAGTTTCCTACGTGGGCAACAACGGGTGGCATTTATTACGCCAGCCCGACATCAATCAACCGAGTTATGCGGTGCTTCAGGCCAATGCTGCGCTTCCCGCAAGTCAGCAATTGACTACCAACCAACTTCGCCCTTACCTGGGTTATAACCGCATCCTGATGTTTCTAAGCGATTCCACATCGAACTACAACGCTCTTCAAGTTTACGCCACTAAGCGCAAAGGCAACTTTATGGCGTCAGTCAGCTACACATATGCGAAGGTGCTCACTGATGCCAGCGTTCTTGGCGCGCATTCCGACAATCCAGTCGATCGCCACTATAGCTACGGGGTTGCGGACTTTGACCGACGCAATGTTCTCGCCGTCACCTACATCTATGACTCTCCTTTCTACCGCAATCGCGGCGGGTTCGTGGGTACCGCACTTGGCGGCTGGCAACTCAGCGGAATAACCAGGGCGCAGTCCGGACAACCGATCACTGTGCTGGCGAATGCCGCACTCGGGAAGGGCACGAACGTGAGTGGCCGGCGGGCGAACCTGGTCCCCGGCCAGTCGATCAGTGTTCCGCACCAAAGCGCGGCGCAGTGGTTCAATCCCGCCGCCTTTAATAACCCATCTCCGACGAGTCCGGGTACGGGCGGAGTAGGAAGCGTCATCGGTCCCGCATTTTTTGTTACGGACCTTTCCGTGCGCAAAGTTTTCAAACTGCCGAGAGAAGGCATGAACTTGATGTTCCAGGCGGACCTGTTCAACATTTTTAATCGTGCAAACTTCGTGTTGGGAGGTCTGGGCAACGCGACTTTGACCGCTGGCTCCGGCAACTTTGGAGCCGTTGGAGGCGCTGTCAACCCGCGCAACGTACAGTTCGGGTTGAAGTTCAATTTCTAGACTAACGACTAGAAGGAACGAAAAGCTCCTCAAGTCCACCGTGACCGGTGAACCTCAGCGTTCGTGCGCCTACCGCAAATGAAACCGTCGCAAGAGTTTCAACAACAACTAGGACCTCCTGAAGGAGTAATTCATGAGTACGGTGACACAAGTCGCACTCGAAAAAATGATTTTTCGAAAGACGAATGCGCAAGCCGGCCGCAACGTATCCGTGACGCCACAGAACAGCACCATGCGGCACCTCGCCTATGGCCGTATCATTCTGAATTCTTCGAAGCCCCTGGTTTCTTTCTCCTCCGGAAATCGGGAAACTGCGCTGATCTGCTTATCCGGGCAAGCAACGGTGAAAACCGAGGGGCGTGAATTCATACTCGGCAGCTACGACGCGATTTATATTCCACGCGATGCAACGATCGAGGTATCGGCGATCAGCGCAACCGACCTGGCGGAGTTTTCCTCCGATGTCGAAGGCAAGTATCCTTTGCAAGTTGTTCGCTACGCAGAGACTGCTCAGGACCCTGGCCTGAAATTCAGCACTGGAGGGCCGGGTTCGTCGCGTCAATTGAATATGCTAATCGCGAAGAATGTGGAAGCGGGCCGCTTGGTCGCTGGTTTCACGCATTCCGATCCAGGCAATTGGACAAGCTGGCCGCCCCATGAGCACGCGAAAATACTGGAAGAGATGTACGTGTACTTCGATATGCCAGAGCCGGCCTACGGTATTCAGTTGGTCTACAACAACACGGAGTGTCCAGAACTGGTCACGGTAGTACGCGACGGTGACGCTGTGCTGATGCCCAGCGGCTACCATCCGAACGTCGCTGTGCCCGGACATCGCATTGCTTTTCTGTGGG
>JGI12635J15846_10003198_pt1 | contig 14283 bp, 14 predicted proteins | sample BlaSpr_A8_OM2_M2_FD_15846 | JGI IMG/M metagenome (IMG submission 15846) | reverse complement strand
GGCGAGGCCGGCGGCGACGATGTTTTTGGCCAGGTATCGCGCGGCATAAGCGGCCGAGCGGTCCACTTTGGTCGGGTCCTTGCCGGAAAAAGCGCCGCCACCGTGCGGCGCATAGCCGCCATAGGTATCGACGATGATCTTGCGGCCGGTGAGGCCGCAATCGCCATCCGGGCCGCCGACGACGAAATTACCGGTCGGGTTGACCAGGAAATCGCTGGATTTCTTCGGCATCCACCCTTCCGGCAGCGCCGATTCCACTGCGTCCGCGATCATGTCCTTGACGATCCCGGGTGTGTATTTCTTTCCGTTGCGGCTCTGCGCGTTGTGCTGCGTCGACACCACGACTTTGGTGGCGCCGACCGGGTGGCCCTCGACGTATTTGACGGTCACTTGGCTTTTGGCGTCGGGCTGCAGATCAAACAGCGCGCCGGAGCGGCGCTTTTCAGACAGCACCTTGAGGATCTTGTGGGCGAAGTAGATCGGCGCCGGCATGAACGAGCCCTTCTCGTAGACCTCGCTCTCGTTACAGGCATAGCCGAACATCATGCCTTGATCGCCCGCGCCCTCCTCCTCGCCGCTTTTCTTCGTTTTGGCGTCGACGCCCATGGCGATATCCGGCGACTGGCCGTGCAGAAGAACCTCGACGTCGGCGCCGTAATAGGAAAATCCGTCCTGGTCGTAACCGATATCCTTGACCACCTGCCGGGCGGTCTCGGCGATCAGCTCGCGGTTCACCACTGCTTTGTCGCCGTGTTTCTGAAACAGCGGCGCTTGGCCGCGGCCTTCGCCGGCAATGACGATCTTGTTGGTCGTGCACAAAGTCTCGCAGCCGAGCCGGGTATTCACCTTGCTCTCGTCGGCGATGCCAAGCTTGAGATCATTCTCGAGAAAGGCGTCCAGGATGGCGTCGGAAATCTGGTCGCAAACCTTGTCCGGATGTCCTTCCGATACCGATTCGCTGGTGAACAGATAGTTGGAACGTTGCACTGCGTGGCACTCCCCTCGTCTCTTGCGCGTTTGTTTGATCGCGGCTCGTGTCCCGATTCCGAAGTTCGCATGACCAGGCGGCAATCCCAAGTGCGAACTTCGGAATCAAAGGGACACGAGCAACCTAGTTAACCTCGTGTGGCTTTGGTTCAGAAGTCCGCATGACAAAGTGCCGGAAAAAATGATGCGGACTTCTGAACCGCCACACGAGATGCTGTCCCAGCAAGGTTGTTGCAGCGTACCTTCGCGCGGTCAAGATGTGGGCGAAACGTGGGCGGAACGAGGGGCAAACCGCCGCGGAAAGAACCGCTTAGCGCTTGTCCACTGCGATCTGCTCGACGAGATCGACGATGCGGCGGCGCAGCTTGGAGTCGCTGATGCGCATGAACGCTTTGGTCAGCGCCAAGCCGTCCGAGGTGGCGAGGAAATCCGAAACATAGGCCGGTGAAGGCGCTTCGCCTAAGCCGTCGCCCCGCGAACCGCCGACGTTCGGTGCGCCTTCAAAGAAGAAAGCCACCGGCACCTGAAGGATGTGCGAAATTTGCTGCAAGCGGCTGGCGCCGATCCGGTTGGTGCCCTTTTCATATTTCTGCACTTGTTGAAAAGTGAGACCGAGGCTGTTGCCGAGCTTCTCCTGACTCATCGAAAGCATCATGCGGCGCATGCGCACGCGACTGCCGACGTGCTTGTCAACGGGATTAGGCGCCTTTTTAGCAATCATCGGAAAATAGTCTCCTGTCGCCCAGTCTAATGNTAATCCGCCACATTTAACGTAATTATTTTAAATATCAAACGTTTGGTAAAGATCGCTTTGTCAGCACTGCAATTGTCGGCGAGTAGTTCCTCCAGGCCCGCTCGAAATAGTTGCAACAGAATGTTGCTCATCTAGCGGTCGTTACCACAATGCCGGGTATATGTCCGCAGCATCAACTTGTCTCAGAGTGACCTTTATCTTTTCTCAGAATGAACTTTCGCTGTGCGCCAAATCTAGACTTTTAGAAGGTCGCGAGAGCGGCGATAAAAAACCAAAACAAGCGCGACAAATAGCATGATCGCCGGGGGGACGTCGCCAACGCGCGCGTAAATCGGCGGCTCGACCGGCTTAGGCAGCGGCGCATCGATCACGCCTTCACTGCCGAGCGCGAGCGAGTTAACGATTCTGCCAAGCGGATCGACGACGGCGGAAATGCCGGTATTGGCCGCGCGCACCAACGGCAATCCTTGTTCGATGGCCCGCACCCGCGCCTGATGGAAGTGCTGATATGGTCCGGTGGAAATCCCGAACCAGCCATCATTGGTTACGTTAACGATCCAGCCCGGCCGCGGCCCCTTGGGCAAAACATCGTCCGGAAAAATGACCTCATAGCAGATCAGCGGTAATGCCATGGGCGCGCCGGGAATGGCAATGAGCCGGCGGCGGTCTCCGGCGAGAAAGCCGCCGCGTTGTTTGGTCAGTTGTTGCAGCCCCAAGCTCTCAAGGAAGTTCTGGAACGGCAGATATTCGCCGAACGGAACGAGATGGACCTTGTCGTACGAGGATGCGATCGTTCCGTCGGAATCGATGACGTAAATGGAATTGTAGGCCGCGGGATCGGTGGGGTTGACCGGCTCCGCCAGCCGCACCGCGCCGGTGATCAAAACGGTGCCGCCGTGCAAAAGCTGTGCGATTTCCGCGAGCGCATCGGGCTCGCGCGCCAGAAAAAACGGAAACGCCGATTCCGGCCAGATCAGATGCGTTGCATCGTGCACGCCCTGCGACTGAGCGCTGGTGATGCGATCCGACAGAGCGATGTAGCGGTCGACGACTTGCTGTTTCGCCGCATAATTGAACCTGACGTCCTGCGGAAGGTTAGGCTGCATGATGCGCAAATGCACGCCATCGACGGTCTGTGTCGGCGTAAGCGCAAGCCGCACGGCGCCGAACCCCGCCAATGCGACGAGGACCACAAGCGCCAGCGCGAACGGAAGCCACTGCCGGCGCGTTTCGCCGCGTTCGTCGGCGAATGTGGCGGGGCTTGCGAATATGGCGATGGCAACGAAGGTCAGACCCCAGATGCCGATCAAGCCGGCGCTTTGCGCCAACGCTAGGGGCGCGGTCAGCGCATAACCGTAGGCATTCCACGGAAAGCCCGTCAGCACGTGGCCGCGCAACCATTCCGCGGCGGTGAGCGCGACCGCCAAGGCGAGAATACGGACGGCGCCGCGCGTCCATAGCAATCGGGCGAGCGCGACGCCGAAAGCGGTAAACAGCGCGAGCCCCGCCGGCAGTCCGACAACCGCGATCGGCAGCAGCCAGCCAAAAGTCGGTGCATCGACCAGAAAGGCGTAGCCCACCCAGTAAAGCCCGGCGAGAAAATAGCCGAAACCAAACCACCATCCGATGATCGCGGCGCCAGTTATTCCCGCGGCCGGACGGACCCGGACGCTGTCGATCAGCCAGACCAGAACCGGGAAGGTCACGAACAGAACCGGCCACGCAAAAAACGGCGCCATAGCCAATGCCGACGCCGCGCCGGCGGCGAAAGCGATCAGCCAGCGCCGCCACCCCGAAGACAATATGATTGCGTCAATAAGCGCCGCAGGCGTCACGGCTGCCGCTGAGAGTTTGTATTTGCCCGGTTGCCGTCGTCGGCCGGCGGTGCGGTGCGTGCTGTGGCCGGACGCGGCAGCGCCGCCACCTCGCGCGCCTTGCCGGCACGATTATTTTTGCTGCGGTAGATTTTGACGCGTTTGACCCGGCGAGGATCGGCGTCGAGGACTTCGGTTTCGAACGGCGCCGGCCCAGGCACCAATTCGCCGCGCACCGGAACATGCCCGGCGCGCATCACCAAATAGCCGCCCAGCGTGTCGACCTCCTGCGCCGCGTCGCCGACGTCGAACTCCTCGCCGATCACGGCTCGCACATCGTCGAGACTGGCGCGGCCGATGGCCAAGAACGAGCCGTCACCTTGCGGCGTGACTGCCGCCGTTTCCGCCTCGTCGTGTTCGTCGGCAATGTCGCCGACAATGAGCTCGACCAGGTCCTCGATTGAAACCAGCCCGTCGCTACCGCCGTATTCGTCGATGATGAGAGCAAGGTGAATTCGCGTCGCTTGCATCTTGGCGAGGAGATCGAGGGCGGGCATCGAGGGCGGCGCGTAAAGAAGCTCGCGCACGATCTTGGTTGCCACCAGCGGCATGGACAGATCGATTTTCGCAAGATCAAGATCGGCGGCGGGGAGCGGCTCTTGTTCGCCGCTCGGCTCGATTTTGGCCCGCGCGGCCATGAAGGCAAGAAGATCGCGGATATGAACCATGCCGGTCGGATCGTCGAGCGTGTCATTATAGACCACAAGCCGCGAATGACCGGCGCCGGCAAATACCATCACCAATTCGCCGATGGTGATGTCCTGTTGCACCGCGACGATATCGGCGCGCTGCACCATCACGCTCTCGATCCGGCACTCGCGCAGGCCGAGAATATTCCTCAGCATGGCGGCCTCGGCCGGCGAGAAACCGGATTCGGCACGTTCGGTGGTGAGCACGAGTTCCAGATCGGCGCGGGTCGCTGCGGCTTTCCAGCCAAATAGAATGCGCATGATGCGCGACAGCCAGCCCTCATGCTGATCGCCCGGCTGGGGCACGATCATCGGAAGGCCCCGGCGCTCGGNCTCGTTCTGATCACCGCGTGTTGGCGACTGACTCATGGTGTACGCTCAGGCATTGCGGCCCCGCCGATAAGGATCGGGGATAGCAAGCCGGTGCAGAATCTCACGTTCGAGGCGTTCCATTGCCGCGGCGTCTCTTTCGCGTTCGTGATCGTAACCCAACAAATGCAGAAAGCCGTGCACGGCCAGATGCGCCAAATGGTGCGCGAACGGTTTGCCTTCCTGGCGCGCTTCGGCCGCGACAGTTTCATAGGCGAGCACAAGATCGCCGATGAGCGCTGTCTCGCCCCCGACGGACCTATTCGGGAATGACAACACATTCGTAGCCGCATCAACGCCGCGCCACACCCGATTGAGCAAACGCATTGCCGCGTTATCGGTCAGTACGATAGCAAGCTCCGCGGCCGGTGTTGAGAGCGTCGCGGCAGCCGTCGCGATCGCCCGCCGCATGACCAATCCAGCGTCTTTATTGCTTCTCCAGCGTTTGGATTTGACGATCACTTCGATTTTCAATGCCGGTAATGCGCGCCGCGCCAACGGCTTCTTCAAGCGCCTGCGCTTAAGGCCGCCCGCGTTTTGCCGCCGCCTTGTCGTAGGCCTCGACAATGCGCGCGACGAGTTCGTGGCGGATAACGTCGGCGGCCGTGAAGTTGACATGGGCAATCCCTTCGACGCCTTCCAGCAGCTTTACCGCTTCGGCAAGGCCTGAAGTCTGACCGGGCGGCAAATCGACCTGACTGGGGTCTCCGGTCACCACCATGCGGCTGTTTTCGCCGAGCCGGGTCAGCAACATTTTCATCTGCATTGCGGTGGTGTTCTGCGCCTCGTCGAGAATGACGGCNGCGTTTGACAGCGTGCGGCCGCGCATGAAGGCCAGTGGCGCGATCTCAATTTCAGTGCTTTGCAGCGCGCGTTCGACGATGCGGGAATCCATCAGGTCGTAGAGCGCGTCGTAGATCGGCCGCAAGTAAGGATCGACCTTCTCGCGCATGTCGCCTGGCAGGAAGCCAAGCCGCTCGCCGGCTTCGACCGCGGGGCGCGAAAGCACAATGCGGTCGACCTCTTTGCGCTCGAACAGTTGCACCGCCTGGGCGACGGCGAGCCAGGTCTTCCCGGTTCCGGCAGGTCCGGTGGCGAAAACCAGCGCATGGCGCTTAAGCGCACGCACATAGGCGTCCTGCGCCGGTGTGCGGGCGCGCACCCGGCGTTTGCGCAGGTTGATTTCTTCGAAATTCTCCCGCGCGGCGGCGGGATCGAAGTCGAACAATGAGCCCTGCGCCAGCGCCAGCCGTACGGCGCCGTCGACGTCGCCCTGCGCGATTTCATCGCCGCCCTTGAGCCGCTCGTAGAGCGCCTCGAGCACCCTGCGGGCTTGCTCGGCCGGCCGGCGCGGGCCTTCCAGCGTAATGTGATTGCCGCGCGAGGTGGCGACGACGCCAAGCCGCCGTTCGATCAAGGCCAGGTTCTGTCCATATTGCCCGAACAGTACGGAAGCGAGGCGGTTATCATCGAAGGTCATGGAGATCTGCGCATTGTCCGGCGCCGCGATTAATGACTCTTCGATTCCCGGTGTGCGCATTCAGGCTCCCACGCTGGCCATAACAGGATCTATGGCCGGCTCCCGTATCAGCGTTCCGAACAAACTGTTGCGGCCGAGGTCAGTGATTGTGACCGGCGCGATCTCGCCGATCAGCGAAGCGGGCGCATCAGTTTGCACCGCCTGCAAATAGGGCGAGCGTCCGACAATTTGACCATTGTGACGGCCTTGCCGTTCGAACAGGACGGAAAGCGTCTGGCCAACGCAGCGGCGATTGAACTTCGTCTGATTGCGATCGATCGCATCTTGCAGACGGTACAGACGCTCCGACTTTGTCGTCTCGTCCAACTGATCAGTCATTTCGGCGCCGCGCGTGCCCGGACGCGGCGAGTATTTGAAGGAAAAGGCGCCTGAATAGCCGATCTCGTCGACCAGGCTGAGTGTCGCGGCGAAATCGTCCTCGGTCTCGCCAGGAAACCCGACGATGAAATCGGAGGTCAAGGCCATGGCGGGCTGCGCCCGCAACAGCTTCGCAACGATGCCGACATAGTCCGCGCGGGTGTGCCGACGATGCATGGCGGCGAGGATCTTATCGGAGCCTGACTGCACCGGCAGATGCAGTTGCGGCATCAGCCGCGGCAGGTCGCGATGCGCCGCAATCAAAGCATCGTCCATGTCGCCGGGATGGCTCGTCGTGTAACGCAGCCGCTCGACGCCTGAAAGCTGCGCAAGGCGTTCGAGCAGTTGCGCTAGCGGCCACGATCGGCCGTCGGGCCCGACGCCGTGATAGGCGTTGACGTTTTGTCCGATCAGCGTGACTTCGCGCACGCCTGCGGCCGTGAGCCGCTCAACCTCGGCCACGATCTTGCCGACCGGCCGCGACACTTCCGCTCCGCGGGTGAACGGCACGACGCAGAATGTGCAGAACTTGTCGCAGCCCTCCTGCACCGTGACGAATGCGGTAACGCCGCGGGCGCGCGTTGCAGCGGTGCTTGGGGCGGCAAGGTGTTCGAACTTGGCGTCCGGCGGAAACTCGGTATCGACCGCGTGGCCGTCGCGCTCGGCGCGCGCAATCAGATCAGGCAAGCGATGATAGCTTTGCGGTCCGACCACGATGTTGATCGCCGGTGCGCGGCGGATCATCTCTTCGCCTTCCGCTTGGGCAACGCAGCCGGCAACCCCGATGAGAACTTTTCGGCCGCCGGCGGCCGCGTCCTCTTTCAGGCGGCGCATGCGTCCGAGTTCGGAGTAGACTTTCTCGGCCGCTTTTTCGCGGATGTGGCAAGTGTTGAGGATGACGAGATCAGCCTCGTCGGCGGTGGCGGTCTCGGCATAACCCAGCGGCGCCAGGGTGTCCGCCATACGCTGTGAATCGTAGACGTTCATCTGGCAGCCGAACGACTTCACGTAGAGTTTGCGCGAACCTCTCATTCCGACCGGTCTGAACCTTTCTCGTTCTCTGTATATCGCTTTTGTGCCGGTGCGTCAGCCGAGGTCGCGGCGCAGCACGAGTGCTGTTACGCCGCTGTCATAATAGCCCTGACGCCGCCCGACCTCGCGGAAGCCCGCGCGACGGTAAAGACGGCACGCCGGAGCGTTGGTTTCACCCACTTCGAGAAATACCGTGCGGGCGCCCACACCCGCCAGCCAACGAAGATGCGTGTCGAGCAAAGGCCGCGCATAGCCGCGTCCGCGATGGGCCGGCGCAATCGCGACCGACAAGATTTCCGCTTCGCCCGCGACGAGCGAAGACAGAATGAATCCGGCGCAGGTGCGGCCAAAGCTTGCGCGATGCGCGACAACGTTGCGATCGGCCAGAAGCCGCTGAAATTCCTGTTCGCTCCAGCCGCGCCGGAACGAGTCGGCGTGCACGGCGGCGAAGGCGGCGGCATCCGCCTGCCGCGCTTCGGCGACTGCCGGAGCGGAGCGCGTCAGCAGGCGATTCATGAAACCCATCATCGGCGCGGAAGCTGAGCGGCGTATTGGGGCTGTGCGTCAGGCGCCCGCAGATATTGCGGCACCGGCGGCGAAGCGCCGTCGGCCGAAAGCGCGCCGAGGCGGGCAACCCATGCAATGTCCGGCGCGGCGCGCGACTCGACGGAGACCGGAGCGGCATCGTTTTCCGACAGCGCTGCGGCAATGGTCTGCGCGGCGGAACCGACAAGCCGCGCAGGGGCTGCTGCCGCCGCCTCGACCGCTTCGCGCAAGGGCGCCAATCGCGGTTCGCCCTGCCGCCGGCCACCCGGAGCAAAGACCTGAAAATAGACATGATCATGCCGCGCATCGATGGCGGCAATGATGGGAAAACGCCCCTCGGCTTGATGCGGAGCCGCGTACGCTGAAAGTGTGGTGATGCCGACCGCCGGCTTCTCGGCGGCAAGCGCAATGCCGCGCGCCGCCGCTACGCCGACCCGCAATCCGGTGAAACTTCCGGGTCCGGTGGTCACGGCGACCCGGTCAATGCCGCTGAAAGCGGTGACGGCGTCCGCCATCACCCGCTCGACCAGCGGCATCAGCGCCTCGGCGTGGCCGCGCGTCATCTGCAAGCTCTGGCTGGCCAAAATGCGATTCGCATCGCTGTCGAAGACTGCCACGGAGCAGGCCGCCAAGGCGGTGTCGATCGCGAGTACGCGCACGAGCGACTAGGCGGCGAAGATGCGGCTCACACCGGCCGCACTTCGACAACGTCCGGGATGAAGTGGCGCAGCAAATTCTGAATGCCGTGCCGGAGCGTCGCCGTGGAAGAAGGACAGCCCGAACAGGCGCCCTTCATGTTGAGATAAACGATGCCGTCCTTGAAGCCGCGGAAGGTGATGTCGCCGCCGTCATTGGCGACCGCCGGCCGCACCCGGGTGTCGATCAGCTCTTTGATGGTGGCGACGGTTTCCGCATCGGCTGAATCGAAAAATTCGTCACCGCTCTCGTCTTCGCCGGCAGAGGCGTTGAGCAGCGGCGCACCGGACATGTAGTGCTCCATAATGGCGCCGAGGATCATCGGCTTGAGCTGGGGCCATTCGGATTCGCCCTTGGTCACGGCGATAAAGTCGGAACCAAAGAAGACGCCGCTGACACCGGCGACGTCAAACAGCCGTTGGGCAAGTGGCGATTGGGCGGCTTCATCGCGGCCGCGCAAGTCCAGGGTTCCGGATTCGAGCACTACCCGTCCGGGCAGGAACTTCATGGTTGCGGGGTTCGGCGTGGCTTCGGTCTGGATGAACATCGGACTCTCCATCGGCCGGGCGGTTTCAGCCGGGCCGTGTCGCATCTCTTAATTCACTCTACTACATGGCAAATTTGCTTGGAAGTTCAAGGCGGGTTTCGTAAGGCCAAGCCTCCATGCGAGGCAGCGTAGCGTAGCACTAGGCCAGTGAACGATGCCGAACAAGCGGGGTCTCGCCGTCACGAGAGGGCGTCAATTTCCCGGTCGGAGAGGTGGCCGGGCACGAGGGCGACGGGAATGGGATAATCGCCCGCGGCGCGGCCGATAGTGGTGACAAGCGGGCCGGGGCCTTCGGCACTGGTGCAGGCGCCGAGGACGAGAATGAAAATGTCTTCGTCCTGGTCGATCAGTTTCAGGATTTCCTCGGCCTTTTCGCCCTCGCGCAGGGCCTGTTCGGCGGCGATGCCGGCTATGCTTTTGACACGGGCCGCATATTTGGTGAGCTCGGCGCTCGCTTCTTCGTGGGCTTCGGCGCGCATGATATCGGCGACGCCGAGCCATTGCTGGCCCTGGTCAAGGGTTTCCACTACGCGCAGCATAACCACATTGCCGCCGATGCGCGCGGCGCGGCGGCTGGCAAAATACACCGCGCGATCGCATTCCTCGGTGTCGTCGACGACGACCAGAAGCTTCGGTGTATGCCCGGGTTCGTAGCTGCGGCGCTGGCTCGACATCGAGTGGTCCGATTCTCACATTCGCATCCCGTTTCGGCAGGCTATCGTGCGAATGTTAGAATCAAAAGGACCACTAGAAAAAATATTAAGTCCTGGTGGAGCTTTGGATTTGACATTTGCTTCCGGAACTCGCGGCCGGATTGGCAGCGAATGTCAAATCCGCTCCACTAGCTCTCTCCCGGCTCGAGCAACACAACGCCACGAAACGTCATGCTGCCACGGCCGGCCGTGGCCCGACAAGCCGAGCGAAAACCAGCGGTCCGATTCCGACATCCTAGGAGCGCACCAAGCCGACGATATCCTTGACCGCTTTCATGGTTTCGCCGGCGATGTTGCGCGCCCGTGCCGAACCGTCGGCGAGCACCGCGTCGATGGCCGCCGGGTCGCGCAGTAAGCGCTTCATCTCGCCGGCGATCGGGCTGAGTTTGGTGACCGCGAGCTCGGTAAGCGATGCTTTGAAGGCCGAAAACTGCGCGCCGCCGAAATCCTTGAGGACGCCGGCGCGCGTTGTTCCCGCAAGCGCCGCATAAATGCCAACGAGATTGTCGGCTTCCGGCCGCGCCGCGAGCGCCTTCTCCTCGCTCGGCAGCGGTTCCGGGTCGGTTTTGGCGCGCTTGATCTTGAGTGCGATCGCGTCGGCATCGTCGGTGAGATTGATGCGCGATTGATCCGAGGCATCCGACTTGGACATTTTCTTCGAACCATCGCGCAGCGACATGACGCGCGTCGCTTCTCCGGTAATCACCGGCTCAGGCAGCGGAAAAAACGCATCGCCCAATCCGTGGGCGCGGATCGAGTGGCCGAAGTCGTTGTTGAATTTCTGTGCAATGTCGCGCGCCAATTCGAGGTGCTGCTTCTGGTCCTCGCCGACCGGCACCCGGGTGGCGCGGTAAACCAGAATGTCGGCCGCCATCAGCGTCGGATAGACGTAGAGTCCGACCGAAGCGTTTTCGCGGTCCTTGCCCGCCTTCTCCTTGAATTGCGTCATCCGGTTGAGCCACCCGAGCCGAGCAACACAATTTAACACCCAGGCAAGCTCGGCGTGCTCAGCCACCTGGCTTTGGTTGAACACGATGTGCTTTTTCGGATCGATGCCGCAGGCGATGAAGGCCGCGGTGACCTCGCGGATCGCCTTGGGCAGTTCGGTGGGATCCTGCCACACGGTAATGGCATGCAGATCGACCACGCAATAGATGCAGTCGTAGCGATCCTGCAGCTCGACAAAGCGCTTGATGGCGCCGAGATAGTTGCCGAGATGCAGATTGCCGGTGGGCTGTACGCCGGAAAAAACCAGTTCCCGAAACGCCATGGACGCTGCTCCGCGAGATGAAGCGTCCATTGCCATGCCCGTGCCTTGCCCCGCAAGTGCCGCCCGCTATAGTGCCGCTCCCGCCCCGAGTTTTTCCGAAGAGTGCCTTGTATGACCTCCCCCCGTTACGACGTGCTCGGCATCGGCAATGCCATTGTCGATGTGATCGCCCGCACCGAAGAAGATTTTTTGCTCAAGCAGGGCATGAACAAAGGCACGATGGCGCTGATCGACGAGCCGCGCGCCGCGGCGATCTACGAAGCCATGGGCCCGGCGGTCGAGACCTCGGGCGGATCGGGGGCGAATACCATCGTCGGGCTCGCGAGCCTCGGCGCCCGCACAGCTTTCATCGGCAAAGTGAAGGACGACCCCCTCGGCCGCGCCTTCGCGCATGACATCCGCGCCGCGGGCGTGGCGTTCACGACCCCGGCTGCATCGGACGGTCCTTCGACAGCGCGCTGCTACGTGCTGGTGACGCCCGACGGCGAGCGCACCATGAACACCTATCTCGGCGCCGCGCAAAACCTTTCACCGGCCGATATAGACGCCGGCACGGTCGCCGCGAGCGCCATCCTCTATCTGGAAGGCTATTTGTGGGATCCGAAGGACGCCAAAGATGCGTTCGTGAAAGCCGCCAAGATTGCGCACGAGGCCGAACGCAAAGTTGCGCTCAGCTTGTCGGATGCATTTTGCGTCGACCGCTGGCGCGCGGAGTTTTTGCACTTGATGCGTTCGCGCACGGTCGATCTGATTTTCGCCAATGAAGCCGAAGTGCGCAGCCTCTACGAGACCGCCGACTTCGACACCGCCGTCAAGGCGTTGCGCGCCGACGTTACCGCCGCCGTGGTCACGCGCAGCGAAAAAGGTTGCGTGGTGATCAGCCCGGACGGGACCGAGGCGGTGCCGGCCTTCCCGGTCGAGCGCGTCGTCGATACCACCGGCGCCGGCGACCTTTTCGCTGCGGGATTTCTGTCCGGCCTTGCCCGCGGCGCCGACGGCCGCAACTGCGGCCGCCTCGGCGCCATGGCGGCCGCCGAAGTCATCCAGCACCTCGGCGCCCGGCCGCAGGCCTCGCTCAAAGACCTCGCCCGCGAGAACGGCCTGGTCGGCTAGCCCGACCTTCCAAAACGGCCTTTGGTCGGGCGAGCACCTCCTTCGCGGCGGAAGGCTTGGACGCCGCCGATTCCGCGAAACGCTAACTGAATACTAACCAAACGGGATTACCGGAAGATAACCCAATCCGGAGATTCCCCATGGCCACCGAAATCGAGGCCGCAACCGACGCCAAATTAGAAGCTAAGCCCGAAGCCAGGCCGGAGACCAAGGCCGAGCTACCCTTCGTATCCTTACTCGATAGCCTGGCTGCCGCTGAGTCCCCGGCCGCGAGCGCCGCTCCGGCGCCGGCGAGCAGCTTCGCGAAACCCGCCAAAGCCGATTTGCCTGAGGCCGAGCCGCTGAAGCCCGATTTCGGCGACCAGACGCTGCGGCTCGCCATTGAGATGGCGGCTGCACGCTCAGCGGACGAGACGCGCAGGAAATTCTTCAGCCTGCCGGTTCCGGCCGCTGCCGCGACGCGCCAGTCATGGCGGACCCCGCTCGCGGCCGCCGTCGTTGTGGCCGCCGTCGGCGGCGCGGCATTCGGCTCGCTCTCAGGGGCGACGCTCGGATATCTCTGGTTCGGATCGGGCGGCTCCAACAAAATCGAGGCGAACGCGCTGCAAACCATGAAGACCGAGCTCGCCGAACTGGCGACGCTCAAGGCAAGCCTTGACGGTGCGACGCGTGGCGCCAACGGCCAGTTCGCCAAGATTGCCGATCGTCTTGACCGGGTCGAGCACGCGCAAGCCGAGCCTTCAGCCAAGCTCACCCATATCTCCGAGGCGCTCGACCGCTTGGAAAAGAAGAACGTTGCGGCGGCAGCGCCCGCCGCCGCTCCGGAGACGACCGGATCGATCGGCGGGCCGCCGGCGAATGTCGATGCCGGCAAGGGCGACAAGCTGTTGCAAGACTGGATCGTCCAAGACGTGCGCCGCGGGCATGCGCTGGTGGCAAGCCGCTTCGGCGGCGTGTTTGATGTCTCGATCGGCAGCACGTTGCCCGGCCTCGGTCATGTCCAGACCATCAAACGCCAGGACGGCCAGTGGGTCGTCGTCACCGATAAAGGGCTCATCAGCGAACGCTAGCGCGCGATGACTTTTCGTCATCGCGCTATAGTTTGTTCATGGCGCATGATCTTTTCCGAAAACCGGTGTCCGCCCTCGGATCAAGTCCAAGGGCAAGCTTTTCGGGATCATGCGCTGGCCAGCGTTGCGCAAAACGCTAGGCGCCGGCCATAGTCCGGCCTTGGCTGCCGTGCAATTTGTCTCCTCTGCTAGCGCGCGATGACTTTCCGTCATCCCGCTCTAGCTTCTTCATGGAGCATGATCTTTTCCGAAAACCGGTATCCACTTTTCGGGATCATGCTCTGGCGCGCCGGGCGCTGCTGCGAGGAGATGGCGATTGGGCCTGGCACGCGCTGCTGTCCTGGTATTGACTGCGCTGCTTCTCGCTGCCGGCGCGCCATGGCGTAGCGCCGCGGCGCAGACGCAAGAGGCGCAGCCGGCAGAACCCGCGCCACCGGAAATGCGAGAGAATTGCGCCGGACTTGTCGCCCGTGATCGGCCCTCTCTCACGCCCGCTTCTCTCCGGCTCGCCGCGCTCAATCCGGACCAGGTGCGCATCACCTTTCTCGGTCACGCCAGCTTCCTGATCGAAAGCCCGGAACGCGTTCGCATCGCCACCGATTACAACGACTATGTGAAGCCGCCGGTGGTGCCCGACATTGCCACCATGAATCACGCTCACGACACGCACTACACCGACAATCCCGACCCGGCGATCAAATATGTGCTGCGCGGCTGGGGTCAGAG
>JGI12635J15846_10003196_pt1 | contig 14292 bp, 16 predicted proteins | sample BlaSpr_A8_OM2_M2_FD_15846 | JGI IMG/M metagenome (IMG submission 15846) | reverse complement strand
GGGGAATGCTTTGCCAAAGCGTACATATCAACCGCGGAAACGCCGCCGCGCCAAGACACACGGGTTTCGCGTGCGTATGAAGACCAAGGGTGGCCGCAAAGTGCTGGCGGCGCGCCGCAAGAAGGGCCGTCATCGCCTCACGCCAGAGTGATGGCGAGGGCCCCGCGACGGGCCAGAAGTTTCCTCGCGAAGCCAAGCTGGTGCGGAAAAGCGAGTTTGATGAGGTGTACCGCGCCGGCAAGCGCCGCTCGAGTTCCCACTTCACTGTTTTCGTTCGCGCCAGTGGACAGCCGATCAGCCGCTTCGGGTTCAGCATCAAGAAGGCTTTGGGCGGCGCGGTGGTGCGCAACCGCATGCGGCGGCGGCTGCGGGAAATCGTCCGCTGCCATCGGCAGGAGATAAGCTCGGGATGGGACATCGTGATTCATCCGAAACAGTCTGTGGCCACGGCGCCGCTTCCGGCGTTGACGGCGGACTTTCTGCGCCTGCTGAAGGGTTTGTGAGCTGCCTTGTTCAATCGGCCGTTCCGCCGTCACCCGCGGAAGAAAAAAAACATCCCCGGAGCGCGGCGGTGCGGGCGGCACTTTTCGCGCTGAGTTTGTACAAAGCCTACCTTTCCGTTCTGTTCGCGGGCACTTGCCGGTATGAGCCGACTTGCTCGCGTTATGCGTACGAAGCAATCGAACGATTTGGAGTGCTGCGCGGCGGCTGGCTAGGATTGAAGCGGTTGCTACGGTGCCATCCGTTTTCAGGAAGATTCGGATACGACCCGGTTCCGGAGAAATGGGAAGAGATGCGAGCGAATTCCGACGTAATGGGTAAAACGCGCGAGGTGCGATCTTGAGCACTCCGCCGATGAATCAGTTGCCCCCGCTGGGGAAGTCGAAGGACAAGTTCACGCCGGAGTTGCGCATCCTGGTGGCTTCGCTTTTGTCGATGGCAGTGATTCTGCTATGGGCGAAGTTTTTTGGCCCGAAGCCGCCGGTCAATCCGCCGCAGCAGAATCAGCCTGCGCAGGTTTCAACGGCAACTCCCGGAAGCGCACCTGCAAATGCGCCCAGTGCGGTTGCAGCCCCAGCGAAGATTTCCGCGGCGACCACACCGGCTGTCCCCCCGACGGCAGACTCGCAAGAGCGCACCATTGTGGTGGAAAACGCGTTGTATCGCGTGGAATTTTCCAATCGCGGCGCGGTGGTGAAAAGCTGGCTGCTCAAGAATTACAAGGACGACTGCGACGGTAAGCGCAAGGATGAGGGCTGCCTTGAAGGCGACCTCGCGAAACCGCAAGGCACGCTGAATCTGGTGCACAAGCAGGCAGCTGCGGAAACAGGCGGCTGGCCTTTCGCGCTGGTTTTTGACGATCCGCAGCTCGGGACTCTGGCCAATTCCGGACTTTATAAAATTTCGAGTGACGCCAATTCCTTGGAAGCGCCTGCGGACCTAACATTCAGTTGGAGCGACGGGCACCTGCAGGTCACCAAGAAATTTCATTTCGATCATTCCTACACCGTGAGCGTCGAGACTACGGTGACCAACAACGGTGCGCACGTAATGGCCGGGTTGGCGTGGCTCGGCGGCTTTGGCGATCCGACTGTGACCAATCCCATCCCCGTGGAAACGGTTTTCGTTTTCTACAGTGAGGGCGGGAAGCTGACGACTTTTGCGCACAAAAAGCTGGACGGCCCGGAAAAATGGGGCAACGTCTGGCAAGGCGGCAAGGAATTCACCGGCATTGAAGACCGCTACTTCACCGCCGCGTTCCTTCCTTCGCTCACCGACCCGGCGCCGCTGCAAACCCGCTATTGGAAGATGTTCCACAACATCAAAGTGGAAGGGAAAGACCAGTCCGAGCCCGTTCCGGAGATTGCCACAGCCACGTCTGCCGAGAACATGGCCCTGCGCGTGTTCGTCGGCCCCAAGGATTATGACGATTTGAAGGCCATGCACCCGCCGTTGCATTCGCTGGTGCAATTCGGGTACCTGGAATTCATTGCCGACCCGTTGTTTCACGGCCTGAAGTGGCTGCACAAATACATTCCGAACTATGGCTGGGCGATTGTTGTGCTCACCCTTGTCATCAATATGGTGCTCTTCCCGCTGCGCATTTCCAGCTACAAGACCACGCTGAAAATGCAGCGCGTGGCGCCGGAGATCAAGCAGATCCAAGAACGCTACAAGAAGTACAAGATGAACGACCCGCGCAAGGCCGAGATGAACAAGGAAGTGATGGCCATCTATTCGCGGGAGGGGATCAATCCGATTGGCGGCTGCTTCCAGATGTTTTTGCAGATGCCGATCTGGTTTGGGCTGAACCGGGCGTTGAGCTACGCGATTGAGCTGCGACACACGCAGTGGCTGTGGATCACGGATCTGGCGTCCAAGGATCCCTATTACATTCTACCTGTGCTGGTTGGCATAACGATGTATCTCGTGTCGAAGATGACTCCGATGACGACCACCGACCCTCAGCAGGCGCAGATGATGAAAATCATGCCGCTCACTTTTTCGGTGATGTTTGTAGTTTTCCCATTTTCTAGCGGCCTGGCGTTGTATATTTTAACCAGCAGCCTGGTGGGTATCTTGCAGCAGTGGTACCTGAACAGGTCGCATCCTCTTCCCGCCCCGGCCAAGCCAACGCGCGCCAAGAACTAAGACGTTTGCCGCGAGGAATCGTTCCCGGTCTGACGAGTGTGTTGAGATCACTATGATGAAAGAACTGGTTCGCGAAGGGAAACTCGACCGCGCCGCCGCTGCGGATGCGCTGCGGGAATTTTTGCAAAACATGCTGCGAGTCGGCGGTTTGGAGCTGACGGTTACCGTGCGTGAGGCGGGGCCGTCGTCGGGCGGAGAAGAGGGCGAGGCGGAAGTGCTTGCCGACCTGGACGGTAAGGACAAAGAAATTCTGCTGGCTCGCGGCGGCGAGGTATTGAAAGCGTTGGAGCACCTGGCGTTTCGGGCGCTACGGCTTGAGCCGGCGTTTCACGAGAAGATCCATCTGGATTGTGCGGGCTACCGGGCGCTGCGATTTGAAGAGTTGCGGATGACCGCGCGCGTAGCGGCCGAACGTGTGCAATCTTCCCGGCAACCTTTTCAGTTGAATCCCATGTCGTCGCGGGAACGGCGCATCGTGCATCTGGCGCTGAAGGATTTTCCCGGTGTGCGTACCGAAAGCGTTGGCACCGGAGAGGAACGCCAGGTGGTAATTCACCCGGCGAAGAAGTGAACGAGAACTTTTTGGAGTGGGGAGGCTCCGCCCCCGCTTTTGAGGATTAAGATTTGCCTCGCGTGATCGATTTGTAGCGGTATTGAAGCCCTAAAAGCGAGAGCTTCGCTCTCGCTCTCCAAATAATACCTTCCTACTTTTTCGCCCAACCCTGGGATAGAACTTCGCCGTCGGCGGAGAAACGCACACGATACTCGAATGATGGCGCCCTATCGCGACGGATCTGGGGAAAGCGTACATCGAGAAATTCGACGACTGCCTCGGAACCCTCTTTGTGGAAACGGGTGACCGGAAAACGTGCAAACCAGGAAATCTCTTGAACTTCGGGCAACGTTCGCGCCTTCTCGATAAAGGGGTTTGTTGGTGCGTCGGGGTAATAGGTGTGCACGATCGCCGAACTTGAAGGAGGATCGCCCCTCCCCGTAGAAGTCGAGAAGAGTGAATCGCTGAGGTCCATGCGCACTTCGTAAACGCCGCGCGGCGCGCGGATGAGGCCATCCCAGTGCCAAAGGGATGGCGGGAACGGAAGCGCGGCGATGGATTGCATTTCAATATTTTCTGCCGCAGCAATTTTCTGGATGCGGTCGAGCGCCTGATGATGCGCGTACGTTGCGGCGACAAGATAGGCGGCCGCCAAGCCGAGGCCCGCGCGATTCCAGGTCACATAATGGAGGCGGTGTCCCCATCCGCGAGCGGCCGGGAGCAAGAACAGTGCTGCGAAAAGTACCGTCGCGAGGACGATGGCGTTGTTGGATGTCGGTGTGCCAGCAATTTCCGCAATCCGAGAGATGACGAACGGTGCGGGTGTGAAGATGAGCCACATAATCAGGGCGCGGCGGCGGCTGTGCTCCGGGTCTTCGTAAGCCCATGCGAGCAACTGCGGAATGAGAAGAATTGCCGTGAAGCTGAAGTCCAGGATGAAAAGGATATCCCAGGCCGGGCGTGACCATCGGTACGGGGACCAGATCATCGTGCCGAAGCTGGTGACTAGATCGAGAAAAATGTGGCTGAGAATGCCGACAGCCCAGAGACCGCAAAGCACAGGGTACGAAGGCGAGTCCCATTTGCGCCAACGGCAAATGGCGAGCGTGAGGGCGGCGAGCAACACGGTCCAGATCGGCAAGCAGAGCAGCGAATGAGTGATGCTGCGATGCCAGGTGATTATCAGCATCGGATTCCGTGAAACGAAATCGCGGAGGACGTCGGAGTCCGGAAAAACTGCTCCAAGCGTCAACGCCCACGTAATGATGCGGCGCTTGTTTATGGGTTCAGGCGGAAAAAGGTCCGCTCCGTTGAATACCGCTTTTGCTATGAGCGCGCCGGCGATGCCGTGGGTGATCGTGTCCATGAGTAAGAGGCCGCTCTGGATCAGGTGACGGAAAGAAGTGTGGCGCCCTTTGGCAGGACTCGGCCAATCTTGGCTGCCGCAATCTGGTGCCGCTGCAGAATCTCGAGGGCAGCGTCAGCGGCATCCGGCGCGATTGCGACAAGAAGGCCACCAGAAGTCTGCGGATCGAACAGCAGCGCGCGATTTTCTTCGGGAACGATTGGAGCGAATGTGACGCAATCGCGAAGAAAATCCAGATTGTTATTCAGCCCGCCGGCGATCATGCCCTGGCGTGCCGCGTCGAAAGCGCCAGGAAGCACGGGGACTGCCTTGTGCTGAATCTCGATCGTGACCGTCGGAATTCCCTTCTCCGGGTCGCCGAGCGCTATTTCGCGGGCATGCCCAAGTACGCCGAATCCGGTCACATCGGTAACTGCATGAATTGCGTGGGCTTTTGTTTTTGCTGCCAACTCATGGAGCGCTTCGGCGGCGGCGCGATTCAATTGAGACATGGATGCAATCGCCGCATCGAGACTTGCTCTTCCCGCACGCTCCCTCTTGAGTGCAGTGGAGATAAGGCCCGTGCCGATCGGCTTGGTCAGCAGAATTACGTCGTTCTCCTGCGCGCCGACATTTCGCCAGATTTTTTGTGGGTGGATGGTCCCGGTCACTGCGTAGCCAAACTGGATGTCGTCATTGCGGATGGAGTGGCCACCGATAACCGTACAGTTCGCCTCTTTCATTTTGTCGAGGCCGCCGCGGATAATCTGCTCCAGAATTGGAGGATCGCCTTTCTCGGGAAATCCAACGATAGAAAGAGCGGAGATCGGTTTGCCGCCCATGGCGTAGATATCGCTGAGAGAATTGGCCGCAGCAATTTGGCCGAAGGTGAATGGATCGTCGACGACCGGCGTGAAGAAATCTACTGTCTGCACCAGCGCGAGATCATCGTTGATCAGATACACCCCGGCGTCGTCGTTGGTGTTGAAGCCAACGAGTACGTTCGGATCAGTCGGCAGTGGTAGGCGCCGTAGTATTGAGTCCAGCGTCCCGGGACTCAGCTTGGCCGCTCAACCAGCTGCCTTGACCATGGCCGTGAGTTTCACGGAATCGGTCAAGCCACACCTCACTGTGCTGCAATTTGATTATAGCGAGCGCGCGGAATTTCTGCTGGAGAGTGGTGGAAACCTGTTTTCCGGCGCGACTTGCATGGAAGGGTAGGAAAGTGTTCTTATCGCGAGATGCCGTGGGACTTCTGGTTGATCTTTCTCTTTCTGGGCGCCGTCATTCCGTGGAGAGGTTATACACGTCTGAAAAAACTGTTGGCGCTGCCATCGGTTGACACCAAGGAGAAGTTGGCGCTGTACGCCGCAACGATTGTTTTTCAGTGGGTTCTGGTTGGACTGGTGGCATGGCGGTCGCTGGCCCGAGGTTTGACGATACAGGAACTTGGGCTAAGTTCCCGGAACTGGGCAGGGGTCGCAGCGAGCGGTTTATTCGGAGCAATTTTTGTCGGAGGGTTACAGTGGCTGAATTTGAGGCGCATTGGGAGGATGGATGGAGAAGCTCCCGAGCTTTTGCGTAAACTGGCAAGTCGACTTTTACCGGTTAATCTCTTGGAGTATCTTCCGTATGCCGCGCTGGCAATCACAGCAGGCGTTTGCGAGGAGTTCGTTTACAGAGGATTTGCGATTGCTGCTTTTTCCAAGATGGGATTACCTCTTTGGTTGGTTGTGATCCTTTCGTCGCTTCTCTTTGGCTTAGCACATGCCTATCAAGGACGGGCCGGGATTGTAAGCACCGGGATTTTCGGAATACTGCTGGCGATCGGAAGACTTGGTATTGGGAGCCTGGTGCCGGTGATGATGTGGCACGCCGGGCTCGACCTTGCCGCTGGAGTTGCGGCTCCCAAGTATTTGTTGAGATCGCCAACGGAGGGCGAACCCTTCAAAGGCGGATAATCACAGGGTATTGACAACTATGACAACAGATGTCGAAAGGCCAGTTTCCGAGGAAACGATCCGACGTGCGCTCGCCGAATTCCAGATTTCCATTGATTCACAACAAGTCATTTTGATTCAACGATATATAGGGACATTGCTACGTTGGAATGAGAAGCTGAATTTAACGGCGATTCGTAGTCCTCTGGAGATACTATATCGACATTTTTGTGAGTCTATGTTTGCGGCCGGTGCAATTCCTGTGGATAAGGGCCGCCTTGCCGACATCGGGTCGGGCCCGGGTTTTCCGGGGATCCCTTTGAAGATTTTGCGGCCGGAATTAGAACTCTGCCTTGTGGAATCCAATATCAAGAAAGGGACCTTTCTGGCCGAAGTAATTCGTGAGCTTCAGCTTACGAACAGCCGGGTGCTGATCAGCCGTTACGAGGAGCTTGGGGAAGAGGTGGCACCCCTGGATTTTGTTTGCTCTCGAGCAGTGGGTGAATTTGGACCGTTCCTAGAATGGGCTGGTTCAAGTGAGGTTGATGCGCATCAGGTAATTCTTTGGATCGGCGGGAGAGACCTGGAAGAAGCGCGAAAATCAAAGAAGTGGGATTGGAGGGATCCGATTTTGATACCGCAATCGCTTCAGAGATTTCTTTTGGCGGGAAAAAAGAACGAAATGTCGGCGTGACGACAAAACGCACGAATTTCTAGATTTCTGCAATAGTTGCCGCTGACATTCGATTTGTTTGCCATCTTCTCATAAAATTCAACTTGAGTATGTTTCACGTGGAACAAACAGAGAGGTCCCAGTGCGTGCTTTGCATGCATAACAAAAGTGCGCAGCCCCTCGCCGGACTCAAGTTTTCGGTGCGATTGTGTCATTGAATGCCCAAGAGTTGTTAATGCAGGAATCGAATCGTTCCATGAAGCCAAATTCCATTTCGTCCATTCAAGTCGGAGTGAATTAGAAACCCACACCTCCAAAAGAGATTCCTGCACCGCTAGCGGAGCCTGAGCGGCGTTAGAGAGGATTGTTCCACGTGGAACACCAGGAAAATCAACAGGAAATCTGCCGCTCGAACGATGTTCCACGTGAAACATCTTGCAAGTAGAGCAGCATTTTGATACGTTCCGCTCATTTAGGAGAATCATTTGGCTCGTATCATCGCCATCGCGAACCAAAAAGGCGGAGTTGGCAAGACCACGACAGCTGTGAATCTGGCGGCATGCCTCGCGGCCGCCGATCAGCCTACGTTGCTGGTCGATTGCGACTCCCAAGCCAACGCTTCTGCCGCCATTGGCTTTCAGAAAGATCCTTCCCGCCGGACCCTCTACCACGCATTGATACTGAGTGAACCGTTTGACAAGATCGTACAGAAATCACAGGTGGGGGGGTTAGACGTCCTCCCAGCTGACAAGAACCTGGCAGGGGCCGCGGTTGAATTGGTTACGGCAGAAAACCGGGAATATAAGCTGCAGGCCTACCTGCAACCGGTGCGAGAGAAATACAATTTCATCATCCTGGATTGTCCGCCGGCTCTCGATCTACTGACCTTGAACGGCCTTGTTGCCGCAGATGCTGTCCTGGTTCCGATCCAATGCGAGTATCTAGCCCTGGAAGGGGTTTCAGAGTTACTGGACACGTTGATGCGCATACGGCGCACGCTCAATCCGAGCCTTGAGATTGAAGGCATCCTATTGACGATGTACGACGAACGGACCAGCCTTTCCCGGCAGGTTGCCACCGATTTGCGAAGTTTTTTTGGAACACAGATCTTCCAGAGCTTGATTCCCCGGAACGTTCGGCTTGCCGAAGCCCCAAGTTTCGGTAAACCTATTATTTTCTATGATATACATAGTAAGGGTGCCGAGGGATACACACAGCTTGCACAGGAGGTAATTGCCAATGCCGAGAAACGCCTTGGGACGGGGGCTCGGAGCGCTCATTCGGGAGCCTGAGCCGCAAGCTCCTGCTGCGCCACCAACAGCCAGCGCAGGAACGCCTGCAACATCACATCCAGTTGCGCCCGGAGGGTCGGCGGCCGCGGCGGCCCCAGCTCTGAGCGCGGCGCCTGCCGGACCGCTCCAAATTGACATTGACCTGATCGAACCAAGTCCGTATCAGCCGCGCACACGATTTAGCGAAGAAGCGCTGGATGAACTGGCACGCTCCATTCAAACAAGTGGAATTATTCAACCAATCGTGGTGCGCCCTCTTGGAAATCGCTACCAACTGATTGCCGGCGAACGGCGGTGGAGGGCCGCGCAGCGCGCGGGGTTGAAGAAAGTCTCCTCGATCGTGCGCCAGGTGTCCGATGAGCTGGCGCTGGAAATGACGCTGGTGGAAAACATCCAGCGCGAAGATTTGAATGCGATCGAAGCAGCGCGGGCCTTTGAGCGCTTGATGGATGAATTTCAGTTGACGCAGGAATCGGTGGCGGAGCGCACGGGCAAAGATCGAGCGACGGTTGCGAATGCCGTTCGACTGCTGAAACTGGAGTCCACGATTCAGGATTGGATTGAGGAAGGCAGATTGACGGCTGGCCATGGGCGTGCCTTGCTGGGAGTAGCGGAGCCGGCTTTGCGGATGCGTTACGCGAAGCGTGCTGCGCGCGGCGGCCTGACAGTGCGGCAAATCGAGCGACTCGGCTCCCGGCGTGCCCGTAGCGCTCGGGCAACTGCGGAGACTGTGGTAGATCCGAATATCCGCGAAGCCTTGGACGAGTTGCAGCGGCACCTGGGCACGAAAGTTCATCTGCGGGAGAAGACCCGAATACGCCCGGGCCAATTGGTGCTGGAGTTTTATGACCAAGCACAATTGATGGGAATTTACGATCGACTGATGAAGTAATCGCCACCCGAAAAGATTTTTACTGGACATTCGTTCAGGGATTTCATTCGACAACTCACTTGAGATGTAGCGTTGACTTCTCAACGCGCGAGGCTACATTGGAGAAGTAGACTTTCGAAGCATCGCATCGGAAGCAATGTTTGGGGGAATGCCAATGGCTTGGAAGTGGCCCGGTTCATCGAAAACTGGTGGAGGTGAAGAGTGGACAGGATTCATTGATCAGGGTGTGTCACTGGAAGGCACCCTGACGCTAACGGGAACGTTTCGCATCGACGGCCATGTGAAGGGAAATATTATTTCCGAGCAGACCGTTATCCTGGGCGAGAATGCAAAAGTAGAGGGACAGATCGAGGGTAACCGCGTGGTGATTTCGGGGCACTTCGACGGAGTGATTTTTGCGCGCGGCCGTGTGGAGATTCAACCCAAAGGAGTGGTCACTGGAGAAGTGCACTCGCCCTGTATGGTCATCGATCCCGGTGGAATCTTTGACGGGCGCTGCCACATGCTGGCGGCATCAGATGCTTCTGCGGGAGTCACGATTCCCATCCGCGCCGTTGGACAAGCGTGAAGAACCACAATTGGTCGCGCTTCGTCCAATAACCATTAACATTAATAATGGAGGTTAGCGAGTCCACAGCGACCTTCCTTTTCCGTTTACTGTCCGTTAAGTTGACAGCTTTCTCTGCCCCGACTATCTTTCCTTTGCACTATTCGAAAGGCACTCGAGAATGAAAATTCTGGTGATTGGCGGCGGCGGACGCGAGCACGCATTGGTATGGAAGCTGGGGCAAAGCGCCGGCGTGGAGAAGATTTGGTGTGCACCGGGAAATGGCGGCATCACGGGTGAGGCGGAGTGTGTTGCAGGGGATGCGGGGGACGTGGCTGGCCTGATTGCCCTGGCGGAAAAGGTTGCGCCGGATTTGACTATCGTGGGGCCCGAGTTGCCCCTGGTGAACGGATTGGTGGACGCCTTTGTAGAGCGGAAATGGGCGGTGGTTGGTCCTGACAAGAAGGCTGCTCAACTCGAAGGCAGCAAGATCTTCGCGAAGGAGTTCCTGCAGCGACACAATATCCCAACGGCAGAACTTTATGGCGCGCACGATTCGGCGGGCGGCGCGTATGGGGCGCTGTGTGCCGTGGATTGGCCGGTGGTGATCAAGGCTGACGGATTATGCGCCGGAAAGGGAGTCTTCGTGGCGCCGAACCCGGACGCGGCGACGGATTTTATTGAGCGGGTGATGGAGAAGAATGAGCTGGGCGACGGCGGGAAGCGGGTGATGTTGGAGGAAGCTCTGGAGGGCGAAGAGCTTTCCTTTATTCTGCTGACGGACGGGGAGCGCTACGCGCCGCTGGTGCCTACGCGGGATCACAAGCGGGCGTTTGATAATAATCAAGGACCGAACACAGGCGGGATGGGCGCGTATTCTTCCGACGAGCTCTTGCCCGCCGATTTGCAGCGCACGATTGAGAAGACGATCGTGGAGCCGACGATGAAGGGGTTGGCCGCGGACGGGATTCACTACCAGGGATTTTTGTACGTGGGATTGATGCTGACGAAAAGCGGGCCAAAAGTGCTGGAGTTCAATTGCCGGCTTGGCGATCCAGAAACGCAGGCGATTATGGCGCGGGTGGATTTTGATCTAGCCGAGGTGCTGGCGGACGCTGCGGGCGGAAACCTGAAGCCGGAGAAGATGAAGTGGAAGGCGGGGGCGAGCGCTTGCGTGGTGATGGCATCGGGAGGATATCCGGGAAAATTCGAAACGGGAAAAGAGATTCGTGGATTGGCAGAGGCAGCCCGCGTTCCCGACGTAAAAGTGCTGCACGCGGGAACGAAGCTGGTGGGAGAGACGATTGTAACGAGCGGAGGGCGCGTGCTTGGCGTGACCGCCGCGGGGAACACGCTGAATGCTGCGCTGCAGAAAGCGTATGAGGCCGCGGGGAAAATTCAGTTTGAAGGCATGCATTTCCGGAAAGATATCGGGAAGCCTCAGCAACAAAGCTCGGCAGCGGGAGATTGAACCATGGCCAGGGTGATTCATCTGTTTCGCGCTCCAAAGCGGCGGGAACCAATGGAAGAGTTGCAGGAAGCGCGCGCGGTGGCAGACGTCGGATTGGAAGGGTGCGCACACGCCCGGCCACAGGGAAGGCGGCAGGTATTGCTGATGGACCGGGAGACGCTGGACGCGTTCGAATTGGTAGCAGGGATTGTGCGGGAGAACGTGACGACGGAGGGGTTAGACGTCAATGGATTGGCAATCGGTCAGCGACTGCAGATCGGCGAAGTGGAATTGCAAGTGAGCGCGGTGTGCGATCCGTGCGAGCAGATTGAGGCGCTGCGGCCACGGCTGCAAGCGGCTATGCAAGGCAGGCGGGGAATGCTGTGCAAGGTGGTGCGGGGCGGATTGTTGCGGCGCGGGGATGAGATTGTGGTGATGGAGCAGATGGCAGCGCATGGCGTTTGATCGCCGGAGAAGAATGAAATCGTAGGTCAGGGCTTAGGTTTCTGTTGAAGTGTGGGGGCGTCGGGCGGGCGGTTTTTGTCTTCGGTCGGCTTTTCTTTTTCGCGGGGTTCGTCGGGCGGAACAATCCAGTCAAACCTGCCATTTTCGGTCATGGAGCCGAGAAAAAAGTGTGCTTCGCCGGCGAGGATAGGAAGCGCGGCACGGAGAAAATCACCGGCGGCGACTGGATCGGCTTTCTGTGCCTCGCCTTTCTGGATCAATTCAACCACTTTGTTGATATGTGGATCTGAAGAACGTATGCGGGCGATTGCAGCCGCGTTCTGCTGGATGAGGCCGAGGAGCGGGATGTCCTGGAGAGCGGAGGGAACGCGCACTTCAATGATAGTTTTAGGCTGGTGCTTTTCGGGCGGATAGAGCTGCGTGAAGCGCGGCCGGAGAATGTGGGTCTGCCAATAGTCTCCCCGCGCGGCGACGGAACTCTGCTCGACCTGATAGTCAATCAGCCAGATTTCCGGTCCGTAATCTTGCGGAGCGTAGCCGATGAGGACGATCTGGAAAAGAGGTTCGTCGGGTTTGAGATCGATCGGATGATGGAGTTGAGAGGCAAGCGGTCGCAATTTTTCAAGGAAGCCAACGCCGATTTGCTCGAGGTCCTGCTCGGCGGCGCCGGTGGGGGCGAAGCGCTTGTCAACGGCGGCAAAATGGGGAATGTCGCGGTCGATCCGAATGGGCTTGGGTTGGGAGGTAATCTGCCATTCCGAAGCGCCAAAGAAAATGCCGATGTGACGACTATCGATGGCGGCGACGCGCGGGGGAACGGATTTGGATTCAAGCGGGTGATCGATCGCCGCGAAGAGAATGGCGTCATTGGCAACGTGGATGATGGCGCGGCCACCGGCGAGGTTAGCCACGATTTCGTCTTCCTGTGCGCGGGTAGAGATACTCGCCGGGAGTGCGGCCAGAAGAATCAAGGTGGTGTGAACGAGGAAATTCCTCACGGAGGCAGAGTAGCACAGCGGGCAGATTACCGGCCGGCAACAGCAGACGAGCGGTTCCCGAGTGGGGCAGGATTCGCTAAAATAGAGAGTTGCAGGAAGAGGGGACGAAACCACCATGGGGCAGAGAAAATTGAAAAAGCTTAAGCACAATGGCAAGACGTTGGTAGAGATTTTGAAGGCTCACGAATTGTTCTGGGCGAGCAAAGAAGGCGGAGCGCGGGCGGACCTGGCGGGAGCGGATTTGTCCGGGGCAGATCTCAAGGAGTTGAACCTGGCGGGAGCGATCCTGAAGGATGCGAATCTGGAGGGGAGCGATCTGCGCGGGGCGCGGCTGCCGGGGGCGGATTTGTCTGGAGCGAATCTGCGGAAGGCGGATTTGCGGAAAGCTGACCTGACGGAAGCATTTCTTCCGGGCGCGAATCTTGTGGAAGCACAGGCGAGCGGCGTGGAGTTCTTCCGCTGCGATCTGACCGGCGCTAATTTTCAGAAGGCGATGCTGCGGAACGTGAATTTCCGGGATGCGCACCTGGATGGCGCAAAGTTCGCGGGGGCGGACTTGGGAATTGCGATTCTGCGCGAGACGGATTTACGGAACGTGGATTTGTCGGACGTGGATTTGAGCACAACGTTGATGCCGCCGGGATGGGGCGCTAAGAAGCAGGGCGCTTAGAAAGGGAGAAGAAGACGGAATTAACGCCCCGACCGGGTCGGGGTAAAAGCCGGCCGCGGAGAGCGCTGAGCACGCAGAGAAGAAACGGCAAAGAATACAGACAAGCCCGGCTGTGCCAAAATGATGGCGAATGATATTGCAGCGTGTTAGCCTCACGCGAAGCTGGTCAGTGAAGGAACACCTTGGCGACAACCTCCCCACAATTGGATTTGCCTGGCGTGCGCGAGCGCGTTTTGGATGTGTTGCGCGGACTGCTGGAGGAACTTGGCAGCCATGGCGCCGTGGTGGAGCTTTCTATTCAATCGAATCTGGATCGTGATTTGGGATTGGGAAGCCTGGAACGCGTGGAGTTGTTGACGCGACTGGAAAGTGCGTTTGGCGTGCGACTGCCGGATACGCTGGCGGCGGAAGCGAGCACGCCGGAAGAATTGACAGCGGCAATAGTGGAGGCGCCGGGAACGCCGGTCAGCGAGGAGGAAGGCTTCTCTGGGTTGCGCACTAGTTTGGCGACACGGGAGTTGGCGCAGAATGCGGCGGACTCGATCGTCGAGAAGGCGGAAACGCTGTTGGAAGTGATCCGCTATCGCGGAGTGCATGACGCGCAGCGAGTTCACCTGCTGATCACGGAAGACGACGAGCGGGGCGAACACCACTGCACACTGACATTTGGGGAGTTGTACACGGCGGCGCAGAAGTGCGCGGAGGAATTGGCGCGGCGCGGAGTGCCGCCGGGCGGGCGCGTGTCGTTAATGCTGCCGACGTCGCGACAGTTTTTCATTTGCTACACGGGAATTTTGCTGGCGGGGGCGGTGCCT
>JGI12635J15846_10003193_pt1 | contig 14298 bp, 12 predicted proteins | sample BlaSpr_A8_OM2_M2_FD_15846 | JGI IMG/M metagenome (IMG submission 15846) | reverse complement strand
GGCAGGCGGGCCGTAGTCGATGGCCACCGACGGCGAGTCGTCATCGCTGACGCCCACCGTGCTCCCCGCCGGATACGTGTGCCCGGTCCCGATGACGTCGGTCCCAATAAAATTGCCCGTGATCATCGCGAGATAATTCGGCAGGCTCGGGTGCCAGACCCCATTGTAGTTCGACGCTACGTTGTATTTCTTGGCGAGCGCTGTGATCTGCGGCGCCTGTGGGTTGTCAAGAATGCCGTTGCTGCCGAAGCTTCTAAAGCTATTGTGATTCTCGAGCACGATCACGAACACGTGATCAAGCTTCGGTACGCCGTCCTGCTCACGCGCATCGTTATCCTGGGCCTGCGCCACAGGCATACCTATCGCGAGAGCCAGAGTGACTGCTAAGCCGATCAACAAAGTTCTCATTGAAACACCCCTCCCTTATCGTGCGCACGCTTTTGCATACGCCATTGCGCGACACAAATTGTGTCGGATCCTGCCCACTGCAAAATGACACAACATACATATGCGTTCTGAATGATAGGGAGATGTCGGAAATATGAAGAGTTGGTGAACGCTTTTAGATAACAACGACGGCAAATTCTATCGACTTGGGCGACCCCGTGAAGCATCCGCTCCGGCGGCGGCGGCCGTGGTTTTTACTGGCGGCTTATCCGGTTGTGCGTGAGGAGCGTGACCGTTGGGCGCAGGCTCAGCGGAATTGGAATTGACGGGAATGGCGATTTCAAGCTTTTTGCGAAGCGCTAATTCCAGTTTGTCGCGCACATCTTTGTTTTCTTTCAGGAATGTGCGGGCATTTTCGCGGCCCTGTCCCATGCGCTCGGTGCCGAAGCTGATCCACGTGCCGCTCTTTTCCAGCACGCCGCGATCCACGCCGAGATCAATTAGATCGCCTTCGCGAGAAATACCTTCGCCATAGATAATGTCGAACTCTGCTTCGCGGAAAGGCGCGGCCACTTTGTTCTTCACGATCTTGGCGCGCGTGCGCGAGCCCACGACTTTGTCGCCGTCCTTGATCGCCTGGATGCGCCGGATATCCACTCGCATAGAGGCATAAAACTTCAAAGCGCGGCCGCCCGTGGTGGTTTCCGGATTACCGAACATCACGCCAATTTTTTCGCGGATCTGGTTGATGAAAATCAGGCAGGTGCGCGACTTGGAAACGATAGCGGTAAGCTTGCGCAACGCCTGCGACATTAACCGTGCCTGCAGACCCATCTGCGGATCGCCCATTTCGCCTTCCAATTCAGCTTTGGGCACCAGCGCCGCGACGGAGTCGACTACCACGACGTCCACGCCGCCCGAACGAATCAACGCTTCTGCAATTTCCAGCGCTTGTTCGCCGTTGTCGGGCTGCGATACCAACAAATTATCCACGTCCACACCCAGCTTTCGCGCGTACACCGGATCGAGCGCGTGTTCCGCGTCGATAAATGCCGCCTGGCCACCGAGTTTCTGCGCTTCCGCGATAACGTGCAGGGTCATGGTGGTCTTGCCACCAGATTCCGGGCCATAAATTTCAATCACACGCCCGCGAGGAAAGCCGCCCACGCCGAGCGCTGCATCAATAGATAGGCAGCCGCTGGGGATCACACTGACAGGCACCAGCACGTCACGACTGCCGAGCCGCATGATGGAGCCCTTTCCGTAGGACTTTTCAATCTGCGATATCGCCGCTTCCAGCAACTTGGATCTATCGTCGGTCATGCAACACCTCGGTGAAGGAATGTTTAGTCGGTCGCGTCTTACTCATGCCATTGGTACAACAAAAAGTTGCTGAATAGTACCATGTAGTTAACTTAATGAATACGTAATTACTAAAACTCACTGGCTTCAATCTGGCCTGCACAAATATCTGTCGCTATTGAGTCTCTCATGTTGCCGGATCCCGGAACCACGCGACAGACTGTGCAAAAGATTGGCCTGTTGAAAACTCTGAGGGCAAAATAACACTGGGGCGAACAAAAAGCAAACACTATTTTGAGGCGCTTTTGGATTGGCCTACATCTCCATAAGTGTAAAAGCCTCGCCCGCTCTTGCGCCCTATCCACCCAGCAGCCACGTACTTCTTTAACAGTGGACAGGCGCGATACTTGGGGTCGCCCAAGCCCTCTTGCAACACGTGCATAATGTCGACGCAGACATCTAACCCGATAAAATCCGCCAGTTCGAGCGGGCCCATGGGGTGGTTCATGCCTATCTTCATCACCGCATCCACAGCTTCCGCAGTTGCCACACCCTCCATCACGCAATAGGCAGCTTCGTTGATTAACGGCATCAGAACGCGGTTGGATACGAAACCCGGAGCGTCATTCACTGCGATTGGCTTCTTGCCCAGCTTCTCGGCAAGTGCCATCGTAGTTTGGAATGTCGCGTCACTGGTTTGCAGCGCACGGATCACTTCCACCAACGCCATCACCGGTACGGGATTCATGAAGTGCATCCCCACGAAGCACTTGGGCCGTCGCGTTAACGACGCCAGCGTGGTCATGGATATAGACGAAGTGTTGCTGGCGATGATGACATCGTCGCGCAAGAGGCGGTCGGCATCGGCCAGTACCGCGCGCTTACTTTCAATTTTTTCCGGGACGGCTTCCACCAGAAAATCGGCCGCGGCGATGTTGGCAATGTCCGTGACCGGGAGCAATCGCTCCAGCGTATTGACGCGTTCCGCTTCGGTGATTTTGCCCTTCTTCACTTCGCGGCCCAGATTCTGGCCGATGGTGTCCATGCCGCGGTCGACGAAGCGCTGTTCGACGTCGCGCAAAATTACTTTGTAGCCGGAACGCGCAAACACGTGCGCGATGCCGTTACCCATTGTGCCTGCGCCGAGCACCGCGACAGTCTTGATGTTGTCTATACCCATACTTACTTCGGAGGAGCGCCTTGCGTCACTTCTCGCACAATTTCCAGGGCACGCGCCTGATTCCCTTCCGCCACATAAATTGCCGTGAATCCCGGTTCGTTGGCGACCCGTGCGACGAGATTATTCTCGCTCAGCGCGCTGGTCAAGAATTGCGCAAGCTTAGTGTCGGTTCCCTTCCACACTTGCAGTGTAGCGGGTGCGTCATTTGCTTTAGGAGTCATGGTCGACGGATCGACCACTTCCGGCTGCGCGGGGATCTCTAGATTTTCCGGCTCGCGTTGCAGCAGATTATCAAGGAGCTCTTTCGCCACGGGATAATCAGTAGATAGCACGGTAACTTCAAATCCAAAGCGCGGTTTCCAGTCGATGGGCAAAGGATCGGCGGTAGGTGCAACTTCGTCGTCGCCTAAAGATATATCTTTGAAGGCGATTCCGTTGGCCTCCAGCTTTTCGATCAGATTCACGTGCACGGAAGGATTTTCTCCGGCCCAGAGAATTACAAAAGAACCTTCGTTGCCAAAGTCAGACATGCCTGCCTCGCTGTAAGTGATTGCATTTCTCTACGCGGGTTCTGTGCTACGAGGCGAAAAAACCGGGCTAGTCTGTCGCGCTCGACAATGGAACATCGCCAAGGCAGTTTACTATACAAGCCGCCAATCCGGCAGGCTGGCAAAGGTAATCATAGTGGCCATAAGTTCAACGAACTAAAGGGCTGGCGGCGCAATTGAGTCTTTTCTGCAGGCTGGCGCGTAGTTCTCTGTACAATGAGCGCGACGTTTCTAATTCCGGCAGTTCCTAACCAAAATGCATGGCTTTCTCGTGCGCTGCCAACCTGTGCGTTCTCTGCGTTGATGAAAGACGAAAATAAAGCACTGGCGCAGGGGCTGCAGCGGCGCGACCCCGAATTGCTGGACCGGCTGATCGAGCAATATCAATTCCGCTTGTTTCGTTACCTCGTGTACATCAGTGGCGATCGCACGCGCGCCGAAGATTTCTTCCAGGAAACGTGGATTCGTGTTCTAGAGCGCGGGCATCAGTACGACGGAAAGTCCCGCTTTGAAGGTTGGCTGTTCGCCATCGCGCGCCATCTGGTGATTGATTGGCAGCGCCAACGAAAAGTGCAAAGCCTGGACGCACTCACGGATCCGGAGCAAGCGCATCCGCTACAAGTAAAGGACCAACATTCTGCGTCGGCATTGCAGGCGATTTTGAATTCAGAACAAGATGCGCAAGTGCAGGGCGCCCTTCACGAAATACCTGCCATTTACCGCGAAGTGTTGCTATTGCGCTTTCAGGAAGAGTTGCAAATCGATGAAATCGCAGGAGTATTGGGCACACCGCCGTCGACGGTGAAGTCGCGGCTCTACAGAGGATTGGAAGCGTTGCGCGTCTCGCTGGAGGCGGGAGTTTCATGAGCGAAAATATTCATGAACGGGCGCAGCAACTGATCTCGCAAGAGCGCATCGAAGGCATCTCCGCGTCAGACAACACCTGGCTTGCTACGCATTTGCAGGAGTGCGAAAGCTGCGCGGATTTCGCGCGGAAGACTTCCGCGGCTTTGCGTTCGCTGCAAACCATTCCCATTGCGTTGCCCGTGGGCCTTGCGGAGCGCACGCAGTTTCGTGTTGGTTTGCGCGCGCAACAACTCCGCCAACACGAACCGCGCCGCCGCGCGCTGTGGATTGCGGCGGGCGTTTCGTGGGCCACCGGCGTGGCCAGCGCGCCTTTTGTGTGGCGGCTATTTGCATGGCTCGGGGAGCACGCCGGCGTTCCAAAGCTAGTGTGGGAAATGGGATTTGGTTTGTGGTGGGCGGTGCCTGCGTTGATTGCTGCGGTCGTGCTGCTGTCCGAGCACGAAAAACAAAGCGGCGAGCGGAATTGGCTGCAGCGCAGTCAGTAATGTTTTTGCGTGCACTTTTTTTGGAATTCATGAGGTCACAGTATGTCGGATCTTCAAGTTAACAGCACCTTCAGTGAAAAATTGAGGCGGATTCGTTTTCGGCGCACCAGAGAGAAGACGCGGTTTCGCGACGAGCTGCGCATCATTCCGAAGTGGCTGATCGTGATGGTCATCGTACTTTTCTTGGCAGCGCAGGTGGGGTTTTTCATAGCGAATTTTTATGCGCATGCGCTCAGCACGCCGGAGGGCCAACTGTGGCCCTTTCCAAATAACCCTTTACTTTCGGTGCTCAGCGTTGCCGGAATCGTTACCGCGGCGAGCATTCCGCTGGCGGCTTTATTTCTGGCGTTCGGTTACGTGAACCGCGATGCCAAGCGGCGGGGGATGAACTCGGCGCTGTGGACAATTCTTGTGGTCGTGCTCTCGCCCGGCTGGCTGGCGCTCGGTTTTTTTATTTACTTCTTGATGCGCGAACCGCTGCCTTATAACTGCCCGCAATGCGGGTCGACGGTCGGCGCGCGGTTTAATTATTGTCCTAACTGCAAATGCAATCTCCGGCCATCCTGCCCGCAATGCAAACGCGAAGTTGGGGAGACGGATAAATTCTGTCCTTACTGCGCGTGCGAATTGACGCCGGGAACTGTTGCAGCGGGCTCGACTGTCAATGACGCACCCATTGTTCGCAGCTCCGTGTAAGTCCCTCCTTCGTAAGACATTGAACGGCGCACCAAACGTTGCTCTGCTCCAGCGGCCGTAACAGCTACATCATTTCTACGGCTAGGGCTACGGCGTTGCCGCCGCCTAGGCAGAGGGCGGCGATTCCGCGTTTTAGATTGCGGCGCTGCAATTCGTAAAGCAGAGTGACCAGGATGCGGGCTCCTGAGGCGCCGATGGGGTGGCCGATGGCTACGGCTCCGCCGTTTACGTTTACTTTTTCGGGGTTGAGGCGGAGTTGGCGCGTGACCGCGATGGCGGCGACTGCGAAGGCCTCGTTGAGCTCAACTAGATCGACATCTTTGTTGCGGTCCCAGCCGGTTTTGGTCAGGAGCTTTTCTACGGCTTCGACGGGGGCCATCATCACCCACTTGGGTTCGACTCCACTGACAGCTTGAGCGACGATGCGGGCCATGGGTTTTTTGCCGAGCGATTGGGCGTGGCGTTCGCTGGTTACGATTACGGCGGCGGCGCCGTCGTTTGTGCCGGGGGCGTTCCCTGCGGTGACTGTTCCATCTTTCTTGAATGCGGGCTTTAATTTCGCGAGAGCTTCGAGAGAAGTGTCCTCACGCGGGGATTCATCGTATTTGATTACGATTGCGGGGCCTTTTTTTTGCGAAACTTCGATGGGAAGAATTTGCGCTTCAAAGAAGCAGGATTTGCGCGCGCGCACCGCTTTCTGGTGACTTTCAAAAGCGAAACGATCCTGCTCTTCTCGGGTGATGCCGTATTTTTCTACGACCAGTTCGCCGGTCATGCCCATGTGGAAGTCTTCGTAGGCGTCCCATAGGCCGTCGTGAATCATGGAGTCGACGAGTTTGCCGTCGCCGATGCGGTAGCCGGTGCGGGCTTGCGGAAGTAAGTAGGGGCAATTGGACATGGANTCCATGCCGCCGGCGACGACGATTTCGGATTCGCCTAGTTGCACGGCTTGAGCTGCGAGTGCGACCGCTTTCAGGCCGGAGCCGCAGACTTTGTTGATGGTCATGGCCGCAACGCGCGGAGCGCAGCCACCTTTTAGCGCGGCTTGGCGCGCGGGATTCTGACCGAGGCCGGCCTGGACTACGTTACCTAGAATTGCTTCGTCTATTTGTTTGGGGTCGAGGTCCGCACGACGGACCGCTTCGGCAACTGCTTTGGAGCCCAAATCAACTGCGGAAAAACTTGAGAGACCGCCCTGGAATTTTCCCACTGCTGTGCGGACTGCGCTGAGAATTACTGGTGTTTCCATTTTCAATCTCCGACTTCTGAACAACTAACGGACCCGCAATAACTTTTAGAATTTTTGCTCGTCGGCGCTTGGTCCATATAGCGCGGGAACGGGAATATCCAAGGTACGCAAGTACATCGTTAGCTGCGCGCGATGGTGAATTATGTGGTTGAAGCACATGCCGCGGACCACGTTGTACTTGGGCATGGCGAATAGGACTTGGCCTTTCCATTTGAGCGTCCAGATTTCACGCAGTTGTTCGTCTGTGACGCCGGCGATGGCATCGTGGCCCTTCTTGAGTTGCTCGTCGAAGACAGCGAGCAGCCGTGAATGGCCATCCACCTTGGGACGTTCGCCGCCTTCGATTTCGAATTCAGAGGTCTTTATGGTGGTAATCGCGAAGTGCGGTAGTGTGGCGATGTGCGAAGCCATCCAGCCTAGCGTTCCAGATTTGGGATGAGGCTTCCAATCCCATTTTTCGGCTGGCACGCGCTCCAAGGCCTTGCGGGTGTTTACGCCTTCCTGGTCCCATTCGGTTACAAGCAGTTCGCTGATAGGCATTTTTTGGCTCCGGCGGAGATGAGTGGGGATGAGGGTCGATTGTACTGGAAGACCGGAAAGGCAGGCAACCTTGGGTGCGCGGGCATTGAAAAAATTGACGTGCAGCACTCCCACCCCCTGTTTTTGCGAAAAGAGTCCACAACGTATTGAAAACAAAGGACCGGCGTTGCAAAAAGCGACAAAGAGTTCAGAAGACATTGTTAGTAATAGAGATAAGCCTGAAATGCATGGTGAATCGGGGGTTGGCGGAGTTAGTGGAGCGAAATTTCCTAGCGTTTTGAAACGCGAGCTAGACGCGGTCGAGAGCTGCAAGGGTCGGCACTTAGGAATGATCCAAGAGGGTGTTGCGGCAATCACGAGCTATTTTACTATACAGGTAGATAATCACAAAATAAATAATCGGCAGGAAGGCAGGTCACAGGGTCCCCGGCCGGCTCTTAGATACTGCGCGCCCAGCAGCCTCGATGCGGCTGTCCTGTTCCTCGGCGGGCAATGAGGATAAGTGGCGGGAAATAATCTTCGTAAATTCCTTTTTGAAGGCTCGGTCAGAGCCGCCGTGCTTTGTAGACTTCCTCGCGCTTTTCCTGTCAAGCAGCCTCCCAGTACACCCTAAGTTGTATCGTATACCGTTTTGACGGGCGGGCAACGTGTACTATCGCTGTTGATAGTTAACTTATGCGCTTCGAACTGAGGTAGGTTTCTGCGCTGGAGAATCGCGGCATGGCTCACCAATTCACGACTTCGTACATTAAGGATGGGATTGATTTGTTTCGTTACTACAAGCGGCTGGGGGACAACGCGATTGCGCAATGTCCGGAAGATAAGCTGAGCGCGGAGATCGATCCGGAATCGAATTCTGTGGGGATTATCGTGAAGCATATGGCCGGGAACATGCGTTCGCGTTGGAGCAATTTTCTGACGACGGATGGGGAGAAGCCGGACCGGCAGCGCGATATGGAGTTTGAAGATGCACCTGCAACGCGGGCCGAAATCATGGCTATGTGGGACGCGGGCTGGAACTACTTATTCGAAGCGCTGACTTCGCTGACAGATGCGGACTTATCCAGAACGATCACTATTCGAACCGAGCCGCATTCGGTGACGCAGGCTATCAACCGGCAGATTGCGCATTATTCGTATCACGTGGGGCAGATCGTTTACTTGGCTAGGCACTTTGCGGGAAGCAATTGGCGAACGCTGACGATTCCCAAGAAGAAGTCGGGCGAGTTTGACGCGCAGGTGGCTTCGGGAGAAAAGTCGCAGCGCTANAGCTCGGAGGTTCCAGTTTCAGTGGGGCTTGTCAATAACGATTCCCATCGCTCAACTCGCGGATCAGTAAGAAGGCAAATACGACGTCCATGACCTCACTTCGCCAAATGGGCGTCGAAGAAGCGCGTGATCTCTCCGAACACTTCCTTCGGCACCGTCCCACTCGGGTCGAACAAGTATTGCGAGTGTGACAGCCCCTCGTATATCTGCAAATCCGCCTCCACGCCGGCCCGGCGGAGCTTGCGGTGCGTCCGCACCGTGTCGGACAGGAACAGGTCGCGCGTGCCGGTCGTGAGGATGGCAGGCGGCAGGCCGTGGAAATCGCCGTAGATAGACAAACGCAAATTGCACCGAATATAGAGAGCAGTACGCCAAGGTATCCTTTTTTCCCACACACAGATGCCGATACTTATCATCGAGCACCCGATGCCCACACCTGCGCCAAACGCAATCTCGACTGCTTTCTCAGTTTTTAGTTTTTCTTGCAGAACAGCCGACGTCTTATCCGCATCATGAAATCTTTCTACAAAAGTCCGTAGGTCATCACATTCTGCATCCGCATGTTCGAGATTCTCGACGATTAGTTTGACAGTACCCGGATGGCAGAGTTCTTTTTCATCGAGTTGGCGGGCAATATTTCGAAATGACTGGCGTTTTCCGCTACTCGGTGCTGTTGTTAATGAAGTTTGAATAGCGACCGCAGCCACAGTTGCCTCAATAACCGCATGAGGGTCAACTGCCCTAGGGGCCGGGTCTTCCGGGGTGTTGGCCTCGAATTTTTCGAGATCATCCGCTTCAATGTCGTGACGTACCATGGTCTTATCAAATTTCTACAGCCTTGTCGACGTAAAGAAACCTGCAATTGATCACACCAATGGCCCCTGCCGTGCATTTCACACGAGAATAAACAGATGTTCGTGAAGATGAATGTGGCACCGGCTGCAGATCACGATGAGATTGGGAAGGTCAGGAATTTTGCCGACAAATCTTACTTGCCATCCATGAGAGCAGCTTTTTGCGATTTTCTCAAAGTGTACAAAAGCTGAACTCAGCGATCACGCTGATTTAGAGACACTAAAAGAGGCTCTTATTACATCGGGCTGCATGTTCGATTGCAGACCACATGAAAGTCGCGTAATAGGCAACTAGCCGACTCGAGATTGAGCTTAGCGACGGCTTCGCTTCCTCTTCGCCTTGCATTTGGATAGACTATGGAACGGATGGCTACACTTTTTGAAATGGGACTGCCGGCGACGGCGAGTCCCCTGCTGAATGTAAATGACGCGCAGAGGCACGCGATTACGCATGGCGCGGGGCCGCTACTGGTTATTGCGGGGGCCGGGACTGGGAAGACGCGGGTCATTACGGAGCGGATCTGGCACCTGTTGGAGACGGATGCTTCGATTACGGGCGAGAACATACTCGGGCTGACCTTTACCAAGAAGGCTGCCGGGGAGATGAAGGCGCGGGTGGTGAAGGCCGTGGGGGAGCGGGGCAAGGACGTCACGCTGGCGACGTTTCACTCGTTTTGCGAGGCGCTGCTGGTGGAGCTGGACCCTGGGCGGGTGATTCTGGATAAATGCGATCACTGGATTTTGTTGCGGCGAAACCTGGCGCGATTGCGCCTTGAGAAATACCGCCGGCTGCCGGACCCTGGACAGTTTTTGAATGATTTTCTGGAGTTTTTCAGTCGATGCCAGGACGAGCTGGTTTGCTGCGAAGACTTCCAAGCTTATGCGGATGGCTTAGGAACGAAACTGGAAGCGGAGCGCGGGGAGCTGGATGAGGATACCTACGCGGAGCGCGCCGATCAGGTGGCGCTGCAACAGGAAATTGCGCGGGCTTACGGGGCCAGCGAGGGATTGCTGCGGGAGAAAAACCGCGTATCGATCAATTCGCTGATTACGGGCGCGGTGGAATTGCTGCAAAAAGATGCGGCGCTGCGAGAAAAACTGCGGCAGCGTTACCGCTATATTTTGGTGGATGAGTTTCAGGATACAAATATTGCGCAAATCGAGCTGCTGGACTTGTTGTGCGCGGAGCCGCGAAATATTTTTGTGGTGGGCGACAACGACCAGGCCATTTATCGGTTCCGGGGAGCTTCCTTCGCAAGCTTTTCCATTTTTGAAAAGAGATTCGCGGGGTTGAAGGATACGGATGATCCCAGCCGGTACCGCGTGACGCTGACAGAGAATTACCGGTCCACGCCTAATATTTTGCGGGTGGCGACGCACGTAATCGGGCAGAACGCACGCAGCGAACGCTTCCCTCCCAAGGTGCTGACTACCTCGCATCCCGAGGGGGAAAAAATTCGCATCGCTGAACTGGCTAATGCGGACGAGGAATCGCGATGGGTTACGGGAGAGCTGCAACGGCTGCACCGCGCGGGACACCGGTGGAAAGATTTCGCGGTGTTGTACAGGCAACACGCGCATCGCGATCAACTGGTGGAAGAGTTATCGCGGGCGAAGATTCCATTTGTGATCAGCAAGCTTTCGATTCTGGAGCACCCGCTGGTGCGAGATGTGCTGGCGTACCTGCGACTGATCGCGCAGCCTTATGACGATGTGGCTTGCGCGCGGGTGCTGGCGGCACCGGCGTGGCATATGGAACCGGAAGACCTGGTGAGGCTGACGCAGCGGGCTTCGAAGAAACGCGGCGCGGCGCTGATCGATATTTTGCAAGCGCCGCAGACGGAACTGGCGTTTGATGCGTCGCAAGCTTCGGTGCAAGTGCTGCTGGATTTTCTTTTGGCGCAACGGAAGACGATTAACCGGCGAAGCGCGAAGCAAATTCTGGGCTCGGTGATTGACTGGCTGGAAATTCGCGAGCGCGCGGCGGTGCAGGATCGCAAGTACGTGACGCGGCTGGCTGAATTTGTCGTGGAGTGGGAGCCGAAGAGCGATACGAAGGGGCTGGCGGAATTTCTGGAGTACCTGGATTATTTCGACCAGGCGGGCGGCACGGTGAGTCTGGAAGACGATGTTCCGGGCGACGCGGTGCAGTTGATGACCGTGCACGGCGCGAAAGGGCTGGAGTTTCCGCATGTGTTTTTGCTGCGGCTGAATAACAAGGCGTTTCCGGCGTCGGAGCGGACGCGGGTGTTTGAGTTCCCTGCCGAGCTGATGAAAGAAGGCGCGCCTGCGGAGCAATTTCACATACAGGAAGAGCGGCGGCTTTTTTACGTGGCGTTGACGCGGGCGCGCGAACGGCTGACGATCACGACGTTGACCGACAAAAAAGGCAAAGTGCCTACATTTGTCGAAGACATCGTGATGGATCCGTTGGTGAAGCGGCGGGACGTGGTGCAGATGGCACCGCGGATGGCTGCGCGGGTCGCGAGTGATGGAGTGCCGAGCGGTGGGGCCATAGCGGCTTCCCTGTTTCCGGCGCCGATCGATCCGCCGCGAATTTTTTCGCGCATTGCGTCGTGGGCGGAGACATTTCATCCGCCGTCGCCCGAGCCGCTGAAGCTGAGTCCTTCGGCGCTGGATAATTACCGCAGATGTCCGCAGCAATATTTGTTTGGGCGGCTGTGGGCGCTGGAAGAAGGGCCGCGAGGGACGTTGACGTTTGGGCGGGTGGTGCACGACACCATTCGGCGAACACTTGCGGAATTGCGTAAGGGCAATAAGTTGGCGTTTGAGGAAGTGCAACGGATATTCGAGACGGAATGGAAGTCGGCGGGGTTTGAGGACGATTACCAGGAGAACGAGTACAAGAAGGATGGGCTGGAGCAGCTGAAGGTGTTTCACGCGGCGATGCTGGAGAGCTTGCCGGAAATTCTGGAGCAGGAGAAAACGTTCGAATTGCCGATGGAGAACAACGTGATTATTGCCGGGCGCATTGATCAGGTGAACGCGTTGGGCGGCAACAACGTGGAAATTGTGGATTACAAAACCGGGAAGCCGAAGAAAGATCTGGATGCACGGCGGGATTTGCAGTTGACCATATACGCGCTGGCGGCGGTGGAGATATTCGAATGGAACCCGGTACGGCTGGTGTTTCATTATTTGCAAAACAATCAGATACAGGCGACGACGCGGGATGCCAAGCAACTGCAGGACGCGCAAAAGATTGTGCAGGAAGTGGCGGCGGATATTCGCGCAGGGCAGTTTCCGCCGAAGCCTGGGTACCTGTGCCGCAATTGCGCTTACAGGCCGATTTGCCCGAGCCATGAAGAAGCGTTGTGCTCATAGACGGAACTCGTAGACGGAGCTGTTAGAGGCGGATCTTAGCTGGTTAAAAATAAGAAAGGGCGCTGCGAAAAAAACCGCGGCGCCCTTTTTTTCAATCTGATTGAGGTGCTACTTACCTTTTTTTGTGGTGCTTTTCTTTGCTGGCTTCTTCTTCACAAACACCTCCGCAATTTTCAACGGCCGGAAAAAATCGCTCGGCCCGATATAGTTGTCTCACAAATAGCTCGCGCACACTAGCAACAAAAAAGAAAATTTATATTAAATGGTCGTGAAGCCGAGAGGCGCGGGACGTTCATCGACATTAATTAATGGGGCGCGGCGCCGGCGTAGTAGCCTTCGCGGGCATCGACGGTGAGGCCTTCACGCTTCACACGCACTTCGACGGTGTGATAGTCGAGCGCGCGATTCGTTCCGGTTGGCGAATAGGCCAGGGTGTATTGATTACGGGCTTCTTCGGTGACGCGCGAATAGAGTTCTTCCATGGTGGTGCGCTTGGCAGCGAAGTACACGTCGCCTCCGGAGTCGTGGGCGTAATCGACAAGACGGCTGAAGCGTCGTTCGAAATAGGCGCTGCTGACGGCCACGCTGTAGACGGAGATGCCGTAACGCAGCAATTCTTTTACGGTGGATTTGTAGTCGTGGGTATTGGTTCTGATTCCATTGGCACCATCGGAAATCAGAAAAATGATCTTGCGGCGTTCGCGGCCGCGATCTTTTAGGACTTGCGCGGCGCTATAGACGGCGTCGTCGAGGGCCTTGGTGGTTTGGCCTTTGACAATGTTAACGGTAGGGGCGACATTCGGGGAATCGCCGATGGCGGAGTGGCCGTTGATTACTGGGCCTTCATTCATAGGCGCGGAAGGCGGCGCCACGGCCGGCTCGGTGTCCAGCTCGGTGCGTTTTATTTCGGTTAGTAATTTGTCCTGATCCTTAGTGAAGCCCTTGCCTTCGTGAAAAAACTGATCAAAGCGGGCGATGTAGGCTTCATCGGCGGTGCTGACGCCGGCAACGATGGCGCGCAAGCTGGCGGCCACCTCTTCGGCGTCTTTTCGTTTTAGGTCGTTGTCAATGAGAATGACCATGGAAAGGGGGAAGGCCTCGTTGCTGAAATAGGCGATGCGCTGCTCGACTTTGTCTTCGAATATGCGGAATTCGTCTTTACCTAGGTCAGCCACGAGACGGCCGGAGCCGTCTTTGACGGTGACCGGCACGATGACCTGATTGACGGGAATTATGATTCTCCCCTGGCGATTGGCGGCGGCATCGGTCTCGGCCGGAGGTGGCGGCTGTTGAGCATTCGGGGCTGGAGCAGGCATATCTGGCTTAGTTTCCTGCGCGTTGATTGCGATGAAGGGGATGAGCAGGGTGGTGAGGGCGACGATTACTGTTTTTCGTAGACTTTTCATGGGCCTCAAGCCAAACTTCCTGTCGATTTAGCCTCTCGAGGGTTCGGGCTACACATCCATCCCGTCCGTTCACGGCATCGTAGGATGCATGCTGGCCGCCAGAGGCGAGCAACAGCGGATTCTAACAGAGGAAAGTATACATGCATTCTTTGAGCAAACTTGCGAGGGTG
>JGI12635J15846_10003190_pt1 | contig 14312 bp, 10 predicted proteins | sample BlaSpr_A8_OM2_M2_FD_15846 | JGI IMG/M metagenome (IMG submission 15846) | reverse complement strand
AGCCGCATTGCTGGTCGAAGGTTTTGCCTCCCGACAAATTTTCGTTTCCGTCCGGACACACGATGACGGCGTTTTCAGTGGCGCTGGTGATCAGCTATTTCTATCCGGGGCTGGAGGCGCCGCTGTTTTTTATGGCGATCAGCATTGCGGTTTCGCGCGTTGTGCTGGGGATGCACTTTTTGAGCGATGTGCTGGCGGGCGCGGTGTTGGGTGTGGCGCTGGGATGCGCTTCGATTACGGCGTTTGCTTCGTTTGGGATGGCGTGACGGGCTAGGGATAGTGCCAGGAAATCGTGAAGTTGAGATCCTTCGCCGCCCTTCGGTCGGCTCAGGGTGACAGTGCTTCGATTAAGTGTGACGGAAAAAATTAGCCCGTGCGGCGTGTATCGCCGCGCGGGCCTTTTGTTTCACCGAGTCGCTGCTAAACGAGCACCTGATTTCACTTAGAGCGGTTTCGGGTGAGCGGCCAGGGCGTCTTTGAAGGCGCCGAGGTTGGATTTGTCTACGATGGCCGTGCCGGTGTCGACCCAGGCGGGCATCGACGGAGCCGGGGCGGTGCGCCAATCTTTGAATTCGTGGACGACGTTGTGGTGGAGGTCGTCGAGGAAACGGACGCCGTAGAAGGCCATGACGTAGGGTTTCTGTGTGACGGTGGCGTTGATGCCGCCGCGATCGATCCACGAGAAGGTTTCGGGATCTTTGTCGAAGGAAACGATTGCGACCTTGCCGGTCATATCGACGCGGTGGAGCGCATCGGCTACGCCGGCGCCGCCGGAAGCTTCGAGGCAGATCACACCGTCTACCTTTGTTTTTTTCTGAATCATCGCAGAGATGCCGTCGTACGCCTGGCGCGGATCGCCCTTGTCGTCGATCGTCTGCACGATCTTGATGCCCGGGACTTTCTTGAGGCCTTCGTTGACACCGCGGACGCGCTCGTCGAGGTTGGGTTGACCGGGAATTGTAACGATCACGATCTGGCCTTGGCCCTTGAGAATGTCGGACATGCGCTTGGCGCTTTCCTGGCCGGCCTTGAAATTGTCGGTGCCGATGAACATGATGCGCTTGGAATCAGGCGAGTCGGCGTCGATCGCGATCACGGGAATGCCAGCGGCGACGGCCGCGTTGATCGGATCCCTGAACAAGTCGGCGTTTGAGACGGAGACGAGAATGCCGGAGGGATGCAGCGCGACGGCTTTGTTGAAGGAGTCGAGCTCGTCTTTCGGGGACAGCGTGGTTGGGCCGTCCATTTCCGCTTTGACGCCCATCGTTTTGGCGGCGTCGGTGAGGCCGGCCTGGGCTTCCTGCCAGTAGGGGATGTTGATGTTGGCGGAAATGAAGTAATACTGCTCATCCTTTTGGTGATACGGCTCTTCGCATGCGACCAGGCCCACGCTCAAAACGACGAGTAGCAGCGCGGTCCATTTAAAATGGTGTTTCATACGGCGTTCTCCTTTACGCATGTCCGGCCCCGGAAGAAAGAAAATCGACGGCTGGGAATTTTGGAAAACCTATCGAGGTTTTCTGGATGGGAAGACTATCACAAGCAAGGGCTTAGGGATGCGGGAGAAGGGCGAAAAAATGGCATTGGAAAATGGAAACTGGAAATTGGGAAAGAAGGATTTCAGGCGATCGTTGGTTAATTGATGAGCGGACAAGTCTTGGTAGAGATTTCGGTGGAGAGTTTGGAGAGGGCGGTCGCGGCGGAGCGAGGCGGGGCTTCGCGGATTGAGTTGTGTGGGTCGCTCGATGTTGGAGGAGTGACGCCTGGTATGGAGTTGATGCGAGAGGTGCGCGCTGGTGTGAGTTTGCCAATTTTTGCGATGGTGCGGCCGCGCGGCGGGAATTTTCTTTATTCGGCGGCGGAGTTTGAGGAGATGAAGCGCTCGATTGAGGTTGCTCGATCGGTGGGAATGGATGGCGTTGTGTTTGGGCTGCTGCGCGACGATCGGAGTGTTGATGTTGAGCGGACGGCGGAGTTGGTTCGTGCGGCTGTGTCTTTGCCGGTGACGTTTCATCGGGCGTTTGATGAGTGCGCGGATTTGCTTGCGGCGCTGGAGGACGTTGTTGCTACGGGAGCTGCGCGATTGCTGACTTCGGGCGGAGCGGCGAAGGCGCCGGAGGCGGTGGGACGGATTGCCGAGTTGGTGCGGCGAGCGGGTTCGAGATTGATCATTGTGGCGGGGAGTGGGATTACGGCGGGGAACGTTGAGGAGATTGCGGCGGCTACGAGTGCGGCGGAGATTCATGCGGGGTTGAGTTCGGTGGTGGCGGAAGATGCGGGGGGGGAAGCGTTTGAGGCGGAAGTGCGGAGGTTGGTGGAGGCGGTGGATTAGGACGATGGATGAGATTGCGACGGGGATTACTTCTGAGATCCTTCGCTTCGCTCAGGATGACAGCTCACCGTTATTGGAACGACCTGAACGAATAGAGCGGGTCTGAACGGATCGATCTCGCGGACAAGGGGCGCAGCAATGCCGCGCCCCTACACAGAGTTGCCGCTACTTAGCGGAGACGTCGACGGAGGCTTTGGTGTTTTCCCAGGACATGGAGAGGGTGCAGGCGGAGGCGGCGTGGTCGAACGCGATGGTGAAATTTTCCATCTGGGAGGAGAGCTTGGAGACTTTCATGTCGATACGAGCGAGGTCGTTGCTTGGGCCGGGATAGGCGGTGCCCCATTCGCCGGTTTTCTTGCTGATGACGAGTTGCCACTTGTCGGCGTTGGGCACGGCGAAGATGGTGTAGCTGCCGGCGGGAACGGCGGTGCCGCCGACGTTGAGATCGGTGTCGGCGACGAAGGTGGTCGATTCATTCGCGCCGGCGCGCCACACCTGGCCATAGGGAACGAGATCGCCAAAAATTTTGCGGCCCTTCAAGCGCGGGCTGGAGTAATCGATCTTCACTGATTTTCCGTTGGAGAGCTGGCAATCGGCTTTGGCGGGAGGGCTGGGGCGGCTGGCTTTATCTTGCGCGCAAGCTGAGACGGAAACGATGGCGAGACAACAGAGAAGACAACAAAGTTGTTTGAGCATCATGTTCTCCACGTTGAGATTTGTGTGCGACGGAGCGGCCTTGTGTATCGCAGAGCGATAGTGCCACGACGTAATTGCGCTGCCAAGTAGCGTGGGTGCTGCCAGAAGCTACTGAGGAGTCCTTCGGCAGACATTACGATTCCTTTACACCGTTTTCGGGATTGTGTTACGCTGGATTTGTCGAAGAGAAGAGGAAAATTTAGGGTACGACGGAGAGGGGCACTTGAGCGTAGCCAAATCAGTACTGATCGAACAGTTCCGGGCCAATGTTAAAGATACGGGTTCACCAGAAGTGCAGATTGCGCTGCTGAGTGAGCGGATCAGCTACTTGACCACGCACCTCAAGTCTCACGTAAAAGATCATGCATCGCGCCGGGGTTTGATCATGATGGTCAACAAGCGCCGCCGCCTGCTGGACTATCTCAACCGCCGGGACCCGGATCGGTACCGCGAGATTGTTGAACGGCTTAGCCTGCGCAAGTAGGAGCTCCGCTGGTACGGGGCATCACTACAGCAATTCCACGAACGTAAAAACCCAGAATAAAACGATGGCAGCGGTGTCGCTGCTCGTGGAAGTGTTGCGCGTCCGCTTGTGTCTTTTATAGGCAGGCGGAATCACAGGGGATGTGTCTAGGCGTTTGTTCGCCAACTTCGCACGACCTCACCTCGAATCTTCAATTTTGAATGCGGAGACGATTCTCCGCGAAATGAAACAGCTCTGCGTGAACGCGGAGCTCAAGGAATATGCCTATGTCTGAAAATACAATCACGCCAGCACCGTACTCGGTGACAGTGGATGTGGGGGGCCGGCCGCTGATTCTGGAGACCGGCAAGATCGCTAAGCAAGCCAACGGCGCGATCACCGCGCGTTACGGCGACACAGTCGTACTGACGACCGCGTGCATGAACTCAACCCCGAACGATCGCGACTTTTTGCCGCTGACCGTGGACTACAAAGAAAACACGTATTCAGCCGGAAAGATTCCCGGCGGATTCTTCAAGCGTGAAGGCCGGCCGTCGGAGAAGGAAGTTTTGACGTCGCGGCTGATCGATCGCCCGATGCGCCCGCTGTTCCCGGAAGCGTGGCGGAATGAGACGCAGATCGTGTCGATGGTGTTGTCGGCGGATAGCGCGAACGATCCGGATGTGATCGCGCTGACGTCGGCGTCGGCTGCTGCGTTTTGCTCGGACTTGCCGTTCGAGACGCCGATTGCTGCGGTACGCGTCGGACAAGTGGACGGGCAACTCGTCATCAACCCGTCGGTAACGGATCAGAAGACCAGCTCGATCAACATCGTGATTGCCGCTTCAGAGGAAGGCATCGTGATGGTGGAGTCGGGCGCGCTGGAAGTTTCGGAAGAGACGGTGGTCGAGGCGCTCGAGTTTGGGCACGCGGCGGTGAAGAAGATCATCGCGGCGATCCGCGATCTGCACAATCAGATCAAGCCGAAAAAGGTGAAAGTCGAGGCGCTGGCGTTCGATCAGGCGATCTATTCGAATCTCGACAAGACGTACGGCGCGAAACTGAAGGATGCGCTGAACACCGAGAAGCATCCGAAGAAGGAAAGCTATCACCTCGTCGACGACCTGAAGGCCGAGATCCTGAAGGCGATCCCGGAAGAAGAGGAAGAGAAGCGCGTGCTGACCAAGCGCGCGTTCGAGCGGATGCGCGAGAACATCTTTCGCGACGAAGTGCTGAATGCGCGACGCCGTCCGGATGGACGCGAATTCGACAAGATTCGCAAGATCACGTGCGAGGCGGGTTTGCTGCCGCGCGTGCACGGTTCGGCGCTATTTACCCGTGGCGAGACGCAGGCTCTGGCGACGTTGACGCTGGGAACCAAGGAAGACATGCAGCGGCTCGACCTGCTCTTCGCGCAGGATCAGTTCAAGCGGTTTTTGCTGCACTACAACTTCCCGCCGTTCAGCGTTGGCGAAGTGAAGTTTCTGCGCGGGCCGGGACGCCGTGAAATCGGTCACGGTGCGTTGGCAGAACGCGCGCTGACGAGCCTGCTGCCGTCCGAAACGGAATTTCCGTACGCGATGCGGTTGGTTTCGGACATTCTGGAATCGAACGGGTCGTCGTCGATGGCGACGGTTTGCGGCGGTTCACTGGCGTTGATGGATGCCGGTGTGCCGATCAAGTCGCCCTGCGCTGGTATCGCGATGGGACTGGTGGTCGGGGAGAACAATAAATATTCGATCCTGACCGACATCGCCGGCGCGGAAGATCACTACGGCGATATGGACTTCAAGGTGGCCGGAACGCGCGCGGGGATCACCGCGTTGCAGATGGACATCAAGGTGTTGAACGTGACGATCCCGATGATGCGCGAAGCGCTGGCGCAGGCGAAGAAGGCACGGTTCGAGATTCTGGACATCATGGAAAAGACGCTGAGCACGCACAATACTCAGATTTCGGCGTATGCTCCGCGACTTTACAAGCTGCAGATCCCGACCGACAAGATTCGCGATTTGATCGGACCTGGCGGCAAGAAGATCAAGTCGATCATCGAAGCCACCGGCGTGAAGATCGACGTGATGGAAGACGGCACGGTGCATATCTTCTCGACCAGCGGCGCGGGCGGGGATCAGGCGCTGCAGATGGTGCGTGATGTCACGGCCTCGGCGGAGATCGGCAAGACGTATCTTGGCAAAGTCGTGCGGCTGGCGGAGTTCGGCGCGTTCGTCGAGCTTTTCCCAGGCACGGACGGACTGCTGCACATCAGCGAAATTTCGGAGCATCGCATTCGCGATGTTCGGGATGAACTGAAGCTCGGCGACCAGGTGCTGGTCAAGGTGCTTTCGATCGAGGGGAATAAGGTTCGCTTGTCGCGCAAGGCGTTGATCAAGGAAGCGCGCGAGAAACAGGCGAAGAAGGAAGTTGCGGCTGGCGGCAGTGCTGCTCCGGCTACGGCCTCGACCGAGCAAGATTCGCACTAACTTAAACAAGGCTCGAAGGCCCGGCGGAGACGCCGGGCCTTTTTGTTTTTCGCCTGACAAACGGCGCCGATCGCCAAAGAAAAAGCCCTCGCGTTCGCGAGGGCTTTCGAATCTCAAATTCTAGACAGTGCCTAGTTCAGCGATGCGCACTTTTTCTTACAGTAGACTGCGTCGAGTGCGCCCCAAAGCGCGTTGAGTGCGTCTTGGGCGGTCGCCAGAATCTCATCCTCGCTGGTATCGCCGGCGTGTTCCTCCAGCCAGGCGCGCCAAGCGGCGCGGTGAGCTTTGTCGGCTTCTTCGTGAACCGAAAAATACGCGAGAGCTTCGGGTCGATCGACGCCGTAGAACTTTTTCAGGCCATCGATCTTTGTTGCGGAAATTTCGGGGACTTGCGATTCGTAGGCGTAGAGCGCGGCCACGGCTTCCGCTACCGGGCGATCGCCGCAGATCTCGCGGAACATCGAAACGACGGCTTGCGTGCCGGGCAGAGCAGGGCAGCAGCCGATGTCTTCCTCGGCGACGCCGACTGCCGACGCGAAATCACGCCAGAGCTGCGGATGCGGCCCCTCCGGATTTTCTTCTTCGGCAAGATTTTCCATCACGGTCGTGCGAAGCGGGCCTTCGGTTCGCGCGGCGAGAACGCGCAGATGCTTGGGAAATGCTTCAACGTGGCGGTAATACTGCGAGGCGTACAACTGGAGGGACTCGCGGCTGAGCTTGCCGGCCTGCCAATCCTGATAGAACGGATGGTTCAGCAGATTCCTTTCGGCAATCGCCGCGTCGAGGCGGTCCATCAAATGGGTTTGCGCCATGAGTAGCCTCCACCAGAGCGGAACGCCGAAATTGCCGGTGTCTCCGCCTGTTTTCTCCGAGGCGGCGATTGTAGCAAAAATCGAATGCAAATGCTGGTACGGCGGTACCCCGGCAGGAAGCTGGCCGAGTGAGCAGCGAGGGACAGGTGAAGGTTAGTTAAGTGAGGGTTAGTGGTGCGCTATTCCTTTTCTTGAACGCGCTCGATGGTGGCGCCGACGGCTTTCAGCTTTTCGACGATGCGTTCGTAGCCGCGGTCGATGTGATAGACGCGGTCGATGGTCGTTTGGCCGCTGGCGACAAGGGCGGCAAGTACGAGGCCGGCGCTGGCGCGAAGGTCGGACGCCTGCACGGTTGTGCCGGAGAGCTTCGCGGGGCCACGCACGACGGCGCGGCGCGCGTCGATCGAAATGTTGGCGCCCATACGGACCATTTCGCTGCCGTGGAGGAAGCGATTCTCGAAGATTGTTTCGGTGACGACGGAAGCACCTTCGGCTTGCGTCACCAACGCCATGTATTGCGCCTGCATGTCGGTGGCGAAGCCGGGGTATTCCTCGGTGGTCATGTCGGCGCCGACGAGTTTTGGGCTGCGGCGAACGCGCAGCGATGTCTTGCCGACGGTCTCGATGCGGGCGCCGACCTGCTGCATTTTTGAGATAACGGCGCCGAGATGTTCGGGCGCGCAATTTTCTATGGTCAGATCGCCATCGGTGATGGCGCCGGCGACGAGAAACGTACCGGCTTCGATGCGATCGGGAATGACGGAGTGCTCGCAGCCGTGAAGTTTTTCGACGCCTTGGATGCGTAGGGTCGAGGTGTCGTCGCCGGAAATCTGCGCGCCCATCTTGCGGAGCATGATGACGAGGTCGGTGATTTCGGGTTCGCGCGCGGCATTTTCGAGGATGGTTTCGCCTTCGGCAAGCGCAGCAGCCATTAAAATGTTTTCGGTGCCGGTCACCGTGATCTTTTCGAATACGATGTGCGCGCCCTTCAGCTTTCCATTTCCAGGGGCCTTCGCCTGAATGTAGCCGTCGGCCATCGTGATCTGCGCACCCATTTTTTCGAGCGCTGTAAGGTGCAGGTCCACGGGACGGGCCCCGATCGAGCAGCCGCCGGGAAGGGAAACGTGCGCGACGCCGGCGCGCGCAATGGCCGGGCCCAGCGTGAGGATCGAAGCACGCATCGTTTTAACGAGCTCATACGGCGCGATCGCGTCGTTTAAGGTCACCGCTTCGATGACGTAATCGCTCGACGGAATCTCCGTAACCGAAACTTTTGCCGACATGAACGCGAGCAGCTTGCTCATCGTGATCAGGTCGCGCACTTTCGGGATATTGTGCAGCGTGACTTTTTCCGCCGTCAGCAGAGACGCTGCCATCACTGGCAGCGCCGAGTTTTTGGCGCCGCTGATGGTCACCGTGCCGTGCAGGGGCTTGCCGCCTTTGATCAGGAACTTGTCCATGCGCTCTTACTCCCCCAAAGCCTTTCGCAAATTTCCTTTCGTTAATGCCAACCGAGCACGCGCCGCACGCGCATCGGTGCCCGTCTTTAACATTGTCAGTGCAACGCGCACGTCGTGTTTCGATTGACGCAGAGCGTGTTCTACTTCAGACACTTCCGCGCTGCTGGCCTCGGCCAGGATCCGCGTGGCGCGCTGCAAAAGCTTTTCATTCGTCAAGGTCAGGTCGATCATCAGGTTGTCGTAGACATGTCCGAGCCTCACCATCGAGGCGGTCGAGAGCATGTTCAATACCAGTTTCTGTGACGTGCCGGCTTTCATCCGCGTTGAGCCGGTCACGACTTCCGGACCGACTTCGACCGAGATCGCGATCTTCGCGTGCTTCGCGAGCGGCGAATTGCGGTTTGCTGTCACTGCGATCGTTGTCGCGCCGATCTTTCTCGCGAATTGCAGCGCGCTGAGCACGTACGGCGTGGTTCCGCTCGCCGCGATGCCGACAACGATGTCCTTGCGCGACAGTTTCTTTGCCTTCAGATCGCGAACTCCGTTCGCTACCGAATCTTCCGCGCCTTCTACTGCGCCGGTGACCGCTTTGCGTCCGCCGGCGATCAGCCCTTGCACAACCTCGCGCGAAACGCCGTACGTCGGCGGAACTTCGGATGCGTCGAGAATCGCCAGCCGTCCGCTCGTTCCGGCGCCCACATAGAGCAGCCGGCCGCCTTTGCTGATGGCCGCGACGATGGCATCGACCGCCTTCGTGATCGACGGAATCTCGCGTCCAACCGCAGCCGCCACCTTCTGGTCTTCGCGATTGATCATGCGAAGGATGGCTTCCGTACCCATCCGGTCCAGCCCACGCGACGCCGGGTTACGTTGTTCGGTTCGCCGACGATCCTGGGCAATCGGGGACATCCGAGAATTATATCGTCCGATAAGACGGGAATCCGCCCGCGCCGCTAAAACAGCACAGGGAGTGGCGCGAAACGTTAACGGTTAACGAGTTGGAACAGGGGCGTCGGCGAAACCGAGGCCCTGCATGACCGCGTCGTGCACGGCGATGCGCACTTTGGTGATCTTCATGTTTTCGCGCGTTGGATTCACGCGGTTGGTCAGAAACACGACGAAAATGTCACGGTCCTGATCGATCCAGATCGACGTGCCAGTGAAGCCCGTGTGCCCGAAGGTATGCTTCGAGAAATAGTGGCCGCTCGAGCCGCCCTCGGTGGGCACTGCCCAGCCGAGCGTGCGCGTGCCGCTGGAAAGCTGCTGCGGCGTGGTGAATTCGGCGATGGTGGCGCGCTTCAGGATGCGATTGTGCGCGTAGATGCCACCGTTGAGCAGCATCTGGCAGAAGGCTGCGAGATCGGGCGATGTGCTGAAAACTCCCGCGTGGCCTGAAACGCCCCCGATGCTGTAGGCGTTCTCGTCGTGCACTTCGCCCTGCACCAGGCGATGGCGCAAGTTGTTGTCGATTTCCGTCGGGGCGATCCACGACCAGAGCGTCTTCGGCGGACGGTACATCGAGTCCTTCATGCCGAGCGGACCGAAGATGTAGGTCTTCGCGAGCTCGTCGAGCGGACGGCCGGTGAGGCGCTCGATGATTTCCGCGGTGAGGATAATGCCGAGGTCGGAGTAGACCTCTTTCGTGCCGGGCTCATAGTCGAGCGGCTCGATGAAAATGCGGCGAAGAGTTTCCTGCTTGCTCGTCGAAGTGCGCCAGTATTCTTTGAATGGCGGCAGACCGGATGTGTGCGTCATCAGGTGGCGCACGGTGACGCGATGCCGCCACTCGATGTCTTTCGCGTTGGGATCGGCAGCCCACTCGGGCAGATACCGTTCGACTTTCGCATCGAGATCGATACCCACAGGGAAGTCGCCCTCGACTAGCTTTGCCACCAGGGTCGTTGTCACCACGACTTTCGTCAGCGATGCGATGTCGTACATCGTTCGAACATCGACGGCCGGTGAATTCGCGTCGTAGCTCAAATTGCCGAACGCGTGAACGGCAACTTTATCTTTGTAGCCGACTGCGAGGGTCGCGCCGGGAAACGCCTTGTCGGCGATCGCGCTTTCGATGACGGTGTAGGCCGGTCGTAGGAGAGCTTCGCCGCGAACGTCGGTCTTCTCCAGCGTCATTGGGTTCGCCGCGACTTCGAGGCCGGAGCCCGCCTTCATGTCGACGCCGGGAATTGTCACGGGCAATTTGCCGCGCACGGGAATTTCGCCGAACATCGCGCGCGCCATCGAGATCTGTGCTACGTCGCTGATGCCGAATGCGGCGAGCCACGTCTGCGCGAGCGGGAAACGCTCGATCAAATAAGGGCTGCCGAAACCGACAGTGATGACCGGCTTGCCCGTTCTGTAGAGCTGATCGGCTACCGCGGCCTGCTCGACGGGAACATCCACATTCCCCTTGCGATCGCTCACGCGCACAAACAGCGCGAGGATTGCGGTGTCGTAGGTGCTGGGATCGGGCAGCTTCAACGTGTTGGCGTTGATGAAACGCGTATCGGCGCGCAGCGTGGTGACGCTGTCGAAGCGCGACTTCAGTTCGCGCTCGAGGTCTTCGCCGGGGTACGGTTCGGGATCGGCGTAAAATGCGAGAAGAAGGGCGCGATTCGGCTTTGTGCCGTCGATCGGCAATGTCTTCGGCGTGTCTCGCAGCAGCGTTATGCCGCGATCGGAAATGTTCTGTGCTTCGGTCTGCCAAGCAACGCTGCCGAGTTTCTGGTTGATCGCGTTGATGTCGACGATGCGCGTCTTGTCGAGCCCGAGCATCGCCTTAGCTTCGAGAATGCGTCGCACGGAGGCGTCGAGCCGCTCGATCGAGATGCGACCCGAGTGCACTGCGTTCTGCAGTCCTTCGAATGCGGCATCGGGCACCGGCGGCATCAGCAGCGCGTCGGCGCCGGCTAACACCGCGCGAACGGCGGCTTCGCCGGGTGCGTAGCGCACCGTGATTCCGCCCATGTCCATCGCGTCGGTGACGACCAATCCCTGAAAGTGCAATTCGTCGCGCAGCACACCCGTCAGAATGTTGTGCGAGAGCGTTGCGGGCGTATTGATGTCGGGCTCAAGCGCCGGCACAGCGAGGTGACCGGTCATGATGCTGCCTGCTCCCGCTGCAACAGCCGCGCGGAAGGGAACAAGCTCCAGGCTTTCCAGCCGTTCGCGATTCGCTGGAATTACCGGCAGATCGATGTGCGAATCAGCCGCCGTATCGCCATGCCCCGGAAAATGCTTTGCCGTCGCCAGCCCGCCGTTTTCTTCCACCCCGCGCACAAACTGGCTCACATATTCCGCAACCTTATGCGGATCTTCACCAAACGACCGCGTGTTGATGATCGGATTGCCGGGATTGTTGTTGACGTCCGAAACCGGTGCGTAAATCCATTGCACGCCGACCGATCGCGCTTCCAGAGCCGTAACCTTGCCCATTGTGTAGGCGTCGGCCGGATTGCCGCCGGCGGCGAGGGCCATCGCGGTTGGGAACGACGTGCCATCGTCCAAACGCATGCCCGTGCCGCGTTCGAAATCGGCGCCGATCAGCAGCGGCAGCTTCGCTTTCGACTGCAACTGATTGTTCAGCACCGCGGTTGCGTAGGCCTGGCTCTTCTCGATGCCCATCGGCGTGATATGCGTCACGTTGATGAAGCCGCCACAGTGAAGGTCAACGACGTCGTGCACGATCTTTGCGTAAGTCGCGGAATCGGTCGGCGTCAGCTCGCCGTGATACGTCGTGAAAAGAAGCTGGCCAATTTTTTCATCGACGCTCATCTTCTGGATCGTTGCGTCGGCCCACTTCGCAGCTTCGCGCGCGCGTCGCGACGCTGCAGCGCTGTTCGCGCCGGCGTTTTGAGGCGAAGTGGTGTCAGGAACTTTTGCGGATGTATGAGCCATAAATACGATTAGTGCGGCGGGAAGCAAAAACAGAACGCCAGTCCTGCGTCCTTTCATCAATTAAGGAGCCCCCAAGCGACAACTCGAGACAGAGTTTGTATATAGCACACGGGCATAGCGTGAACAACGCACGTTCCCGCGGCGCGTTCCACAATAATATTGTTGCTTGGGGTGCGTCGAGAGTTTCGACGCGATGACCGCGGTTCGATGTAAGCTGGATAAATCGATGGCTCGCCGTTCATTCGTTTTGACTCGCTCGACGTACGTTCTGTTGTGCATGGCATTCGCCATCGTTGCTGCTCCTCGAGTAGCTGTTGCGCATTCCGGGCAGCGCGCCGGCGCGAAGCGCTCCTCAGGCCGACCTGGACGGGTGCAAGTCGGGATTGACGTTCTCGAACAGGAAAAATTCGCGCCCCTCCGCGGAAAGCACATCGGCCTCATCACCAATCACACCGGCCAGGACGCCCTCGGCCGCAGCACCGTCGATCAACTCTCTCACGCTCCCGGCGTGCAGCTCGTCGCCCTCTTCAGCCCCGAGCACGGCCTCGCCGGCCGCAACGACGACAACGTCGCCACCGGCAAAGACGCCGCCACCGGCCTCCCGATCTACAGCCTCTATGGCGACACGCGCCGTCCCACCGACGACATGCTCAAAGATCTCGACGCGCTCGTCTTCGACGTGCAGGACGCCGGCGTCCGCTTCTACACCTACACGACAACGATGGCGTATTGCATGGAAGAAGCCGCCAAGCGCCACATCGCCTTCTACGTCCTCGATCGCCCCAATCCGCTCGGCGGCGAAATCATCGAAGGCCCGTCGCTCGACGCCGACAAAACCGCCTTCGTCGCTTACTATCCGATTCCGATTCGCTACGGCCTCACCATCGGCGAGCTCGCTCAATTCTTCAATCACGAGAATCATATCGATTGCGACTTGCATGTCATCGAGATGAAGAACTGGCATCGCAACTATTTCTTCGAAAGCACGGGCATTCGCTGGACCCCGCCTTCGCCGAATCTCCGCACCCTGAAAGGGTCGATCGTCTACCCGGGGCTTGAGATTTTGCAGAACGCTGGCGTCTCTGTCGGCCGCGGCACCGAAACACCGTTCGAAGAGTTTGGCGCGCCATGGATTGTCGGCGCTGACGTTGCGAATGATCTCAACAATTTGCATCTCCCGGGCTTGCGCTTCAGCGACCAGCCATTCATCCCGGTTTCCGGCTTGTACGGCGGCCGTCGCTGCGGCGGCGTCGGTGTTCGCGTCACCGATCGCGCAGCTGTTCACAGCGTTCGCATGGGCATCGAGATCGCCACGATTTTGAAGAAGCGCTATCCCAACGATTTTGATCCGTCGAAATTGATAACGCTGATCGGCAATCAGCAAACGATCGACATGCTGGTGAATGGCGATTCACCCGACGCCATCGTGAACAGTTGGGCGCCGAGCCTGGCTGAGTTCGACGCCACCCGCCGTAAATATTTCATCTACAAATAAGCCTGCACTCGGACGCGGCCAGTCCTCGCGATTATTTTTTTCGAGCCTTCGCGCGGTTCGAATCCGCACGTCTATGCTAAAGTTCCTGCGTCATGCGCATCGTCTCGCTTCTACCGTCCGCGACCGAAATTCTCTTCGCCCTCGGTCTCGGTGACAACGTCGTTGGCGTCAGCCACGAATGCGATTTTCCGCCCGCTGCCCGCACCAAAAAAGTCGTCATCCAGTCGCGCGTCAGGAAGGATGCGTCACCCGCCGAGATTGACGCGCAGGTGCGCGGTTTCGTCTCTCGCGGCGAAAGCCTCTACGCCGTAGACGCCGACCTCCTCGAAGATCTCCGGCCGGACCTGATCCTCACGCAGGACCTCTGCCACGTCTGCGCTGCGTCNCCCGACGATCTCGCCACCGCGCTCTCGCGCTTCACATATCCGCCCGAAGTGCTGACGCTCAATCCGCTTGATCTTGGCGACGTCTGGCGCGACATCCTCTGGGTCGGCGAAGAAACCGGCCGCCTCGAAGAAGCCGAACACCTGCTCGAAAAAGTCGGAGGCCAGCTCGAATCTGTCGAGCGCGCCGTCGCGAAAATCGAGCATCACCCGCGCGTCGCGTTTCTTGAGTGGCTCGATCCGTTTTATGTCGGCGGTCACTGGGTGCCCGAAATGATTGAGCGCGCCGGCGGC
>JGI12635J15846_10003187_pt1 | contig 14319 bp, 8 predicted proteins | sample BlaSpr_A8_OM2_M2_FD_15846 | JGI IMG/M metagenome (IMG submission 15846) | reverse complement strand
CGCGCCTCTTCCGCACTCATCCCACGCCCCAAATTCTCATCGATCTGCAGTTGCAGATTGCTCTGCATCTCCGCCGCGAAATCTTGCTCCGCTCCCCGCGCACCGCTGAAAAAATTCCGCAGCCGCACAAACCACGCTCGCATCCCTCTCATGACCTCTCCTCACCCGCCGCCAGAAATCGCGCCAGAATCGCCGTCGCCTGCGACCACTCGCGAGCCTCTCTCGCCAGTTGCTTTCGCCCCGCGCGCGTCAGCCGGTAAAATTTCGCCTTCCGGTTGTTGTCCGACACGCCCCACTCCGAATCGATATAGCCCTCCTGCTCCAATTTGAGCAGGGCAGGGTAGAGCGTCCCGTAGTTCACCGACAGCAAGTCGCCGCTGGTCATCTCGATGCGCCGCGCGATGCCGTAGCCGTGCTGGGGCCCGAGCATCTCCAGCGTTTTCAGCACCATCAGCGCCAGCGTCCCCTGCCAGACATCCGTTTTCTCGCCCATCGACCGCCTCCTATGGCTTACCCATAGCACGCTGCCACTACTCCTATTGGAAAGCAATACGGAAGTCGCTCGCCAAAAGTTCCGTAAAAGTGCAGACGCTCGAAATCTCACGATGTCAGGTCTCGCCGCCGCGTCTTGACACTCCCGTAACTTCCCACTAGCCTCATCCGTCTACCAAACCAACGTCCGGGTCCGCGTCCTCCACGCAACCCAACTGAGGGAGTCGGAATGAACCGTGCCATGCGTCGAAGTTTGCCAACGCCACTAAGGATGGTCGGGATTGCCGCGCTCGTCGCGCTGTTTGCTTCCGCCGTCGCACCGAATCGCGCCGCCGCGCAGGGAGGCGAGCCGCAAACATTCGCCATCCGCGGCGCCACGATCGTCCCCGTTTCGGGGCCGCGCATCGAAAACGGCACGGTGCTCGTGGCTCACGGCGTCATCACCGCCGTCGGCAAAGATGTGAACTTCCCGCAGGAAACCTGGGTGATCGACGGCAAAGGTTTGACCGTCTACCCCGGCCTGATCGATTCCTTTACCGACGTCGGCCTCGTTTCGCCGCCTGAAGGCTCTGCGCGCCCGTCAACGCCTCCGTCGCGCGGCCCCGAAGATCGCCCCGCTTCCACGCCGTGGCGCGACGCGGCCGGCGAAGCGACGCTGAGCGACAAGCGCATCGAAACGTGGCGCGACGGAGGTTTCACCACGGTCATCTCCGCGCACAAAGGTGGAATCTTTCCCGGACAAGCGGCGCTGCTCGACCTCGGTGGTGAACGCAACGGCGACCTCGTCGTGAAATCACCGGTGGCGATTCCGGTTTCGTTGCAGGCACCCGGAAATTTTGCCAACTTCCCCGGTTCGCTGATGGGCACGCTCGGCTATGTGCATCAGGTTTGGCTCGACACTGAATGGAGCGGCCACGCCGAATCGATCTACGACAAAAATCCGAAGGGAATGGCGCGGCCGCGCTACGATCGCACCGACTCCGCGCTAGCCGACGCGCTCGATGATCACGCCGTGGTTCTGATTCAAGCAAATACCACGATTCAGATTCGCCGCTCGTTTGAACTTGTCGATCGCTGGAAAGTTCCTGCTGTTCTCTACGGCGGACAGATGAGCTACGAAGTCGCGGACGAAATCGCCGCGAAAAAATTGCGCGTGCTTGTAAATTTGAAGTGGCCCGAAGCTGAGAAAGACAGTGACCCCGACAAAGCTCCGACGCTGCGCACACTTCGGTTTCGCGATCGGGCGCCATCTTCTCCAGCAGCGCTTGCGAAAGCGAACGTGAAGTTCGCCTTTTACTCGGGAGGAGCAGCCAGTCCCAAAGACATGCTGAAGGCTGCGAAGAAATCGATCGACGCGGGATTGAGCGCCGACGCTGCGCTTCGCGCGCTGACACTGTCCTCCGCCGAAATTTTCGGCGTGTCCGATCGCCTCGGTTCGATCGATACCGGCAAAATCGCCAACCTCGTCATCACCGATGGCGACATTTTTGGTGAAAAGACCAAGATCAAGTACGTCTTCGTCGATGGCCGAAAGTACACGATTCATGAGCCAGAAAAACCAAAGGATCCGCCCAAGGGCGATCTGACCGGCAAATGGAAGCTCAGTTTCACCTCTCCGGAAGGTCCCGATGAAGCGACGGCGGACATCTCGATGGCGAGCGACGGCACACTCTCGGGCTCCGTCGCGAGCAAGCGCGGCACTTCGAGCATCATCGAAGGCAATCTCAGCGCCGATAAATTCAGCTTCAAGATCAACATCCCGATCGAAGATTCGCCGAGCGATGTGATTTTCTCGGGCACCTTCGACGGGAAAACGATGAAAGGGAACATTCACGTAGCCAGCGTCGGCGTCGATCTTGATTTCACCGGAGCAAAGCCAAACGAGAAGTCGATTGCATCCGCGGATGACGCGATGGAAGTGGAGAGCCCGCGATGAATAAGCGAATTGCTCTGATTCTTACCGTTGTGGTCGCCGCGCTTCTCGCTGCGCCAATTTCTTCGCATCTGTTTGCTGCTGAACCGACCGCAACGCCGGCACCCGAAGCTGCACCGATCATCTTGATTCAGAACGCGACGATCCTAACCGTTTCTCACGGCACGATCGAGCACGGCTCCATCCTTATTAAGGATGGAAAAATCGCCGAAGTCGGCGACTCCGTAAAAGCGCCGAAAGACGCGCAGGTCATCGATGCCAACGGGCAATTCGTGATGCCCGGCATCATCGATTGCCACTCGCACATCGCCATCGATGGGAACGTCAACGAAGGCAGCATTTCCGTCTCGTCGATCGCCAACACCGCCGATGTTTTGAATCCCGAAGACATCGACATCTATCGCGATCTCGCGGGCGGCGTCACGGTCGCGAACATCCTGCACGGCAGCGCGAATCCGATCGGCGGGCAAACCGTTGTGATCAAGCTGCGCTGGGGCCAGCCCGCGTCGAAGTTGCCGTTTGAAGGTGCGCTGCCCGGCATCAAATTCGCGCTCGGCGAAAATCCCAAGCATTCCAATTTTGGCGGCCGCGGAACCGAAGCTCGGTATCCCGCGACGCGCATGGGCGTCGAGGAAACGATTCGCGGCGCCTTCTCTGAAGCGCGCGATTACAAAGCAAAATGGGACGACTACAACAAACGCAACGCCGCCGGCGAGAAAAATTTGATCGCGCCGCGCCGCGATCTGCGTCTCGATCCGCTGGTCGAAGTTCTGGAAGGGAAGCGCTACGTTCACTCGCACTGCTACCGAGAAGACGAAATCCTCATGCTGCTGCGCGTGGCGAAGGAATTTGGCTTCAAGGTGCGCACGCTCCAGCATGTCCTCGAAGGCTACAAAGTCGCCGATGAGTTAGCCGCTGCCGGCGTCGGCGCATCCACATTCTCGGATTGGTGGTCTTACAAGGAAGAAGCGTGGGACGCGGTTCCGTACAACGCCGCGCTGATGACGCGCCGCGGCGTCATCGTTTCGATCAATTCGGATGATGCGGAAGAGGCGACGCATCTCAATCAGGAAGCCGCGAAGACAATTAAATTCGGCGGCTTGTCGCACGATGAAGCGCTCAAACTTGTCACCATCAATCCCGCCATCCAACTCGGCATCGACAAGCGAGTGGGCACGATCGACACCGGCAAAGACGCCGACCTCGTCATCTACAATCACGATCCGCTCAGCGCCTATGCCGTTGTGCAGAAGACGCTGATCGACGGCCGTGTTCTGTTCGATCGTCAGAAAGATCTGGCTGATCGCGCGAACCTAGAGAAAGAAAAGAAATCGCTGATCGAGAAAGAAAAGAAAGAACAGAAGGACGAGAAGAAGTCGGACGCGAAGCCAGGCGACAAAAAGCCAGAGGAAAGGGCCAAGCCGCAGAGCGACGCGGCTGTTGTTGGAGGTGCACTGTGAAGCTCAGTCTCCTCTCACGCGTCGGTACGATGACTGCTGTGGCCCTCGTTCTGGGTGGCGCGGCTGTTGGACAACAAGACCCATCGACGACGATCGCCATCACACNCGCAAAAATCTTCACGCTGGCNGGCCCAACGATCGACGACGGCGTGCTGGTAATCAAGGATGGCAAAATCGCCNCCGTTGGTACCAACGTTGATGTTCCCTCCGGGGCGCAAGTGATCGACGGCAAAGGATTGCAGGTATATCCCGGGCTCTTCGATCCAGTCACACAGATCGGTCTGAGCGAAATCTCGTCGGTAAGTGCGACGGTCGACACCACGGAGACCGGCTCGATCAATCCTGATGCGGTCGCCGCCGACGCTATTCTCCCGTCGAGCGAACACATCCCGGTCACGCGCGCCGCGGGCATCACCGAAGTGCTTGCGGTTCCTGCGAGCGGCGGGTTCGATTCGCGCGGCTCCGCGAATCTTCTCGGTGGCCAGGCCTCCGCAATTCATCTCGCCGGTTGGACCATCAACGATATGCTCATCAAGAAGAGCGTCGCGATGGTCATCGACTGGCCGACGATCGACGCTGAAACTTTCGATTTTGCGACGTTCACGCGCAAGCCGCGTGCCTATGCCGATGCGAAGCAGGAATACGACAAGCAGGTTGATGAGCTTTCCGACTGGCTCGACAATGCGCGCCATTATGCGGTTGCTTGGGGCCACGGCGGGCCAGCCGAATATCAGCGCGATTTGAAACTGGAGGCACTCGTTCCGGTGATTCGCGGCGAGCTCCCCGTGTTGGTTTTTGCCAGTCGCGTGCGCGAGATTCGAGAAGCCGTCGAATTCTGCGACAAGCAGAAAATCAAGATGATCCTTGCGGGCGGAGCTGAATCCTACAAAGTGAAGGATCTGCTGCGCTCGAAAAATATCCCGGTGATTCTGCAACCGACGCTCACCGAACCGCTCGACGAAGACGATCCGTATGATCGCTCGCTAACGACTGCCGCCGAACTCGCTGACGCTCATGTGAAATTCGCATTCGGCAGTTTCGACAATTCGTTCGCGCGGCGCCTGGGCCAGCAAGCTGCCAATGCCGTCGCGCATGGATTGGCCTACGACGAAGCGCTGAAGGCCGTCACCATCTATCCAGCGCAAATCTTCGGCCTCTCTGATCAACTAGGCACACTGGAAAACGGGAAAATCGCCAACATCATTGTTACCAACGGCGACCCGCTCGAGCTCACCACTGACGTCCGCTACCTGTTCATCAAAGGACAGCTAACATCGACCCACAACAAGCACAAAGCGCTGTACGAGAAGTATCTGAACCGGCCGAAAGCGAAGTAACTGCGTTAAAACGCCTCCGACAACAGCAGATCGATCGTGCGGACTTGGTGCGCAGCAGTGCTGCGCTCGTACATAATCGTGCGGTCATAACGATTCAGTGTTGATAAGCGGAAACGTTCCGCTACCTCAACCGTCCTAGTCACAATAGAATCGTCCATCCGCCCACAGCTGCGAGACAAGAATGCAGACGCTATTACAAGACCTCCGCTATGCAGTCCGACTGCTGCTGAAGACTCCAACGTTCACCGCGATCGCGATCCTGACGCTCGCTCTCGGCATCGGCGCGAATACGGCGATCTTCAGCGTGGTGAATGCGGTGCTCCTGCGTCCGCTCGCGTATAAAGATCCATCGCGCCTCATCCTCGTCGCTGAAAAGAGTGGTCTCCCGATCATCAGCACGTCGTATCAAAACTATGTTGATTGGCGCGCGCAAAGCTCCTCTTTTGAATCTCTCGAAGCCACGCGCGGCACAACCATCACGCAGACGGGTTCGGGCGAGCCGCAACGCCTCAACGCGCGGATGATGACGGCGCCGATGTTCGCGCTGCTTGGCGTCGATGCACATGTCGGCCGAACATTTCGCGCCGACGAAGATCGCGCAGGCGCAACTCCGGTTGCGATCCTCAGCTACGGTCTGTGGCAGCGGCAATTTGGCGGCGCCGCCGACGCGATCGGCAAATCCATCGATCTCGATTCCCGCCCATTCACGATTGTTGGCGTCATGCCCGCCGGATTTGAATTGCTTCAGCCTGCCGACGTTTTTCTGCCGTTCACTCCGTGGGCAGCAACGCTGCCCGACGATCGCAACTGGCACGCCGGCACCATCGTGATTGGCAGACTTAAGTCTGGGGTCACGCGCGAGCAAGCACGTACCGAAATGCTTGGCATCACCAAGCGCCTGGAGCAGCAATATCCCGAATACAACACCGGCACGAGCGCCGACGTCGTTCCGTTGCAAGCGCAGATGGTGCAAAACGTCCGGCCGGCGCTGATTTTGCTGCTCGGTGCGGTGACCTTTGTTTTATTGATTGCGTGCGCGAACGTCGCAAACCTGCTGCTTGCGCGAGCAGCCGCGCGCGGTCGTGAAGTCGCGATCCGCACTTCGATGGGCGCCACTCGCGGCCGGATGATCCGTCAGCTGCTGACCGAGAGCGTGTTGTTATCGCTCGCAGGCGGCGTGCTCGGACTGTTCTTTGCGCAGTGGTCGCTCGCTCCACTGCTGAAAATCTCTGCTGGGTCCGTGCCGCAGGTTTTTGAAGTCACTCTCGATCGCCCAGTTCTTCTTTTCACGATCTTGGTCTCGGTCATCACCGGCCTGGTCTTCGGCATCGCGCCTGCGCTGCGCACCACGCGCATCGATCTTCGCGAAACGCTCAACGAAGGCTCGCGCGGCTCAACTGCCGGGCCGGGACATCATCGTCTGCGCGGCGCGCTCATCTGCGTCGAAATTGCGCTGGCGATGTTGCTGCTGGTGGGCTCGGGCTTGCTGCTTCGCAGTTTCGAACGCATGCAGGACACCCCGATTGGTTTCCAGGCCGATCACCTCTTTGTCGCCGATCTGCCGCTCTCGCAAAAGGCGTACGCTCGGCCTGAACAGCGCTACGGCTTTTACGATCGCTTGGTCGATCGCGCGCAGACGCTGCCCGGAGTTCGCTCCGCAGCCGCGGCATCGTATCTACCGGTCAGCGGCGGCGGCAGCATCATCCACTTCAACATCACCGGCCACCCGCCGAAGAGTCCACACGAATACGTTGCTGCGGGCTACTGCGCGGTGACATCAAATTATTTCGAAACGCTCGGTGTTCCACTGCTGCAAGGCCGCTATCTTTCGCGATCGGACACCGAGCGTTCGCCTTCGGTTGTCGTCGTCAACTCAACGTTCGCCAAAACATATTTCCCGAACGAGAATGCGCTCGGCCGTCGCATCCAGTTAGGAGCAACTGCCGAGAACGACGTTCCTACGATGGAAATTGTTGGCGTGGTCTCGAATGTGACGCAGGGTCTCGGGCTCGATCCGAAAGCGGAAATGTTTGTGCCGTACAAGCAGGGCGACCAACTGTTGCCGGTCTTTCAACTCTCGCTGGTAATGCGCACGGCCGCCGATCCGCGCCAGGAAGCGTCGTCGCTGCACAGCGCTGTTGCCGAAATCGATCCGAATCAGCCGATCGTCAAGATTCGCACGATGGAAGACAACATGGCGGCGACCGTCGCGCAGCCGCGATTTCGGACCTGGCTCATCGGAATCTTCGCGGCGCTGGCGCTGCTGCTTGCCGCGGTCGGCATCTACGGCGTGATGTCGTATTCGGTGACGCAGCGCACCAACGAGATCGGGATTCGCGTCACGCTGGGCGCGCAGCCGACAGACGTATTTCGCACGGTGGTTGGCGAAGGGCTGCGTTACGCGCTGTTGGGTGTAGCAATCGGGGTGGCGGCTGGACTCGCGCTGACGCGCCTGCTCGCCAGCTTTCTCTACGGCATCAGCGCTTACGATCCGGCGACGTTTATTGCGGTGGCGGTGCTATTGGTCGCCGTCTCCGCGGCCGCGTCCTTCTTTCCTGCTCGCCGGGCGACCCGGGTAGATCCGATCATCGCGCTCCGTTATGAGTAGTTAATTCGACGGGCAGCGAAACTTTTCTCGCAATCCTGCGTTTCAATAAGTGAAACTCATGCGCATAACTCTGTCCATCGGCGTTCTACTCACCCTGGCGATCGCGGGTGCCATACCGACCCGCGCCCAGGAACCCGAAAAAATCATCGACCAATACATCAAAGCGCAAGGCGGCGCCAAAAATCTCGCCAAGGCGCAGACGATCTCGATCGAGGGCACGTTCACCAATGCGGCCGACGGCAAGACCGGGACGTACACCTTCGACACGAAGCTGCCCAATCGCTATTACTCCGAGCTTGTCATCGGCGATCAAAACAACGTCGAGGCGTACAACGGGAAATCGGCCTGGCATCGCACGACGAATGGGGACATCACCACTCTCGTTGGAGTGGACGGCACGCAACTCGAAGCGGCCGGGCAGTATTACAATTCGCATCTCGTCAACGCGAAGAAAAACAAACTCGGCGTCGCATTTATCGGCCACGCGCAAGTTCGTGGCAAAGACGCGCTGCAGGTCGAAGTCACGACGCCTGCCGGACTGAAGCGTGAGGTCTTCTTCGATCCACAATCCCACTTGATCGTCAAGGAATCCGCCGCGATCGGCGGTATCGATCAGGAAGTCTTCTACGATGACTATCGCCCGGCCGGGTCGCTAAAGCTTCCCTACAAGATCGAGCTCCATCGCGGCTCTGACACGTATCAGATCGCCGTGACGCAGGCGTCCGTGAATTCCACCGTCGGTGAACGCGTATTCGATTTCCCCAAAAAATCGCAAGTTCAGCTTCCCGACCTGAAAGCGCTTTTCAAAGAAGTCGACGACAATCAAAAAGCGATCGACAAAATCAAAGAAAACTACGCCGGCACGCGCAACGAAGAAGAAACCGAGTACGACAAGACCGGCAAAGTCACGAAGCACGAGACACACGAATACACTTTCTTCTATCTCGACGGCGATGAAATCTCGACGCTCACCAAAAAGGACGGTAAGCCCCTAAGCGAAGAAGAACAGGACAAAGAAAACAAGAAAACGCAGAGGGCCATCGAAGACATCCAGAAAAACAAGGCGAAGAAGGACGCGAAAGACGAAAAGCAAAAAGAAGAAGGCAAAGACAAGAAAGACGATGATGACGACGTCGGTATCGAAACCTTTCTCCGTGCCGCTCAGTTCGTTAACCCGCGTCGCGANCGCTTCCGTGGNCAGGACGTCCTCGTTTTCGATTTCGAGCCGAATCCCGAATTCAAGCCTCACAAACTCACCGAAANAGTCGTGCACGAGTTAGCGGGCGTGATCTGGGTCGATGAAAAGGCCCACGACGTCGCGCGCCTGGAAGCTTATTTTGTCGGCGACTTCCGCTTCGCCGGCGGCGTTGTCGCGAATCTACAGAAGGGAACGAGCTTTGTTTTCGAGCAAGCCTATATAAATGATGAAGTCTGGCTCCCGACGTACGAAGAAGCCCACATCGGCGTGCGCGTCCTGCTGGTAAAAGGATTTAAAGTCAACGCCGTTACGCGCTATTCCGACTACAAAAAGTTCAATGTCGAAAGCGTCGCCGCCATCGGCAAACCAAAAGACGCGACCGATCCTCCAGCCGATCCGCCCAAACAGTAGCGGCACGGTATCGCCGTGCCCGTCTTGCTCTTCGCAGACGGCCTGCTCTTCGTCCGTCTCATCCACGCTCCAGAAGTGTTAGCATCACCACGCCTTCAGGAGACCACGATGATTCGCACATCCGTTCTTGTTCTCGCGCTCGCTCTCTTCACCGCAATCCCCGGAGCCACTCCAGCTCAATCCACCGTGACCCTCCGCGTCGCCATGGCCGGTCTCGCTCACGGGCACGCCGACGGCTTCCTCACGCATATCAAAGATCGCCACGACATCGAACTCGTCGGCATCGCCGAGCCCGACAAATCGATCTTCGATCGCTACGCCGCAAAATTTAATCTCGATCCGAAGCTGTACCACGCCGATCTCGACGAACTCCTCACCGCTACGAAGCCGCAAGCCGTCCTCGTTTATACCAACACGCTCGATCACGTTCGCGCCGTCGAAATCTGCGCCAAACACAAAATTCCCGTCATGATGGAAAAGCCGCTCGCCATCAGCATCGACGACGCCCACGCCATCGAGCGCGCCGCGAAATCCGCCAACATTCCCGTCCTCGTCAATTACGAAACCACGTGGTATCGCAGCAATCGCGCTGCGTACGACCTCGTCCACGAAAATAAAATCGGTGAAGTCCGCAAGGTCGTCGTGCACGACGGCCACTCCGGCCCTGCGAAAATTCACGTGCAGCCCGAATTTTTCGCATGGCTCAACGACGCCAAACTCAACGGCGCCGGCGCGCTCTACGATTTTGGCTGCTATGGCGCCAATTTGATGACCTGGCTGATGGACGGCCGCCGCCCCGACTCCGTCACTGCCGTCACGCAACACTTTCAGCCCAACACCTACAAAGTCGACGATGAGGGCACAATTCTCGTCACCTATCCGAAAGCGATCGCGATCCTGCAAGCCTCGTGGAATTGGCCCTTCGATCGAAAAGATATGGAGGTCTACGGCGAGACTGGCTATGCAATCACGGTGAAGCGTGACGATGTCCGCGTGCGCCTCCCTGGCGAGCAGCAGGAAAATTTGGTGAACGCGAAGCCTATCCCCGCGCCCGAAGATGACTCGATCAACTATCTCCGCGCCGTCGTTCTCGACAATCTAAAACCAACCGGCCTGAGCGCTCTCGAAACGAACGTAGTCGTGACCGAAATCCTCGACTCCGCTCGCCAATCCGCCGCGACCGGCAAAACCATCCACCTACACTGAATTTGCTTGTCATCCTGAGGCGTCCGAAGGACGCCGAAGGATCTCAACCTCTACATCGGTGACTAACCGTCAGCGCAAAACAAAAAAGCCCAGCCGCGTCTCCAACGCGACCGAGTCTCAACGTCCAATCCAAACGCAGAACTCTACCGCCCCGACACCACCATATCCAAAACCTCTCTCACCTTCTCCACCAGCGCGCTCGGCGTAAACGGCTTCTGCAAAAACGCCACGCCTCTCTCCAGCGTCCCATTCTCCGCAATCACGTTGTACGTATATCCCGACATGTACAGCACACGCACCGACGGTTGCCGCGCCGTAACCCGCTTTGCCAATTCGCGTCCGCTCACGCCCGGCATAATCACATCGGTCAGCAACAAATGAATCTTCGCGCCGTCACGCCTGTCCGACGCCAATCGCTCCGCACCTTCCGCGCTCATCGCTTCAATGACGTTGTAGCCGCGCGCTGCCAAAACAGTCCGCGTCAACTCGCGCAGTTCCGGCTCATCCTCAACCAGCAAAATCGTCTCGCGTCCCGACAGCTCCTTCGCAGGCTCCGCAGGTTTCGCCGCGCCGCCAGCAGCAACCGCCGACTCAACCGCCTCCTCAACGCGCGGCAAATACACCTTAAACGTCGTCCCGTGATGCAGCTCGCTGTAAACCCAAATGTATCCGCCGCTCTGTTTCACGATGCCGTACACCGTGGACAAACCAAGCCCCGTCCCGCGCCCATTCTCTTTCGTCGTGTAAAACGGCTCGAAAATGTGCGCGACGGTCTCCGCGCTCATCCCGATTCCGGTGTCACTCACCGCTAGCATCACGTACTTGCCCGGCTTCACCGACGCGTGATCCCGCGCATAGCTGGCATCGAGTTCCACATTCGCCGTCTCAACGATAAGCCGCCCGCCGTTCGGCATCGCATCGCGCGCATTCACCACCAAATTCATGATGACTTGCTCGATCTGTCCCGGATCGGCTTTGATCGCTCCCACCTTGTCGTTCGCGACCGTCACCATCTCAATGTCTTCATCCATCAACCGCCGCAACAATTTGTCCAGCCCGACCACAATCCCGTTCAAATCCAAAACCTTTGGCTGCATTACCTGACGCCGGCTGAAAGCGAGTAATTGCCGCACAAGTCCCGCCGCGCGCTCCGACGCATCCTCGATCCGCTCGACATCCGACCGCAGCTCCGGCATTCCCTTCGCTCGAATCAGCGCCAGTTCCGTGTAGCCTTTGATGATCGTCAGCAAATTGTTGAAGTCGTGCGCGATTCCGCCGGCCAGGCGTCCCACCGCTTCCATGCGCCGCGACTGCTGCAACTGCCCCTCGAGCTGTTTCTTGTCCGTGATGTCGACGATGATGCCTTCCATCAGCGGGTGCGCATCGCTCCCGGGGACAACCGCCGCCGTGTCGCTTACCCAAATCACGCGACCATCTTTTCGAACGATTCGATACTCGGCCTGAAATCGCTCCCCGCGCTTGCTCGCTTCTTCCGCGATCTCCACGATCTTCTGATCTTCCGGATGAATGTGCTTCATCCACTGCCGAGAATCCGCCAGCCATTCGTCCGCCGCAAACCCAAACATCGTCTCGACCTGCGGGCTGACGTACAGCCACTGCCCATCCATGCCAAGTTCCGCGATGTAGCTGATCGCCGCTACCTGCTCGATCAACGTTTGATATTTCGTCTCCGCGTCTTGTCGGAACCTTTCCGCTCGCTGCCGTTCCGAAACGTCGCGTCCGATCGTCACCACGCCGCCTTCCGGCAATTTCGTGATGCTGATCTCCGTCGGCACAGGCACGCCGTTGCGCCGGATCGTCACCGGTCCAAACCATCTTCCATCGCGCTTCAACTGGTCGCGGATTTCACGATGCGCCATCTTTACATCGACGGACGAATGCACTTCCACCCAATAGTGTCCGATCATCGACTTCGGGTTCGGATGCCCGATCAGTTGCGCATACGCCTCATTCACGTAGGTATATTTGCCTTCGGCCGACACGATCGCCATGCCATCCATGGCCGAGTCCATCGCCAGCGTGTCGCGTCGGACTACTTCGGCGCTGCGCGCCTCGCGAAACTGGCTGACCGCAAGCCGAGCCGCGTAGCACAGGACCGAAATGCCTAGCAGCAGCAAGCCCATGCGCCGCCATTCGGTTCCAAGTTGCGCCACGACCGACAACACAATCAGCGGTGCAACGCCAAGCATCACGTTGCGAAATGCAAGTGCGCCCAGCGATTTTCGTTTTGCGATCGCAATCTCTTGCGTCGATTGCGCCGGCTCTTGCCAGCATGCCGCCCAGATCGCGCACGCGAGAAATGGCGTGGTCCATCCGAGGTCGTACCACGTTCCCGTCTGCACGTTGTGCACACTTTGTACGTAGTCGGCGATTCCGGCCAATACGGTGTTGAGTGTCAGGAAAGCTGCGAGGCCGCCGTATAGCGCGCGTAAACGCATCGTCCGCACCATCAGCGTAACGATCGCGGCAAGCGAAACCAGGCTCACATTGATGACCTGATAGCTCCAAACCATGAAAGCATCGGTCGTTGCGGTCGGGCCGCCGTTCAACACCTGGACGTAGTAAAGTCCGAAAAATCCGGAGAAGAAAACGATCGCGATCTGCACGCAGTCCAGCAGCGTTTCCACATCGAATCGAGGCGAATCCTTTTCTTTGTCGAGGAAGAGCGCGATCGCGAAGAACACGCCCTGCGTATCAAAGAGGATGCGGACGATCGATAGCGGAGGAACCGTCTGATGAAGAAGATTTTCGTAGTACATCCATCCGAGATTCGCGACGCCCCAGGTCGCCAGGCCGAGCGCCACCATGCTCCAGAAAGGCCGGGCCAGACCGCGTCCGCGTAGCGAGGCCCTGCAAGCCATCACCGTTGCCAGCCCGCAGGCAATCAGTTGCAGCGTGTTCGCGATGAGCGAGCCGGTCGGCGATGTGCCGAACAGCAAAATCTCGCCGGCGTGCAGTCCGACGAGCATCGCCCCGATGATTGCGACCTTCCGATACATCCAGCTCTTTCTCTCCCCAGAGTAGAGTGAAGCTGCCGTTGGTTTGTAAGGGCGCGCTTTAGCGCGACCCCACTGATCCATTGGTAGATAGTTCCGTTTTGAGCGACCGACCGCGTCCTAGTACCAACATCGTCAAGTCGCAAGGATGTAAAGGAATCCTCGGCGATTCGAACGACCTAGCCTATACCGATGTTTGGGCTACTAAAGTTTAATATGGAAGGGAATCGCGTAAAGCGCGATCAACGTTCGACTTACCGCAAGTCTAACCCACGCCAATTGTTCAAATTGAACCACGATTTCAGCTCGGAATCGCGCACCACGCCGTTCGAATCCGACTTGTCTGGTTGAGGTCGCCGGTGGCGGGGAACGGCGTAGGTTTGCAAGTCGAGTTCGAACCAGCCGCCTTGGGGCAGGTGAGTCCTTACCTAGCTGGTGGGGCGAAAGACGGGCCGTTACTCTTGGACACTTTCGAATCAGCCGTCTGCGCTGACCCATGCAACTTGCTGCAAGATGTGGTCGTGGCTCACCTTGACCAACCGGTTCGAAAGAGTGCTTCGGACCCTGCGGTGCGGCAAAGCGTTTCTCTACCCTCGCGCATCGCGAAGCGCGTTCGAGCGTTGGCCGAAACCCGCCACACAACCGCTAGTCGAGTCC
>JGI12635J15846_10003186_pt1 | contig 14321 bp, 11 predicted proteins | sample BlaSpr_A8_OM2_M2_FD_15846 | JGI IMG/M metagenome (IMG submission 15846) | reverse complement strand
TATGTTCGACTCCGATGGAGCGCTATGGATTACGGAAAGGCTGGCTAATCGCATCACGCGCATGACGACAGCCGGCGATACCAAGTTTTATNCCTTGCCTACACCCAATGCGTGGCCGACCGGCATCGCGATGGACAGTGCAGGCCGGATTTGGTTTACCGAAACCAAGGCGGACAAGATCGGTGTACTGGATCCGAAGACAGAGCAACTAAGTGAGTACGAGATACCAGCGCATCAAACAAACTCCACGGGTATTGCGGTCGATCAGCAAGGCTACGTATGGGTCGCAGAGCGGGATGCAGACTTCATTGGCCGTTTCGACCCTTCGCAGAAAGTTTTTACACAATTTGCGACCCCGACCAAAAATGCGAAGCCTTGCGGAATTCTGGTTGATCACCGGGGCCGAGTTTGGTTTTCAGAAAGAAACGGCGGGAAGCTGGCGACAATTTCGTCGACAGGCACGATTGAAGAGTACGCGTTGCCCGACCGCTTTTCAGGTCCTTTCCTGATGGTCGCGGACAGCCGCGACGATATTTGGTTTTCTGAAATCTTTTCCGGCCGCATCGGCCGATTTACGCCGAATGACGGGAGTGTCGAATACTATCCCATTCCCACGGCTGCGTCTCACCCTGCAGGTTTAGCGCTTGATTCAAAGGGAAATATCTGGTTTGCCGAGCAGTCCGCGGACAAAATCGGTGTCATTGTCCGCAAGGACTTGTCCTATATTGGAGGCGGAACTCCGAAAGTTGAAAGCGCAATAACTAAGGAGGCCAAACCGCACGCTTTTACTGAGTTTGACATACCCACACCACAGTCGATTCCCGGCATCGTAGCGGTTGATAGCAGCGACGTAGTCTGGTTTACGCAAATGGGAGGCGGATTCGTAGGTCCCGGATTTCCTCCTGGGGCTCCTGGTTCAAATATCGGTTACATCCAGAACGGAGCACTTCATGAATTACCCATGAAGACGCGAGAGTCGGGTCCGACTTCTTTGGCCAAGGACCCGTGCTCGACCGATGTGTGGACCACCCTGCGTGCGGCCAACAAAATTGCGCGGATTCGAAATTTTGAAGTCACCGAATATGACATTCCCGTTTCTGACAGTCTTCCCGTTGGAATTGCCGTGGATCGAAATCACAATGTATGGGTCGCACTGAGCAACGCAAATAAAATCGGCCGGCGTACGCCTGAAGGACAGTGGAAATTCCTTGACATTCCGGCTGAGGACGCCCAACCCCGCACAATTTTCGTCGACAAGAAAAATGAGGTCTGGTTTGCGGAAAAGACCGGCAATCACATCGGCTGGGTGGATCAAACACAGTGGAAACTCGAACGCTGGATGATCCCAACGCGGTTAGCGTGGCCGTTGTCGCTGGAAGAAGATGATAGAGGCAACTTATGGTTTGCAGAGATGCGTGGCGACAAGATTGCCATGCTGGATCGTGACACCAAGGTAATCACCGAATATGCGCTTCCGGTAAAATCTGCGCCTTTTAAGGTCATTTTTGACCAGGAGCAAAATGCGTTTTGGATATCGACGGTATTCGCAAACGCCATTCTTCGATTCGATCATTCAACCAACAAAATCGATGGCGTCTATCGAGTACCAAGCGAGGGTTCCTGGGTGGGCGGCCTGGATAAGGACGAGAAGGGATGTATTTGGTTTAGCGAACAGTTCGCAAACAAAATGGCCCGTCTTTGCATTGAGGGAGTCGCCAAAGTGCCTATTGATAGCACAGATGCACACAGTATTGCGGGTTCCCAATGAATGACAAGTTGCTTGGGTTTATTAAAACCCGGCTGATGTTTAGCGGGTTTCCCTGTGATGAATTGCATTCCACGATCGCCGAAGTAAAGCAGGGCCTGGAGTGGAAAACCGCATTTGCCCAACGGGCGCATTTGTGGACAAAACTCGCAAAGAGAGCTTCGAACCGGAATGACCGGATCGCGGCCACCCAATCTTGGCTGTGGGCCAGCAGGGCTTACCATGCGGCTTCGTTCGGGTTTCATTTGCAGCCCACGCAAGGCTGTTGGCAACACGACATCTCGCGACTTCGTAACGCAGCTCGGCTTTGCTACTTGCGGTCAATCGCAGAGTCGCCGACAACCGCCCTTCCAGTTCTACTGCGGCAACCGGCTGGCGCCCCACTGCGTGCCTATTTACGGCTTCCAAATAGGGCGACACAAAAGGCAGTCGTCATCGTAAATGGTTTGGATTCGATTAGCGAAGTGGAATTGCACGCGTTTGGTACCTGGATGTTGGAGCGAGGCCTTGCAGTTTTGGCGGTGGATCTTCCCGCCGGTCTCACAAACCTTCCGGGGCGGCTGGGTCTTGCGGAACTGAAAATAGAGCGTATGGCGCCTGTAATTGCAGAGTACCTTCAAAGTTATTTGGGTAACTGCAGCATCGGTGCGTTTGGCGTCAGCTTTGGCGGAAATTTGATCGTCCGTCTACTGGCTGGCGATCCACGGTTTGTGGCCGGGGTCGCGGTTTCGCCTCCGGCATTTCTAGAACACAAGGAGCTTTTGGTGGAACGGCTGCGCACAATGTTTGCGTGGAGCTTTGGATTGCAGGGCCCCGAAATGATCGAAAAAGTAGCTGCGCAGGTTGAACTTTCGAATATTAAACCGCCGGAAGGAAGGATCTTGCTTTTGCAGATGAGTTCCGACGAACTATTCGGTGCGGAGCACACGCAACGGTTCAAAGAATGGGGCCGCTCAAAACTTCAAACGCTTTTGTACCCAGGAGAACATGTTGGGACAAGCACAAGCCATTTGTGGCTTCCTGCCGCGTGTGACTGGCTGTCACAAGAACTCGCGGCAAGAAAGGAAAGTGCAGCATGAAAACAGCTACTGTGAAACTGTTTTTCTTGATACTCAACTTAGGTGCCATTTTAGCGCTTCTAATTGAGCCGCGGGCTCTTTTTGCGGACCAGTTTTCATTCAAAGAATTCGGACTGGATCAGCCGGCCTGCGGGCCTGCGATTGTGGCTGTAGACCCTGATGACACGGTGTGGATTGCGTTGGCAAAATCGGGCAAGCTTGCGCGTTTCATGAACGGAAAGATTCGGTTGTATGAACTAGGTCCAGACAGCAGGCCGGTTGGTGTTGCAGCAGGTAATCAGAGCAACGGGCACGCCGGCGTTTTGTGGATAGCCGCCAGCTACGACAACAAAATTATCAAGTTTGATACCGTAACCGGAAAGACCCGCGAATACCCAATTGATGGAGAAAACAGTTGGCCGTTTAATGTCGCAATTGCGCCCGATGGAAAGATATGGTTCACGGAGCGGGCCTCGGGGCGCATTGGCCAACTGGATCCGGAGACTGGGAATGTTAAGCATTTCGACTTGCCAACCCCTAATGCCGGGCCGGCAGGGCTGGCTGTCGACCAAAAAACCGGTATTGTTTGGTTCACGGAAAGCTATGCCGACCGAGTGGCTTCACTTAATCCGGTAACCGGCGCTGTGAATGAACTTAAGATGAGCGATAAGAGTACTGGTCTGGTCAGTGGCCCGGCTGGGCTTGCGTTGGATGGAACCGGTGGAGTGTGGTTTGCCAAGTTAGAAGGAAAACTTGGTCATATAGTTTCCCCCTATAACAGCATTAATGTTGTTGATGTACCTCAAGAAGCACGGCGGCCTGCGGGTATTACACTCGATGCACAAGGCAATGTCTGGATGGTTGCCCTGGACGGAAATGCAATTGTTCGCTACAGCCCTGCGGCGGAACAGTTCCATATATTCCCGGTACCCACAGGCGAGCCCGATGAAAAACCGGGTGTACCTCCGTTCGCGAAGACGTCCCGGCCCTTTGGGATTGCGACGGACCATGAAGGCAATGTCTGGTTTTCCGAGCAATATACGGGAAAGCTCGGGGTCCTGGATACGGCTCCCGCTTCTCTGAAAGTTTTCGCACCCCAAGGGGTCGTGCATTCCGCTAACCCGCTATTCAGCACCCAGGTACTGGACCGCGTTTCCGGCATTCACAAAGTTACGCTAACAATCGATTCATCGCCGACTCAATTACAACACGGCCACATCGACCTGAGGCACACGTTGCCAGGCCACCACGTTCTAAGCGTTTCGGTAGTTAGTGATTCGGGTTTAACGAGTCAGATAAAAACTGAGTTCGATTACACTCCTGGCCAACAGGTGTTTTTGGATCAACTTCACGCGCTACAACCGACGGGTGAAGAAGGGCGACGACTCAAAGCCAAACTACTCGACAAGGCGGCAGCGTCACAAAAAGATGACTTAAAAGCCAGAATCGTCGAGATTGACAGCTCTGTGAAACAGCACAGTGCAGCATTTAAACCATTCAATCGAAAACTGTTCTTCGCAGTGTTGAATGCGCAGCTTGCCTCGGGCGGACGTGCGGTACCAGTTTCGGTTACCGACTTCCCCCCCTATTTTGCGCCGGCTGAACTAATCGTTCATAAAGGCGACGTTGTGGCATGGAAGTATGACCCCCCTTCGGATGGCCACTCTATTTCACATGAGCTGCACCGCATTGAGATCAGTGCCGATGCAAAATCGAGTTTGCTCAGGGCCGGTGAAGGGTTTTCGTACAAATTTAATGCTTTAGGTGAGTTCGTGATTCACGACTCTCAGCATCCAGATGATTCACGCCTGACCGTACGCGTCGAGAAATAGAGCTATGCACCAGCCACAGAAGTTCATTGATCTTAGTTTCACGTTAGGTCCATCGGGTTCTGAGATTATGCCGGTGGAAATTGAGTATATGGGGCATGACCTCGGGGGTCGGCACCTTTCCGAACTTGTTGGGGTTGCCCAATCAAACTTGCCGGATGGTATGGCTTGGGCGAGTGAAAGGGTGCGGGCTGGAACACACTGCGGCACTCATGTTGACGCGCCCTTTCACTATTCTCCACTATGTGCCGACGAGCCCAGCAGAACCATTGACGACTTGCCCGTAGATTGGTTCTTCGCGCCCGCTATCTGTATCAAGGTTAATCCCGATTTGCGGCTGGGGCGCATTGGACTGCAGGAATTGGAGGAGGCCGAAAAGCAACTCGGTCATCTTGTCCAACAACCGAACATCATTCTGTTCAATACCGGCGCGGGCGCCAAGTACTCGCAACCTGAATATAACGATTGTGGCCGCGGACTAAGTTCCGAACTGGTCGAACGTTTGTGTGAGCGCAATGTGAAGGTTATTGGCACGGATGCCTGGAGTATCGATCCACCATTAAGCGAAATGCGCCTGGAGTTGCATAAGTCAGGGATAAGCTCTTTGTGGGCCGCACATTACTCGGGCAGGAAATATGAGTTCAGCGCGATTGAAAGGCTGTGTAATTTAGACCTGCTGCCCCTCAGTGGATTTTGGCTGTCCTGTTTTCCCGTAAAGATATCCCGCGGCAGTGCTGCTTGGGTTCGTGCTGTAGCACTGTTCTTTTGAGTTTAGGAGGTTTTTCCAGCGATGAAGGTCTGCTTGGCCATAATAGTGGGCATCTGTCTGTTTGTTACGGCAGCCAGCATCGTTGTGCATGCGGATGATCACGAGACCGGCCGCCGTTTTGTCGAAGAAAAATGCGCTGGCTGCCATGCATTTAGTGAAAAGAATCGAAGCTGGGCAGATATTGCGGCGAGTGGCGGGCCCGACCTCTTTTTTACAGGCTCCAAGTTCAAGAAACAATGGCTGGAAAAATGGCTAGTGTCGCCGACCCGCATAAGGCCCGCAGGATATTTGCCGTTTCGTTACGTAGAGAGCACGCCTGCCGGCGACGTTGTCGACTCGCGAAAGCTTCCTCCGCACCCCACGGTGCCGAGCAGCGAGGTGCAGCCTGTAGTCAACTATTTATTATCCTTGCAAAAGGACCTGAATCCATATCCAACCACCACCGCAGGCACTGCAATCAGGGCGGAGGTGCATTTTCAGAAACTTCTGCCTTGTGGAGGTTGTCATCGTGTTGCATCAACTGGCGGAGGCCTTTCTGGCCCTGAGCTAATGACAGCTTCGGAAAGATTGAACAAAGAATGGTTGCTATCATTCGTTTCCGATCCTAATTACTGGACGAAGGAGTTGATGCCCAAGGTAAATCTCCGCGCCGAGCAATTGAATGCTATCGGGGACTACCTTTTGGAGGTTGCCACAGCTTCGGGCAGCAAGTCCCCGATAAGCACTGATGATTTCGGGTTGACGCACGCCGGCACTGTCCACGATCCTCCCAAAACTGACGTAGAAGTTCTTTATCAACTGTTCTGCTCCCAGTGCCACGGCATCAAAGGCAATGGAAAAGGAATTAACGCGCCATATTTATTTGTCAAACCACGGGACCACACCTCCTTTTTAGAGATGAGTGCTCTTACCGACGATCGCTTGTTTGCAGCGATTAAGTTTGGTGGCTCCGCTGTTAATAAGTCATCGTTGATGCCGGCGTGGGGAGCGACTTTGAAGGACTCGGAAATTCAGATGCTTGTCGATTATTTGCGGGTATTGAGCGGCACCAAGGCGCAGGAATAAGGTCTCAGATATGCATAATAGAAGGGTTGTTATTACTGGGCTCGGATTGGTGACGCCCGTTGGCATCGGCAGGCTAGAAGTGTGGAAAGCAATTACGGCAGGCACAAGCGGTACGCGAACACTTAGCGTCCTGCCGACAGACTTTCCGGTGGAAAACTTGCGATCTCGAGTGGTCGCGAACGTTCCTAACAGCCTGTTTACTTCAAGCGATCTGGCTTGTGTTCGCGCCCGGCATTTCCTTTTTGGCACAAAGGCACTGCAATTGGCGCTTGAAGATGCGGGTGTCGACAGCCTGGCACTCGCCAACTCCGGGATGGTGTTTGGCAACGCGGTGGGCGGTACCACGGCAATGGAAGAAGCATTTGTGACTATGGACTGCGGCGGCGTCCTCGATCCTACTCGCGCCCCAGTTGATTTGGCCGATCAATTTTCATTCCATTCCCTGTCCGCGGAGTTAGCTGCACGTTCCGGGGTTACTGGTCCGGTAGTTACGGTTTCCACCGGTTGTACCGCCGGCCTCGATGCGATAGGAATGACATTTGAGATGATCCGATCAGGGGAAATCGATGTAGCGGTAACCGGCTCTTCGGAAACTCCAATTACTCCAGTAGTGTTTGCCGCCTTCGATGTAATTGGTGCACTTACCAAACACAACGAGAACCCGCAGACGGCCTCCCGTCCATTTGATCATCGGAGAGATGGGTTCGTGCTGGGCGAGGGAGCCGCGGTCCTGCTCTTGGAGGAATGGGGCCACGCGAAGTCGCGAAACGCCCCTGTCTACTGTGAAATCACCGGATACGCGTCCAACAGCAATGCTTATCACATGACCGATCTTCCAGAACAAGGGGCTGGTCTCGCCGACTGCATTCGGTTGGCTCTTCAAGATGCCGGCATCCAGCCCGGGGATGTAGACCATGTTAACGCTCATGGTAGCTCGACTCCCCAAAACGATATTTGCGAAACGAATGCGATTAAACAGGTGCTGGGCGATCATGCTTATTCGGTGCCGGTAAACTCTTTGAAATCGATGGTAGGCCATGCTCTAGGTGCTTCGAATGCGATCGAGGTCGCCGCGTGCGCTATGTCTATTCACGAGTCATTTCTGTTTCCTACAATTAACCTGGAAAAGGCGGGCAAAGGATGTGATCTCGACTATGTCCCAAATTATGGCAGGCATTGCCCGTTGCGAAATGTGTTGAAACTGAGTAACGGCTTCTCCGGGATTCATTCGGCCATGGTTCTTACGGCGGCTTGAGTGTGAGGATGTTATGCCAAAAACAACATTAGCAGCTTTGTGTCTGGTTATCTTTAGCTGCCTGGTTATAACCTCTGCTCAAGATCACAGACACGACGCTGCCGCGAATGTGCCTCCCGACGGTGTACGCGATCCGAATGACGATTTTGAGCCCGATGGGCCTTATTTTTCGAGAAAAAAACCATTTTTGCAAAATGGCGTTGCCGTCTGGGAATACGAACTTACGATTACGGAACAGCAAGTCAGGCTGGCAAACGGTATTATGTACAAAGTATGGGCCTATGGTAACCGGGTTCCGGGGCCCACGCTTCGCGCACGCGAGGGTGATCTGGTGCGAGTTCACGTCTCGAATGAGACCTCGTCGTTTCATACGATTCATTTCCATGGACTCTTTGTTCCGGAGAAAATGGATGGTGTTCCCCCTACCAGCCCCGCAATCGCGCCCGGTGATAGCTTTACGTATGAATTTATCGCCAAGCCGGCCGGCACACACTTTTATCACTGCCACGTGGATTCCAATGAGCATTTAAACCGTGGTATGAGCGGCGCCTTTATTGTTGAGCCAAAAGTACCGGAGCCACACGTAGATAAAGATATTGTGTTGCTGCTTTCGGAGTGGAACAGCAAATACGCTCAGGAAGGGCGACCTGGAAATCCAACGGAGGTGGCCAGTTCGGACTTCTTTACGTTCAATGCCAGATCCTTTCCATATACAGAAGCGTTGCACGCCACGCTCGGCGATATCATTCGCATTCGGCTCATTAATGTTGGATCACAGCCGCATTCAATTCACCTGCACGGCCACAGTTTTCTCGTGACCCATAAGGATGGCAAACCCCTGCACGAACCCACGGAAATGGATACGGTTGCCGTCGCACCAGGAGAACGCGCAGACATTGTTTTCCGCGCCGCCAACGTTGGCGAATGGCCGATTCATTGTCATACTCCCGCGCACCAAACGAATGCCGGTGCCTATCCGGGAGGAATGATGGTTCATCTGATGGTTGCCGCTCATCCTGGTGTTCAAAATGCCGGTGATCCGGTTGTGCTTACGCGGCAATTGCGTTTAACTTGGAAGGCATCTGCCATCCGTCACGGCTATTAGAAAGCCTATTTGTGCAGGCTGAGATCTCGGCCTGTTGTTGACTAAAGCTATTCCTATTTAGAATTAAGTTGTCTGCCAGCGGAAGAAAAACATGAAACTCGTCAAGTGCTATTAACTCGTAACATTAAGGAGGAGACTTACGGGACAGGAAATAAAATGTCGCGCTCACTTTGATGGCCGCGTGTCGAATGGCATAGCGCATCTCGAAACTGAAGGCGTACTCTACCGCGGTGACTTTCGGCTTTTCCTGCCTGAAGCCATTGTAAGGGTCGCAACTGTCGAGGAGGGCACGCTGGTTGTACCATTCAAAGGCGATGTCGTTCGACTTGACCTGGGGACGGCGGCCGAAAAGTGGCTTTATCGAATTCGAAATCCTAAGACATTGGTGGACAAACTTGGCGTCAAGAAAAGCGACGACGTGAGCCTCACGGGCGTTAGGGATTTGAACCTAATTAAGCAGTTACGGCAAGCCGCAAATACAATTTACCAACGTCGCGTGCAGTCGGATATTATTATTCACGGTGTGGATACGGCGGCTGATCTTCTTGTATTTACCAAACTCGCGAAGGTGCTAGAGCCCCAAACAGTACTATGGATTGTTTTTCCCAAGGGCGTTGAAAGAATCAAAGAGCAACAGATAATTGCTGTTGGTAAACGTTGCGGATTTGTATCGACGAAAGTCGTNCGAATATCAGGGACTCATACGGGCTTAAAATTTGTTCCCCAGCGCCGTGCGGNAAAATGCGGCCCGGTAGCAACACCGCAGTGTTAAATAATAAGGAGAGGAAAAACAATGTTTTGGGTTTTGCTTATTGGTGGAGGACTTCTAACGCTGGTTGTGCTAGTCCTGGGAGTCGGCGTGTTGCTGCCCAAGAGCCACAGAGCATCCGTCACGAAAACCTTCGGCTGTTCTGCAGATCTCGTATGGAATATTATTACCGATTTTGCGCAGGCGCCAAAGTGGCGTTCTGACATCCGGGCGGTTGAGCAACTGCCTCTCCGAGGCGGCAATACGATGTGGAAAGAAACCAGCCGCTCCGGAGACAGTATTACTTATGAGACTGTGGAGCTTGTTCCCAAGAAGCGTATGGTAAGGCGTATTGCAGATGACACTCTGCCTTTTGGTGGCACTTGGACCACTGAGCTTACAGCCGCCGAAAATGGCGGCACCGTCGTGCAGATTGTTGAAGACGGCGTTGTTTATAATCCGGTGTTTCGATTTGTCTCCAAATTTATATTGGGCCATAAGCGGAGCATGGAGAATTACCTTCAGTCTCTGTCGGCCTATTTGGAGTCGACTTCTACATGTAATTCCTGAATAGGGTTTCTGAATAAAGCGTGGTTAAATCATTTGGCATTCTTTAGTGTGTTGTTAATAAATGTGTCGCGAACGACAGATTCTCTGGCGCAAAAGAAACCAGTATCAGTCTGTTTGTGTAGTGTCACTAAAAGGCCCTATTTGGCCCGGCCGAGCGATGTTATACTGCGAAGTATTGTTTATACTCCTCTAATCTTCATTCGATTGTTATTAGCGGCCTGCGGGCGCAGGGAATCATAGAGCCGTCGCAAACGAGCAACTTCACTGAAACTAGCTGAAGCCCCTTCTGCCTTCCCTCATGAGACTGAGAAAGTCGAAAGGGCGTGCGGCAGCCCTATCTCAATCGCAGCTTCACCTGATGAAAGGAGCATATAAAAATGCAAATGCAAATGAAGTATTCGCGCGTTTTCTTGGTGCTAGCCATAGCCGCTGCACTGTGGAATTCGCACGCACTCGCCCAAGTCACACCTGCCCAAAATGCTCTATATGTAAGCAACTTCAATACAAACACAATCACCGCCTACGATGCGGGTACCGGCGCTTCGTTGGGAACGGTTGTAACCGCAGGGCCGGAACTCAGCGGCATGAATGGTTTCGCCATTGCGCCCGACGGCAGTTTCTATGTCGCTGGTCAAAATACCAACAACATCGTGCACTACAGCAAATCTGGAAAATTGATTAAAGTGCTTGATCCAAACAATACTGCGGGTCTGGCTTCTCCGCAGGGCGTAAATATTGGCCCTGACGGCCTTCTGTATGTGGCCAGCATGAATAACGGAAAAATTGCCCGGTTTGACACAACCAATGAGACGTTTAAGGACATATTTACCAACGTCACCTTAACGGGAGTCGAGCAGGCCCAGCCTATCGAGCCCCGTTTCGATAAGGATGGTAACCTCGTTGTGACCACCTTCCAGGGAGGCAGGGTCCTAAAATATCAGGGCCCAGTGGTTCCGCCGGGGAGCGTACCTTCCAAGGGCGGGACGCCGCCGGGGACCTTGATTTTGGTTTTCCAGTTGCCTCCCACAGCCAGTGCCACCGACACCGATACCGCTTATGCCAGCGGCGACACGCTTGAGGAATACGAGGAGAGCGAGGATGTTAAATCCGGGTCGGCGACTGCTGTCGCCACAAAACGCCGAAATCGATGGGTGGTCGATGCAATAAATCCCACAACCCTAGTTGGAGAGGTCCAGGAATACATGGACGACGGCACCTTTGTTTCCTTCGTGGTTCCGAACGGAAGAGGAGGTCTGGTGTTGACCGGAGGAATAGCGATCGGTCCTGACAAGAAGCTGTATCTTGCTAACGTTCGCGTCGATCAGAATTTCAACGATATTGGAAGCGAGATTCTTCGATTCGATCCGATTAGCGGCAAATTCCTGGGTATATTCGTTCCGGCCGGCCAAGGACTAAGTGTTCCATTTTCTATTAGGTTTGGCCCGAGATAATTGTGGGGAACCTCAGTACCTAACGAGACTTAGACCGCTGCCGGGCGCTTCCTCGCGCAAGGCAGCGGTTGTTTTGTTTATGACACGTCGAGTATGAAGCTGCTTCCCGGCATCGATTGAAGTTTGGCCCGATGGACTCGGATGCTTTATTCCTACTCTGGATGCCCTCAGCCGTAGTCAGGAAGTGAAACAGGTTGGGGCCGAACCGGAAACCATATTACAATTTGCAGTTGGGGCAAGTCGCAAGCGACGTGATCTGTTGGCAATGTATCCCGATTAGAGCACCGGAGCAGTTACCGTTTGGTATCCGACTTGCGGCTTCACGCCGGGATGCTTACTCATTATATCTGGCCCCTCGCTCCCCATTCCCACATCCCAAACGTCGCTTTTTTAGTTAAGGCATGCCCCGACTGGCGAGTAAGCATAGAGATCTGACCACGATGATGGGCGTCGTGTGCAATCAAATACGCAAAAAAGCCCGCCACGTCTGGGCGAAATCCCTTTATGCGCCCGTCACCCTCCATTGCTGATTTAAGCACGGCAGCGAGAGCCCTTGCGCTTTCCCCCAAAGCTTTGGAAGCTTGTGCCTGAGTTACAACATTGGGATCCAGTTGATCAGGAATCTTGCTTTCTTTAGCCGCCGCCTTTAACCACATCACGCGCACATTATGAATGTGAGCCATAATTGAAGCAACGGTGCGGCCTTTTCCTCCGGGCGGTTCAGCTCGCCAGGCCTCTGCAGGCAGGTTTTCCAATAAGTAATGGTTGATATGATCATTTGTCTGAAAAGCTTGGAGCATGGAGTCTTGCAGCGAAAACGGAACAGGCGCAACCTTAGGCATTTAACCCTCCCCAAAAATCTAGGCGTAAGAATACCGCATTCTCAGGGATATCTATGATTTTTGCCTGAGAATAGTCGCACATGAAGCTATTTTGTCTTGAAAAAGATGCCTAAGGTTTTCATTGACAATCTTCTTACGGTTTTGTATTAACACTTGCAGTTCACTTCGTGAACATCGTCGCTCGACTAAATTTAGCTCACGAAAGGACCAAAGACATGTCAACAAACTTTGTCCGTCTCACTGTTATTTTGGCGCTGCTGGCTGCAAGTTCTCAGGCCCAGAGAGGCCAGAAGTCTCCGGACCGTCCGGTTGATCACATACAGGACGTACTATATGTGAGCAACTACAAGGCAAATACGATTACAGCTTACGACACCAAAACCGGTGCCTTATTGGGCACGGTAGTAAAAGCTGGCGGTAAGCTAAAGGGAATCAATGGTTTTGACATTGCTCCTGACGGTAGTTTTTATGTGGCTGGCCAAGACAGCAACAATGTCGTGCACTACAGCAAGAGCGGGGAGTTTTTGGGCGTACTGGACCCCGGTAATGCTGCGGGAATCTCCGCACCCCAGGGCGTTGTTTTTGGCCCTGACGGAATGTTGTACGTTGCCAGCATGAACAACGGCAAAATCGTGCGTTATAACATAGCAAATAAGGCGTTTGAAAACGCCTTTGTGAAGGTAAAGTTGCCCGGCGTGGAGGAGTCCCAGCCCATTGAACCTCGCTTTAACTCAGAAGGCAACATGACCGTGAGCACATTTAAGGGAGGGAAGATTTTGAAATATCAGGGGCCCTTCCACGAAACTCCAGGCTCCACGAAAACTCGTAAGTCATCGCCAACTCCCGGCACACTCTTGTTCACATTTCAGCCGCCTACTGAAGCTTCAGCATCGAAAGATGCAAAGGAAGCGGCTGTCGCCAAAACAGCCTATGCTTGTGCAGTAACAGTTTCNGCTGCATTACGTCGGGTTAGTAGCTTAACTGGAGCCGCACCGTCAGGAGATCGGATGCTTATAGAGGCTATTAACCCGGTCACGATGACCGGAGAGATCCAGCAGTTTCTGGAGGATGGTACTTTCGTGTCGCGGTTGATTCCCAATGGAAGCGGGGGTCTAGCGCTGCCGGGAGGGATATCACTTGGACCAGACGAAAAGCTATATGTTGCGAATATCCGTGTCGATAGCAACTTCAACGATACTGGGAGTGAAATTTTGCGATTTGACCCAATTTCCGGTGAGTTTCTGGGCGTATTTGTCAAGCGGGGAAATGGCTTAAACGTGCCGTTTACGATGCGGTTTGGGTCAAGGTGATTGCTTCGGATGAATTCAACGGTGCAAGCGGGGCAACTGCATGCTCATAGTCCCACAGGTAGCTAGGCGTCCACAAATGGGTTAGGTGGATACTTTGGCAGGTGTGAGATTGATGTTCCTTGGCAGCAAGTGCTTGGTCGTGGGGTTATAGCGCGAGCACCACGACCCAAGTGCTTGATAGGCTTTAGGATCGGCACCCTTCAGTTTCGCCGTATCGATCAGACTGGAGATTGCCGCTGCGCCTCTTCACCAATCGGACCCAGGAAAAAAAGTAATTTGTTCGTGTCGGTTCCGCTTACATTCTTTGCGGGTATTGCCTATTGCGAAACGAGAAGGATAAAGGATAAAAGATTACGGCACATAGAGTTATGTGCAACAAAAAACATTCGGAGTGGGCGAATCCTGTTCATCGATGAACCTAACTGCAAACCAGNCTAGACGAACAATATGCATGCATCCTAGACCCACACTGGGGCGTTATAAATCTCAATCGATTTGAACTACGACTTGGGACGGTCCTTTAAGCGATAAACGAACTTTAGACCAGACCATAC
>JGI12635J15846_10003185_pt1 | contig 14326 bp, 13 predicted proteins | sample BlaSpr_A8_OM2_M2_FD_15846 | JGI IMG/M metagenome (IMG submission 15846) | reverse complement strand
CCAGCAGATCGACCAGAGACAGGTTCAGCAGCAGCAAAGGACTCAGCAGACAAATGCTGAGGACGCCAGAAGGCAGCAAGTTGACCAGAGACAACAGCAGCAGCTCCAACAACTCGAGCAAAAACACGTGCAGGAGCAGCAGAAGCTGGAGCAAAAGCAGCAGCAGGAACGCCAGAAGCAGCAGGCACCCGCGAAAGACAAGCCCTCCCGCAAGCTACCGAAGGACGACAAGCCTCCCCACCGCGGCTAGACTCGCTACTTTGCGAACATCATCCCGGGCGGGCGCTTGTTGAAAATCAGGCGCCCGCCCGTTTTCTTGATTTCGCGTATCTTCACAGGTGAAAGGTTTTGCTGTGTCGCGTAAGATTCCTCTGCTGCGCTCATGGCGAAACGATTTAAATCCCGCTCCTCATCCGCTGATAGCCCGGCCGCATCTCCGGAGTTGCGGCTGTTTCGAATTCCAGGCATTCCAGAGATTCGTCCCGGCAACGATCTTGTCAAATGCGTGGCCAGCGCCGCGACTCGAGCCGCAATTCACTTCGAAGATGGCGACATCCTTGTCTTCGCTCAGAAAATTGTCTCAAAGGCGGAAGACACTCTCGTTCTCCTTGCAAGCGTAAAACCTTCCCCGGAAGCCCTCGCGATCGCCGGGCGCCTGAAAAAAGATCCGCGTGCCATCGAAGTCGTCTTGAGGGAGTCGCGGCGCATCGTCCGCAGCGATCATGTGCTGATCTCCGAAACGCACCACGGTTTCGTCTGCGCCAACGCGGGCGTCGACCATTCGAACGTTCCCGGTAACGATGTGGTGGCTTTGCTCCCGCGAAATCCGGATCGATCCGCAAAAAAGCTCGCTGCCGAGCTCCGCAAACGAACCCGCAAACGCATCGCCGTCATAATCAGTGACACCTTCGGCCGCCCCTGGCGCCTTGGGCTGACGAACGTCGCCATCGGCGCTTCAGGCGTGCCGGTTCTCCTCGATTTGCGCGGTTCGCGGGACCGACACGGAAAGCTTCTGGCGGCAACGATTCTCGCGGTCGCGGACGAGCTCGCCGCCGCCGCCGGCCTCCTAATGGAGAAGTCCGGAGGTTTTCCCGTTGTCCTGATTCGTGGCTATCGCTACAAACCCGCGTCCGAGCCGGCGGCCCGTATCATCCGTCCCGCCGCCGAGGATCTATTCCGCTAATCTCCTCTTCTCAGCGTTCTCTTTGCCCTCTGTGTTAAATTCTTTCTGCCCATCTCTGCCACGAAGACCATGATCATTCAGCCCCACGACGCTCGCGTTCGCCCCGCCATGAATCCTGAAGTCGATGAGGCACACGCTCGTGCGCGCGAGAGCGGCTCTGTCGACCGCGAAGCTGCCCTTCAGTTTGCGCAAGACCCGTTGCCAAACTTGCTGGCCGCAGCTACGGAAATCCGCGCCGCCGGGAAGGGAAGTATCGTCAGCTTCTCAAAAAAAGTATTCATCCCGCTCACCACCCTTTGCCGCGACTATTGCAGCTACTGCACTTTTCGCAAGGATCCGGGCCAGCCCGGCGCTCACTTCATGACACCGAATGAAGTCCTTGCGCTTGCAGAACAAGGTCGCCAAGCGGGCTGCAAGGAAGCTCTCTTCAGCCTCGGCGATCAGCCCGAACGGATCTTCGCCGAGGCCGGCGAATTCCTGAGGAAACAGGGTTTTACGCGCACGCTCGACTATCTCGCGGCGATGTGCGAACTCGTTCTGGAAAAGACCGGCCTGCTCCCGCACGCCAATCCCGGCGTCATGGACCGCGCCGCCCTCGTACGTCTGAAAGATTCGAACGCCAGTGTCGGCCTGATGCTCGAAAACGTCAGCCCGCGCCTGATGCGCGACGGACTGCCGCACGCCAAGGCCCCGGACAAAGTGCCCGCGCTGCGTCTGCGCACCATAGAAGAAGCGGGGAAGCTCTCCATCGCCTTCACCACTGGAATTCTGATTGGCATCGGCGAGACCATGGAAGAACGCATCGACTCTCTCTTTGCGATTCGAACGCTCCACGAAAAATACGGTCACATCCAGGAAGTCATCGTTCAGAATTTTCGCGCCAAGCCGGAAATTCCCATGGCCGCACACCCGGAGCCAACACTCGAGAACATGCTGCGCACCATCGCTCTCGCCCGCCTGATCCTTGGCCCGCACATGAACGTTCAAGCCCCGCCGAATTTGAGCTACGGCGATTTCCCTCGTTTGCTGGAAGCCGGCATCAACGATTGGGGCGGCATTTCCCCCATCACCAAAGATTTCATCAATCCCGAAGCGGCTTGGCCGCAGATCGCGCGATTGCAAGCTGAGGCCGAATCTCGCGGCTTCGTTTTGCGCGAACGCCTGGCTCTCTATCCGGAGTTTGTCCGCCGGGAAGAATTTCTTTCGCCTCGTGTCCGCGATCGGGTCGCAGCCCTATCCGGCGCGGACGGATTTGCGTGTAGCACTGGCCTTGCGGCCCGCATCTGACTCTTCTATGCCCGCAGCCAAGAAACTCAAAATCACTGCTCTCGCCGGCGGCGTAGGCGCTTCAAAACTGCTCCTCGGTCTCTATGAGGTGATGGACCCGGGCTTGTTGACCTTCATCGTCAACACCGGCGACGACATCGTTCTTCACGGCTTGAAGATTTCGCCCGACCTCGACATCGTCACGTATACCTTGGCGGGAGTCGTCGATTCCGCAAAAGGCTGGGGCATTCGTGGAGAATCGTTTCATGCCCTGAAACGCCTCGCCGGCTATGGGCGCGCCGATTGGTTCAACCTGGGCGACCGCGACCTCGCCACTCACATCCATCGCACCGCCATGTTCGTTGAGGGAAAGACTTTGTCCCAGGCCGCTGATTCGATTCGAACGGCCCTGGGCGTGAAATCCCGTATCCTCCCGATGTCCGATGACCCCATTCCGACGATGATCGATTCGAACGAGGGGCCGCTGCATTTTCAGGAATACCTGGTGAAGCGCCGCACCGAGCCGCTTGTGCGTGGCATCCGCTTTGCAGGTGCGGACTCCGCGCGGCCCGCCCCGGGGGTCCTCGAAGCCATTCGCGATGCGGACCGTGTCATCGTCTGCCCCAGCAATCCGCTGATCAGCATCGGCCCAATTCTTGCCGTACCGGGAATTCGTGAACAATTGCGACTTCACAAAGAAAAAGTGTTCGCCGTTTGTCCCATCGTCGGCGGGAAATCGCTGAAGGGCCCTTCCGACAAAATGCTCGCCCAGCTCGGTCACCAGCCGACAGCCCTGGGCGTCGCCAAACTCTATGCCGATTTCACTGGCACTTTCGTGATCGATCCCGCGGATAAGGCGCAAGCCTTGGCGATCTCCGCGCTCGGCATGAAAGTTGCGATTCTTCCGACTGTCATGAAGACGCTAGCGCAGAAACGCAAACTCGCCCGCGCTCTCTTATCGTTATCTCCCTCTTCGCTTTTGTAGGGGCGAACTTGAGTTCGGCCTGTTTTTCTCCTTGTTGGGGCGCCCGCCGTGGCGGCTGCGCCCAACTCGGCACAAGCTGCTGCGCTAGTTACTCCGTTCGCAGCTCAGCCGACCTGCACGTAGTGTGTCAATTTCCCGTTACCTTGTTATTCAGGCATGTGATTCGAGCCTATTCTCGCAGATTTGGGTGAGACGGAAACAGTCACTGTCGCTGCGAGTGCCGTCGCTCGAAGCAGACTTGATGCGACTCGCCGACCTATCATTTGTTCTCACCACAAAATGCCGGCGCATTCGCGCCCAACAATCCGCATCCTCGCCGAATTTCGTCCTCGATCAGCTTGCACGAGTTTTGCGCGTTGCACCGGGGATGCGTTGCCGGCGATACTTGCAGGCACTGCCTCACCAACTCATTCGCCACCTGCTTGCCCACCGTGTTCGTGCAACTCTTCCCCGAGGAATCCCCCGCGCCTAGTTCGCTTCCCGCCTGCACCAAGAACTCCCCGTTGCAACCCTGATCCACCCATAGGCCCCTGCGATCGTACCCCCAGGTCGAACCTTCAATGCATGGCGCCATGCCTATCTGTCTCGTTAGTTGCACCTTGGCTCCTCGCGTATCCGCGTCGCAATAATTCTTTCTCCCGTCGAACGAAGCGCAGCTTATCTTCTCGCTCTTGCCTCCGGCTTTCACGGGGCTGGCCGGATGCCCCGGAACGCCCACCACAAAATCCGCTTCGCATCCTTTATCGACCCATATTCCGTGAGTATCGTGTCCCCAAGAGGAGCCTTCCTTGCACTTCGCGTCGCTCCGTTGTCTCACGAGCTGCACCCCGTTGCTGGTATCCGCCGGGCAATCTTTTCGCCGGCCATTGTCCGACGCACACGTTATCGTCTCTCCACCACCCTCGCCACGAGCGTCGCCGCCGTGGTCGCCGCGCCCCAAAGTAAACTCACCGCCGCATCCCTTGTCCACCCAGATTCCTTCTTCGTCGTAGCCCCACGACTCGTCCTCTTTGCACGGTGCCTGACTGCGCTGCCGCACCAGTCGCGCGCCATGCCTCGTGTCCGCCGTGCAGTAGTGCTTCTCCCCGTCATCCGAAGAACACGGAATGATCTGGGCCTGGCGCTCCTGCGGCGCCTGCCTGGCCAATGCCCCGCGGCTAAAAGGGGAGAGGGCCGCCACCAAAACAAAAATACACCGGCAAATTCGCATGCGATTCTCCTGCGATTGTTGGAGTGAGAAAGTGGCAGGCGGGGCGCCATCTTGGTTAGACTTGCGAGCCTGCCGAGGATCCACGGCGTCTCACTAGGCTGGGTAGACCGGAATTTCCATTTTGACTTCCCGGTCGACTGATAACCTACAGGCAATCCCGCCAATATGCAATGCTCCAGTCAGGTTTTTGAGTGCAGTGCCTTTCCGACGCTCGCGGCGAAATTTCAAAGCCAAATACTGACGCTTCTCCCACTGTCCCTATCGAAAATGCTTCGCAGCCGATGGATCTCATTCCCCCTACCGAACCGCAAAGCTCAAGCAGTTTGCGGCGCTGCCTCAGTCTGGTGAACGAAATTCGCCGATGCACGCGTGGGCGGATCGTGAACGCAGAGCTCTGTGACCGTCGCTCACTTCCATTCCGTTGTAAATGGTTGGTTCAAAATCACGGTTGCATTTGATTCGCACACTTTCATGGAATCCGGTAAATGCGTTAAACATGACCAAGAAGGCGCAGAGTCACCAGACATTGGAAATTCACAAGATTTCATAACAATGTCCGTTAAGCGCATTTAACCGTCCAAGAGGAGCGCATCCAAGTGTATGGTCAATCAAGAGTAATCACGATGGGCAACGCGTTCGGTAACGGATGACCGCCAGACGAGCGCTCGAACGAAGAAACCCCCGGCTCATTGCACGCGCAAATCGTGATTGCGGAGTGCGTACAATTTGCCGAAACTCCGGCTTGGTCAACACTTCCAGAATTTCCAAACCGCCTGCCTATTTGTGTCGAATGTTCACAGGGGCTCGGGTCCGATCCAGAGGAAACACGTGCAGTTCCCATTTGACGGGGACGGACGTTGGCAGGTAGCAGATGGTTTTGTCGCAAGCCTGATACTCAAGCTTTCCCGCAATCGTGAAGATCTTGCCATCCTTCCCAAGCGAGCCCCAGAACTCTGACCCGGAGCTCACTTTCACATCCTGGCTGATGCGGAACGTCCCATCGAAAACTGTTACCTTCTCCTTGATCGCGGGCAGATAGAGAATTTTAGACGGCGGGTAAACCGCCGGTTTGAATTCCAACTGTGCGACAGGTTCAATCACGAGCTGAATGGGCTTATAACCCTGTGTGCCGGGCGCATATACATGCACTTCCGGGGGCAGCCGCACTTCGGCGACCAGAGTGATGCGAGTGCCGGGTACGCCGACGGGATCGGATTGTTCGAGCGCCAATTGAAGATGCGGGGCTTCCACCGTTTCTGTTACTTCGTGGCCCAATTCCGGGAAAAGCTTGGAAATAATGCTATTTCCGGTAAGCCGCTCCCGGTATTTCGCTTCGAAGAACTTTTCTCTGATCATGCCGCTGGGATCGATAAAAAAATATCCCGGGCGGGCAAAGCCCTTCTGCATCCCCGTAGCTTCCTGGTTGAGGACGCCATAAGCCTGAATGGTCTTCGAGTCAGGGTCCGCGAGCATTGGGTATTCGATCTTGTGCCGGTCGGCAAAATATTTCAGGATTTCTTCCGTGTCATAGCTGATGGCCGCCAGCTTGACCCCTTGCTTTTCGAAACGCGGGATGGCGCTTTGCAGCTGGACCAGCTGCCCTTTGCAGAACGGTCACCAGTCCGCGGAACGGAAAAAGAGAAGAACGGTTCCGTTCGCACCTCTCAAGGTATCGAAAGTTTGTACCCGGCCAAACTGGTCGCGAACTGAAAGAGCGGGGGCCTTCTGACCGACCGCGAGTCCAATCGACATCAACTCGATGGAACCCATCTGAATCGTATCGCCATCGAGCGTCCCCCGGACGGTCACCGTGTCTCCCAGGTGAGCGGCTACCTTTTCCTGTGGCTCAAGGCCATACATGACCCTGTTCGTATCGTCATAGAGCGCCAGCTTCGCGCCCGGCACGTTCTTGGTGCATTCGGGAGATTCGGCAAAAGCTTCATCCGCATTGCAGCTGCTGGACACTAGGTTTCCGGACCACGATCCGGAACTTGTTGTATTGTTCTGCCCAGCCAGTGTGAAGGTGGCTATAGAAAAAAGCGCTACCAGACAGAGCAAGAAGCGTTTCGCCTTAGAATCAGATCTGACCAACAACATCAATTCGAACATTCGTTTCATTGTTGAATCCGCCGGTACTGTACACCTCACCGCCTCGTCGTACAACGTCTGCCAAAGAAGAGGTGTCACTGCAAGGGAAGCCCGGTGAATCGAATCCCCGCGCCGTGAACTTTGTAGCGCATATTCAATCCAATCAACAGCGCCGTCAGCGATTCCACGATGCGCGCATTCTCCAATTTTCCTCCATTCAACGGCCGCGCTCCCGGAATTAAGCTGACTAATTCGAAAGCCACGTGCTTCGCTTTCTCATCGTCGCTGCACACTAGAACGTCGCAATCGACGGGTGCATCTCTGGCAAGCAGTTCCGCTCCAAGATTCTGCAACGCGGCCGCCAGGCCCACGCTGTCTGGCAACAATTCCCTCGTCTGTTCGGCTGCCGATCCTTGCCAGACGCCGAGCAGGCGCGTCGCTGCGCCACCAATCGTCGCCGCCAAGGGCACTGTGGTATCGATCACAATCGTTCCCGGCTTCCACACGCTCTTCAATTGCTTGAGCAGCGCCACAATGCCGGAGAAGGGAACTGTCAAAATCGCGACATCGCACGCAGCCGCGGCAGAAGGATTGTCCAGACCTTCGATCTGCGCGGCGCCGCCAATGCGCTCGCGCAACAGTCTTGCGGTTTCTTTCGCGCGAGCTTCCTCGCGCGATCCGATCAGGACGTGTTCCCGAGCCTTCGCCATTCGAAACGCAAGCCCGGAGCCTTCGGCTCCCGTCCCGCCCAGAATCGCGATCTTTCGCCCCATGATCGTTCGCTCCGTTTCGCATCGCGCCGGTCATTCGAATCGCCGCCACCGCGTTCCCGATTCGAATCCGCCACTTCGCTATTCCCGCACCCAGTATGGTATCTTCAAAAACTTCCAAGATGCCAACGCCACATCTCACCGCATTCGAATTTCGCAAAGCACTGGGTCATTTCACCACCGGCGTGACCGTGGTGACCGTCGAATTCGAACCGGGCAAGATCCACGGCATGACAGCAAATTCGTTCACTTCGGTTTCGCTCGATCCTATGCTGATTCTCGTCTGTGTCGACCACCGCGCGAAGATGCTTCCCTTGCTGGCGAAGAAAAAACGTTTTGGCATTAGTGTCCTCAAAGCAGGGCAGGAGGCTATTTCCGAGTATTTCGCCAAAGGCGAGCAGAGTGCGGAAGCGGAGGAGCGGTTGTCGATTCGCTATCGATGGACCCCGGGGAGCATCCCGGTCCTCGAGAATACGCTACTCCAGTTGAGCTGCGAGGTGACCGCGTCGCATGTCGCCGGCGACCACACCATCTTTGTCGGAGAAGTGGAGGAAGCAGAAATGCACGAAGGCGAGCCGCTGCTTTATTTCCGCGGCGAATACCGCCGGATGGCGCGCCACTCCTAGAGAAATTGTTTCTGGGGAATTCGTTACCGTTCGGAATTGCCGGAAGGCCGCGGCGACTCGGCCGAATCGCCCATCTCTTTGCGATGGCTCTTCACTTCGCGCAGTGCATAGATCGGCTTGTTTTGCGATTCGTAGTAGGTGCGCGCAATGATCTCGCCGAGCAAGCCCATGGAGAAGAACTGCACACCGCTGATGAACAGCGCCACCGACAGCATCATCAGCGGCCCGTGTTCCGCCATGATCGCCTTGTGAAGGTAAAATTTTTCGTAGGCCAGGAAGCACGCGAGCAGGGAACCCAGCCCCGCCCCGGCCACGCCCAGCAACCCGAAAAACTGGAGCGGCCGCGTCGAATAATCCAATAAAAACTTCACGATAATCAAATCCAGGAATACACGGATGGTGCGGCCGATCCCGTAATTGGACCTTCCGCTTTTCCGCTCGAGATTTTCGATGGGCACTTCCGCGATTCTTGCGCCCGTCGAACTTGCCAGCGCCGGAATGAACCGATGCAGCTCGCCGTAGAGCTGAATTTCCTGAATGATTTCCCGGCGGTAGGCCTTGAAAGTGGTTCCAAAATCGTGCAGCTCAATTCCCGATAGCTTTGCCATCATCCAGTTGGCGGCGCGGCTGGGAAGCTGCCGCATCAACCAGTGATCTCGCCGGTTGTGGCGCCAGCCACTCACCAGGTCGAAGCCTTCCTCGATTTTTTCCAGAAAGCGTGGAATCTCTCCGGGGTCGTGCTGCAGATCGCCATCCATGGAGATGATGACTTCGCCCCGCGCGAAATCAAAACCTGCCTTCAACGCCGGAGTCTGTCCGAAATTCCGCCGCAGCCGCACCAGGTTCACGCGCCGATCGTGCTCATAAATCTCAGAAAGTACCTTGAACGAGTCATCCTTGCTGCCGTCATCCACAAACACCAATTCGTAAGGCTCGCCGATCCCGTCCATCACCTCCGTAAGCTTCATGTAGAGGGGTGGGATGTTTTCCTGTTCGTTGTAGAACGGAACGACGATGGAATACTGGATGGGCGAATCGCTTGCCATTCTTTTACACGAAGTCCTTTTTAAGCTTCCTGGGCCACGAAGCCATAGTCTATCAGGCGAATCCCCAGCGATGCGACAAGATTTCGGATCCCGGTGTCCGTCAGAATCCGCAGCTCGTTCTGCCGCGAACCCTGCAGCCGGGTCTGCGTTTTCTGCAGCGCCGCATCCGCGTAGCCTGGGTGACACATCAGCTCGGTTGTGCCGTCCGGCAGACTCTTCACGAATTGTGCCACGCCCTCGTGCGTCAACTCGCCGGTTTGTGCAATCCCGCAAAAATAATCGGCCGTAGAAATACGCGCGCGCTCGGCTTGGTCACGCGCATCCCGCGCCAGCAGTTTCAATCCGCGCGCCTGCACTCCTTGTTTTATGACCACTCCGGCGTGCTGTATTGAGCCCGAAGAAAGAGCCGCGCGCAGGCTCGATGCTTCCAACGAAACCCGAATGGCGCCGATGTCATGCCGCTTCGCAAGCCGAAGGGCGATCTCAAACAGCCCCGGCAGCATGTGTACATGTTTGTGCCCGTCAAGATGCGTTGGCACGATACCAGCATCGCAGACTTTCTGAATCTGCGCGTCCCACTCGCTCTCCACTTCGGCCAGCAAGAGCCCGCGCCTTACCCGCCGAAGAAGCAGGCTTTGGGGTCCACCCGCGAATTCGCCATCGTCATTCAGAAGACTGGTAATGGTTTCCCGCTCGGCCACCGGCGGGCCGTCGCTCAAGTTCAAATGCACTCCCACGCCCAGCCCGAGGGCCGACCGCGCGGCCTCCACACCCCCTGCAAACGCGGCGCCGTTTGCCAGCAGCGAAGTGCTGGTCACAATCCCGTGATGAAACGCCTCGAGGATCCCGCGGTTTACCCCATCCGTCCATCCCAGGTCATCCGCATTGACGATCAGATTCTTCACAGCCTGTCCCGCTCCCGCGGGCTCACCTGTCCTGTTGGACAGCTACTCATTCGGGCTCTCATCCGTATTCGTACCATTGACCCCCTTCACCCTCAACTCTAGCATGGCGTAGTAGAGGCGAAAATGACGGTAAAGTTGCGTGAATCCAAGCGCATTGGTTCGCGGCACCATGAGAAGCGGCGTGGCCGCCGTATGAACTCCCGTGTGCCCGTACGCCTCGAGTGGGACGACGAGTCCGGGAAGCGCATCCGTGTCGAAGGGCATACGCGGGTCGTTAACCCTTACGGCTGCATGGTGGTCCTCGCGGAGTCGCTCGATATCGAGCACCGNCTGGCNCTCAGAAANCTCGCCACGGATGCCAGCAACGCTGCGATCATCGTGTGGAAGGGCAATCAGCGCCCCGACGGCTGGGAATACGGCGTTGAACTTGTGGCCCCGGAAATGGATTTCTGGGGCCTCGAGCTGTGAAACCCACACCAAACGTGAAACCTTCGCCGTATGCGAAACCCGGTGCGATCAGTGGCGTGCGCTCCGCCTTGACGACGCGCCAGCCAACCGCCGAACAGCGCCGCCGCGCCCAGCGCGTTCTCCTGCGTATGCCTGTGCTGGTCCACGTCGCCAAAAACCCCAAGCCTATCGAGGGATTTACTCACACGGTCAGCGCCACCGGCGCCATGATTATTCTTCCCGAGGGCTTTTCCCAGGGCACCAAATTCACTCTGGAAAATCCAAAAACGCAGCAGCGCGTCGAGGTGAACGTGGTCCGTTCGCCGCAGATGAATCAGGAAGGCTCACTGATTCCCGTCGAGTTCCTGTCTCCCGCTCCCCTGTTTTGGAATATCGTTTTCCCTCCGAATATCAACTGACGATCCGATAAGACGGTCCTGCTGGCCCGGGCTCGCGGTGTCAGGTATGCTCCCGGTCTAATCTGTCAGGGAATCTGTCAGGGATGTGCCCGGTCCGTACGCTAGTTAACCCCCCCTCCTCCTGTTTCTTTGCAAGGGTATTAATATAGATGACTAACCAAGCTCACGGGAATAGGGCTACCAAATTCGCTCTAATCGTATTGAACGAAGGGTGAGCCAAGTCCACTGGACAATGGCCTTCTTCAAGCAAGTTCGCAAGACTTATGCCGGGCTTTTTGGGATAGGCACTGGCGATCAAGGCCCTTAATCGAAGAGTCGCGTCTTTCGTTACACCCCGGTCAGGGTCGTTCATGCAGGTACAGAAATCATTAACGCAATTTATTCTATCTGGGAATCGTTGCTCAAAACTTGGAAGTAGAAGACTGTCGAGACACCCCTGTATTCCAACTCCCGGAACCAACACTATTGCGGTATCTGGCGAGCCCACTAGCGTAGCAACTGTGTTCGCGGCGACTGGTACAGGATACGGTTTTGCGGGGTTGGCAGTATTTGCCTTATTGAATTGGCCTGCGGCATCGGTGAAAGCTTGTGCAGGATCGTCATCGGAATCAACTACAACTACCACGCGAGTAATCGTTCCGAATTTAGTCTGAAGGGCGATTAGGCGCTTGTGTATCGCCGTCTTTCCCAACCCACCATTCGGGTCTTCTTTCTTGGGACAGCCGATGGCGGGCAAAACCCACTCCCGGTATCTAAGCCCGGAACAAGCCCAGCTCGCGCGGCAGCAAATCGAGCAAGGGCATAAGTTTCGGGAACAGGTGGAGCAGTATCGGGAGGCTTGTGAACAATGGGCGGATGCCCAACTGGAACGGCCCCAGGCAGCTTCCAGAGAGGCCACCGAAAAAGGGGGCTCCAAACCGACCTTCAAAACGAAATCGTCCGGGAAATCGAAACACTCTTAGGATGTCCGTCGATCGCCGACTTGGATTTCGAAGCGTTAGAAATGGCGGCGCGGCGCCAGGCTTTGCGCTTGGCAGCGCGTGCGCTGGAACAACGGCTCAACACAGACACCAGCGATTACCAGCCCCGACCTCTCGGACTTCGCGGCGCGCGTACAGCGCGAGGCAGGCCGCCGTGGTTTCCCTGAAGCTCAGCGTCCGGCCCAAATCTGGCGTGCGCCCTACAGTCTCAGAGCGGCTCAGTCCTGCCATTTTGGTCAGTCAGGTATATTATTGCCTTTGCAAGTGTTGATTCTAAATGGCTTAGGGTGGCAGTGACGTGGGCCTGGTGAAGAGTGGAAGCGTGGGAGAGGGGGTACCCCCCCCCATCAAAATGGATCGTTATCAAAACAAAGGAGTTGGACGAAAAGCATTTTGTAATCTGTTGGAGATGAGGCAAGGACGTAGAGAGGTAGGGAGACAAGAAAAAGAAACAACATGACCGGAAAGGGGGCGGAATGCGGGAAGGCAGGGCGGGACGATCCGACTGGCGGCTGACTATCACACCAGATATTAACACGAGAGTACAGTACTTGTCAAGATAAAGTTGAAGGTACTCGAACGGCGAGGCGAAAAGTGCGGGCGGAAAGTGGAGAAGTGGGCGGGGAAGAGGAAGGAAGAGGAAGGAAGAGGAAGGAAAAGAAGGGTTTAGGAGAAGGCGGGGAATCACTCGGGTACGGAGAAAAAAGAGCGGCCCCGAAGGATCGGGGCCGCTCGGGTCCGCTGTGAGGTTGTTCCTGCAAAGGTGTTGAAAACTTGCCGGAGAGAACCGCCCAGCCCGTGTACGCGCTTCTCAAACGACAAGTCGGTGCAGCATCTAGAGTTGAGATTCTTCGGGCATCCTCTTCGGATGCCCTCAGAATGACAAGGCTGGGTTTTTCGACAGCCTGACGCTAGTTGATCGTTACGTTGAGCGCTGGCGCAGGGGGCGTAGCCGTTGGATTGGTCGTGATTGCGACGGAAGTGTTCCCGGTTACCGTCACATTGAGCGAGCCGCTCTGAGAAGCCTGGGTGTATGTGGCATCGCCCAGGTAATGCGCGCTGATGGCGTGCGTTCCCACAGACAGCGCCGGGCTGATGAGGGTCGCTGTACCACCGGAAACCGTCACGGCGGTGCCGATTGTGACTCCGCTGTCATATAACTGCACTTGATCGGTTGGCGTGCCACCGGTCACCGTGGCCGTGAAGGTGAACGTGCCGCCAGAAGCGACCCGGCCGGGGGCTGGAACAGAGATATGCGTCACCGTGGCTACGGGGCTGCCGCCACCACCACCGTAACCGCCGCAACCGAGGGTGAAGCTCAACATGCAGACCACGCCAAGGCCGAGCGCTGCGCGGTAGCGCTTCCGTCCCGGCAACACCAGCAGAATCAGAACCGCCAGGCCTGTGACTGCGCTGAGGTCCCACCAGCCTTTGCCTCCGCCCGGTGGAATCATGGCTGCCGCATACACCGGCCGCTCTGTGGGAGCCGAAGAGGCCGTGAGAGTGGTGGAGGTGGCTGTAACGGAGAGGGTGAGATTCGCCTGCACCGGGGTAGCACTTGTGACGTTAATGGGAGCCGGCGCCGTGCAAGAGATTCCCGGGGGCAGGCTGGCCCCTGTGGGGCAGATTACTGTCACCATGCCGGTAAAACCAGCGCTTGGAGTCACGGTGACCGCGGACATCACGCTGGCCCCCGTTGATGAACTCAGGACAACGGGGTTCGGGTTGTAGGAAACGGTGAACGAACCGCTGGAGGTGACCGTTACAATGATCGCGGACGCGGAGGAGGAAGTACTGTAATTCGTATCACCGTTGTATGCCGCAGTGATTGATTCCGTTCCCGCCGTCGTGAAAGTAGTGGTGAGGGTCGCGGTCATCGTAGGCGGCGCGAGTGTGTTCGGGTTAAAACCGACGCTAGTGACTGAAGGCGTCCCTGCGATGGCAGTACCATTGGCCGAGAAAACGACTGTCCCGGTCGGCCCGGCGCCGTTGCTTGTGGGGCCCACCACAATCGCCGTAAGTGTCAGAGGCGTCCCAGACGCTACCGTCGGTACGCTGGATACCACGGACGTAGTCGTCGTGGCCTTCGACACGGTCACGACGTCGGTGACCGGGGTGGTCACGGCGTTATAGCTGATGTCGCCCGAATAGGTCGCAGACAATGTGTGCGATCCACCCGTGAGTTGAATGGGCTGATCCTCAGCATGCCCCGCGCTGTTAATGGTGAAGTTTCCTGTGTCGAGCGGACCGGTGTTGTCCTGGATATTGACAGTGCCCGTCGCATCGAAGGCGCAGCCCGTGGTCACGCCGCCCGTCACGAGCGGTTGGCATGCATTGGTCGTGCTGTTCAAGATGTCCATCCGCAAGATGTAGGACGAGCCATATACGACCGACGGCGCAT